>SXGS01659164.1_pt1 | contig 33643 bp, 23 predicted proteins | sample 3174681 | NCBI WGS metagenome assembly SXGS01 (sample SAMN11356861, study PRJNA531348) | freshwater metagenome | isolation source: freshwater sample F1-80 | place: China: Fuxian Lake, Yuxi | collected 2017-12-25
CCACACCGGCGACATCGGCGTACTCGACGACGAGGGGTATCTGAAGATCACCGATCGAAAGAAGGACATCATCGTCCTGGCGAACGGCAAGAATGTGGCGCCTCAGCAGATCGAGGCGCTCATGAAGTCGAGCTCGTTCATCGGCAGCATTGTGCTCTTCGGGGACCGACAGCCCAATCTGGTTGCGCTTATCGTGCCGGACTTCGAACACCTGAAATCTTGGGCGCGGCAAAACGGTCTTTCAGGCAAGGAGCCTGATGAACTGGTGCGGGAGCACCGCGTGAAGCGGTTCTACAAGGAGGAACTGGAGCGCCTGTCCTCCTCCCTCGCCGACTTCGAACGCATCCGCAAGTTCGCGCTGTTGACTCGAGACTTCAGCATCGAGCGGGGCGAGTTGACCCCCACGTTGAAGATCAAGCGAAAGGTTGTGGCGGAGAATTTCTCCGAGGAGCTGGACGGGCTCCTGGGGGGCAAGGACTGATCCCGGCGGTGGGGTGAGTACTTCCAGCCCTCTCAGTACGTCTGATCGGTGGGAGGCGCGGGTCATGGTCGAGAAATCGGGTCGACGGGGTTTCACCCTGATGGAGTTGCTGGTGGTGGTGGCGATTATCGCCGTCCTCGCCGGAATTCTGTTCCCGGTGCTCGCTCGGGCTCGTGAAGCTGCGCGCGCCACCCGCTGTCGCTCAAATCTCCGCCAGCTCGGGATGTCACTCTCGCTGTACCGCTCTGATTACGACGACACCAATGCGCCGTATCGAAGCTGCCCGGACCTGCCCGCTGACCCGCAGTGCTTTTCGCTGAAGGAGCAGGGACGGAGCTCCGGCCCGAACGAGCACTGGTGGGCGCCGCTGGATACCCACGGCGCCGGGACGGGCGAGTTGTTTCAGTTTCAGCGCCCGGCGTCGACGTACAATCGGCCCGGTCTGGTCGATCCCTACGTTCGCAGCAACGATATCTTCCAGTGCCCCAGCTTCAGCGGACAGGTTGGGTTTGCGATGACGTTCATCGCCGACAGCCCAATGGGACGAGCCGACGCTGAAGTGCTCAAGGGCTCCACGGATCCCGGCAGGCTGATGGTGATCTGGGATCATGGGAATGGTCCGAGCTGCGGCGGCTCCAGCATCCCGGGCAATCCGCCCAACCGGCGCCCCCCGTTCTCTCCGGTGATCGGTCCGAACTCGACGATCCACTATCCGCTGCGGCACTTTGACCAGATGAATGCGGTGTTCTACGATGGACACGTCGCGGCCCGGCGGCCGTCGCAGCTTCGGGACTCCGACTTCCGTCCCTCCGGCAGCCTCCCCCTCGCCGACCCGCCCCTCTCGCCGTAGACGCCACGCCTCAGACGAAGGGCGCCACCGCCTGCTCCAAACGAAATCCCCTTCACTGTCAGGGTTCCTGTCCCGCCGCGGCGAATAGTGATCAAACCCACTCTGCGGAGACTCCCATGCGCACTCCTGATCGAAACCTGTGCCTCCCGACCCGTCGTTCAGTCCTGACGCTCCTCGGCGCTGCGGCCGGGGCGGCACTTCTGCCGGAGGTCGCGCTGGCCCAGCAAGGGGTCCGGCGCGAGGATCCGACCACCTGGCGATGGAATGCCGGAGAGGGCCCCAAGATTCCGGGGATGGAACACCTCGTGCTGAAGAGCCCCTCCATGGATCGCGAGGTGGGCTATAACGTCGCCGTGCCGGACGAGTACGCCAGGAGCAAGGATCGGCGATTCCCGGTAATCTACTTCCTCCACGGCGCCGGGGGCAATGAGAACTCCGACGCCGGCGGCTTCTGGGCAACGGTCCGCAAAGCCATGCTCGACGGGATAATGCCGGCCGTCATCTGTGTGTTCCCGAACGGCGCCCTCAGCGGCTACCGGGATCGGCCCGAGCAAAAGGTGATGGGCGAGACACTGATCATCAAAGAGTTGATGCCCGCCGTCGATGCCCGGTACCGCACCGTCGCCACCCGTGAGGGCCGAGCGCTCGCAGGATTCTCCATGGGTGGCGGTGGATCCATCCGGCTCGCGTTGAAGTATCCCGAGCTGTTCTGCGCCGCCGGATCCTGGGCAGGCGCGATGCGCGGGCTGGATGGACAGGGCGAGTTCACGGAACTTATCTCCCGCAACGCCGACAAGATCCGCGGCAAACTGTCGCTGCTGATGATCGTCGGCGCCGAAGATCAGACCTTCGCCTCACACGCCCCCGTCATCGCCGCCCTCAAGGAAAACCGAATCCGCTACTCCTATCGAGTGCTCCCCGGCGTCGGTCACAACCTCGGCCTGTACTACGAACAGACCGCCGGCGACCTGATGGACTTCCTCGGCTACGCCTTCAAGGGCGAGGGCTGAACCCCGGCCAGGGAGGAGCCACATGGCTGCGCCACTCCTCAAGGCCGGGAAGGTCGAGAAGGTCGAAGCCGAACCCCGGCCAGGGAGGAGCCACATGGCTGCGCCCCCGGGCGACGGGCGCCCCAGGCGAGTCATTGTCACCAAGGCCCCCGAGCCTTTTGCCGGCTGGAAAGGGCCGGAGGCTAGTGGTAATACGTGGGACCGGACTCGTGGTTGAACGCCGAGAGCCCGTCGAGATCGAGCGACTCCAGTGCCATGGCGCCGGCGTCGGAGAGGCTGAAGCACCGCTCCGAGACTGCTGCTATGGCGTCGCGCCGCAACTTCGTGCGGAAGACCGTATCTTCGCTGGCCAGGAGCAGAATCTGCCTGAGCTGATGGTTGTCGATCAACTCCAGGGCGCGGCGTGCGTCATCTCCCAGTTCCGACTCGGGTGCGAGTCGAACCACTCGCTCATACGACTGGAGCGCCTCGGCGAGCATCCCTTGCTGCTGAAACAGGATCGCCTTCTTGAAGTGGTGCGTAGGGTCGAGCGGGCTCATCGCTACCAGTTGGTCCGCCACGCGGAGCGCCTCATGAAGCCTGCCCTGCTGCAAGTAAGCCGCGCCGAGCACGTCGCGGGCCGGTACGCTGTTGATGGACTGGCGGATGGCTCGGTGGGCGTACCGCACCGCTCGATCTGCGTCTCCCCGCTCCAGCGCCACCTCCGCGGAGGCTTCGAGCATCTCCCGGTTTTCCGGATCGTACTTCAGACCCCGCTCCAGAGCGGCCTGGGCCTCGCGGGTGCGTCGCGTTTCCCGATAGAGCGCCGCCAGGGTGAAATGGTAGTCAGGATTCCGCGGTGAGATCCCAATGGCGTCCCGCATCCGCTCGATCGCCTCCTCGAACTGACCAGCTCGGCCCAGCGCTACGGCAAGCTCCATGTAGGCGACGTCCGCCCGCGGATCAAACTCCACGGCGCGGCGGCACGACGCGATGGCGTTATCAAGATCGTCCATTTGCAAGTAAAAGCACCCCAGCGCCTTGTGAATGCGGGCGCACTCGGGATGGCGCTCCAGCCCCTCCTGGAGGAGCCGAAAGCCGGAGTCATGGGAACCGAGGAGCGAACGGAGATACGCAAGCTCACAGAGCGCGTCAGTCTGATCCGGATCGGCTGCCAGGGCACTCTCGGCGGCATGGGCGGCGAGATGCAGCAGCCCCTGTTCCAGATAGCAGTAACAGAGCCCCAGCTCAGCCCGTGCGACATAAGGGTTGGGATCGAGTGGCACGTCGGACGCCGCTCCCCGGCCGCGGCGTACCCCGCAGGCAGCCACTTCGTCAAACAGGTCGATGGCCTCATCGAGCCGTCCCTGTCGCAGGCGCAACTCGGCCCGCGTGACCAGGCGATACAGTGCCCCAACGGTTCGCCGCTGCTCCGACATCGAACCCCCAGCAGATCCCCCAACGGGTCGACTGACCGTAGATATAGCATGATGGAGGGGGTGCGACAACAGACCGTCGGCGCAACCCGTGCCGAGCATTTCTCGTTGTAGTGGTGGCGCCTTCTGACTGCTTCGCGCGGTGTGTTCATGCCCCTCTCACGCTTACCCATCAGTGTTCCCAAATGCCTGCGGCTGCGCACGGTCGGATGTGTCGCCGTCTGGCTCGTCGCCGCATCGCCGGTTACGGCGCAGCAGGTTGCGGTGACTCCCACGATCGGGATCTCGGGAAATGCTCGCCAAAACCACTGGATGCCGATTCGACTGGCGATCTCGAACGCCGGCGGGCCGAAGCGGGTCGATGTCATCGCGCGGATCAGCGGAGGACCTTCCCGAACCGCGGAGTGCCGGCTGGGTGAGAGGAACCTCGCGGCGGGCGCCAATCAGGTCCACACGCTCTACGCGGTGGCACCGACAGCCTTTTCCCGGCTTGCCGTTGAGATTGAGGTACTCGAGAACGGCCGCTCCGTCGCGAAGAGTACCCACAGCAGCGCGAGCTTGCCCGCCTCCAATCCCCTGGTGCTCGGAGTGCCGAATGCCCCGATGGCGACGGCTGATCTCGGGCTCACGGTCGGCACACGAGGCGCGACCCGGGATGGCGGTCCCGGAGGCCCGGACGGCGATCTGATCCCGCTCTCGGGCCGCGTGCAATCGGGACAGAACGCGGCGTCACGACCTATTCTGGTGGGGTTGCCGGCCGAGGAGCTTCCGGACCGTTGGCAGGGGCTCGACGCGGTCGACGCCGTGGTGGTGAGCGAATTCTCCGAGCGGGATCTTCTGCCCACCCAAATCGACGCCCTCACCGACTACGTGCAAACGGGCGGCACACTCGTGGTGGTCGGCGGCGCCAACTGGCGCTGGCTCTCCACCGGTTTCCTCGCCCCTCTGCTGCCCGTGAAGGCGACCGGCTCCGGCTGGAGCGCGGGGCTTCCGGGGCTCGGTCCGCTGGCGCCGCGGGGAGGCAGCATCCCGCTGGTGGAGTCCAAACCCCTTCCCGGAGCCCAGGTGCTCTCGGAGGAGGCAGGACGGCCTCTCGTCGCCGCCATTCGCCGCGGTGTGGGTCAGGTGTTGTTCATCGCGTTCGATCCTGCCTCCCCGGCGCTGCGAGATTGGGACGGGGCGGGCCGGTTCTGGCAGGACACGTTTTTTCGAACGTCTCGGCCGGCGGATCTCTTTCAAACCACACGGGCCGATGCGCGGGAGCGGCGGGGGAGCGGCGGCACGGCACGTCTGTGCGACGCCGTCTACGCCATCAGCCAGCTCGATATCCCGGCGTTCTACCAGGTCGCTCTCTTTCTGGTCGCCTATGTGCTGGTGCTGGTGCCGGTCAACTACTTCGTGTTGACCCGACTCGACCGGAGAGAACTCGCCTGGATCACCACCCCCGTCATCGTCGTGCTCTTCTCCCTTGCCGCGTATTTCATGGGCTATCGACAAAAGGGCGGCAACACACTCCTGGTGCAGACCGGTCTCATCGAAACGCGCGCCGGCCAGTCGTTCGGGAGAATGGTGGGATACTCGGGCCTCTTCTCTCCACGGAAGGTCGATTACCGCATGAGCGTCGGAACCGGCGGCCCACGGGCAACGCTCCTCGGAGAGCCGAACTACCGGGAAGCGGCCGGACCGATCCGAACCGTCTACACCGACGATCCGCAGCTCGAACAGTTCACGATCGACATGTGGGCGATGCGGGTGATCAAGTCGGATGGTCTGGCATCGCTTGGGGGCGGGGTGACGGGCCGCATCAATGGAACCGAATTTGGCCCGCTCACGGGAGAGATCCGCAACGACGGCCCCTTCGCGCTCCACGACTGCTGGCTGGTCCGTGGGACCGAGCGCTTCCTCGTCGGAACCGTGGAGCCGGGCAAGACAGCGCCGATCAGCAGCGCGTTGCCCGTCACCGTTACTCAGTATCCGCCGCCGGCTCCGGCCTCCGAGGGGGACGGCTCCGGCCATTCTCGCCTGGAGCAGGCGTTCTCTCGTCCGCTCGCCGGCTCCGGAGGCCCCCGCCCCTCCCACCCCGTGCTCTTCGGATGGGTTCGGGACCCCCTGCTCCCCCTGGACATTGAAGGCGTGACCCCCAAAGTACAGTCGTCCTTCCTGATGGCTGTGCACCTCGACCAATCGGGACGTTGAGATCCATGATCGACCTCCAAAACCTGCGCAAGGAATACACCAACAATCTCGTGGCTGTGAAGGGCCTCTCGCTCAAACTGGAGCGAGGCGACATCTTCGGCTTTATCGGACCAAACGGCGCGGGCAAAACCACCACTATCAAGATGCTGGCGACCCTGCTCCGTCCGACCTCCGGTCGGGCCTTCATCGACGGCATTGATGTGACCCGGGAGCCCGAGAAGGTACGGGGGATCATCGGGTACATGCCGGACAACTTCGGCGTCTATGACGACATCAAGGTGTGGGAGTACCTCGACTTCTTCGCCGCCGCATACAAAATCCCGCGGAACAAACGACCCCAGATCATTGACGACGTGCTCGAGCTTACGGACCTCACGGGCAAGAAAGACGCCTATGTGGAGGAGCTGTCCCGGGGGATGAAGCAGCGTCTTTGTCTGGCGAAGACACTCGTTCACGAACCGCAGGTGCTGCTGCTCGATGAACCCGCGTCCGGTCTGGATCCCCGAGCCCGAATAGAAATCAAGGAGCTGCTCCGAGAACTGAAAGCGATGGGTAAAACCATCATCATCAGCAGCCACATCCTTCCCGAACTGGCCGACTTCTGCAACAAGATCGGCATCATCGAGCAGGGAGAAATGATCGTCTCCGGCGACGTCGGCGAGATCATGCGGCAGGTCACCGGCGGTCAGGTGCTGGACCTCCGCGTGGTGGAGGAAGACCTCGAAGCGTGCCTCCAGCACCTGGAGCGGCTCGGCTCGGTGCGCGCGGCGCGCGTGGTGGATCGCGACATCAAGGTCGAGTACGTGGGGGAGCCGGAACTCACTCACGAGGTCCTCTCCGCTCTCGTCGGCGCCGGGATCCGGGTGAAGGCGTTCACGGAGGAGCGCACCAACCTGGAGGATATCTTCATGAAGGTGACCCGGGGCGTGGTCAGCTAGCCAGCTCCCCTGCCACTCCCGGATCGTGAGAGGGCGGCACAGCGCCGGTGCGAGAACCCAATCCAGTCCTGATCCGCGAGTGGCGCGTCCGTATGCGAGGGCGTCGCACCCGCTGGTTCATCCTCGCCTGGCTGCTCTGGCTGAGTGGAGCGGCCCTGCAAGCCTACTCGGGTTGGCTTCCCGGAGCAGGGGCCGGGAGTGACGTCCCCACCGAGCTGACCGCCCATCTCATCAGCCGCTCACTCTTCCAAACACTGATCTCCATCCAGCTCCTGGGAGCGGTCCTGCTCGCTCCGATCCTCACGGCGGGCTCAGTGACCGAGGAGGTGGAGCGCGGCGGATACGAGCATCTGATCCTCTCCGGGCTCAGCGGGAGCGAGTACGTGCTCGGCCGGTTCGCCGGCGCGTTAGGCGTGTTCGTCCTCCTCGTGCTGCTCTCTTCCCCCGTGTTGGGACTGGTCTTCTTCTTCGGATCGGTCTCCCCCGAACAATTGCTGGCAGCCAGCCTGCTCATCGTCAGCTTCGGAGTGCTGGCACTCGGATGCGGATCGCTCGCGTCCAGCCTCTTTCGCACCTCACCAGCGGCCATTATCGGCGCGTACGCCATCCAGGCCGCCTTCTTCCTGCTCCTCTGGGCGAGCCGCTTCCCCCTCGCCGCCGCGTTCCCTGCGGACACGGCCGACTGGACCCCGTTTCACGACCTGATGAGTCCGATGGAAGCCGTCGGCTCAGGCGAGGTGGCGGTCTACCTTCTGGCAGCACCGGCCCTTCCCGTGTGGGTGATCTGCGTGACCCTAATGCTCAGCGCCGTGCTGGCGGTGTCCGTCGCGCGGGATCGCATCCCCCAGTGGGACGGCTGCGGAACGGCACGCTCTCAATTGCTGACGACGCTGTGGGGGCTGTGGCTCTGGGTCGGCTTTGTCGGCCCACCCATTCACACCCTCTCATGGCGCCTCCCCCTGCCGGAGGAGGCCGCAGACCTGGTTCTCATCCCGATCGGCGCCTGCCTCTGCTGTGTCGGCGCGGCAGTGGGCATGCTGCCGCCGTTTACCGAACCGGCCGCACCTGGGTCCGGACACTTCCTTACGCGGGCGTTCGGTTTCGGACTCGTCGGCATTCTCTCCGCCGGCGCCATCACCTCTGTCACATGTGTTCTGGAACACCCCCTCGGCGCGGACTGGTCCCAGCGCTGGGTGTTCCCCGCAGTGCTTGCGTCATCCGGGCTTGCAATCTTGTGCCGGATGACGCGAGGCGTGATCCGCAGTCGAGGAAACCCCATCGTCGCCCTCCAACAAACAGCAAAGCCGTCGGATCGATCAGCCCGCCCATAAGGCAACCAAAGGATCTTCGATGACGAGTTGTACAGCGCAATCCGGGAGCCAGGATCGATGGGTCGCCCGGCAGCACACCAACGCCGGCGTCGGTGTGATCTTCATGGGTCTGTTCTGCGGCTGCCTCGCCCTCTCCGGATGGAACACCGAATTCACCACGACGACCTTCCTCACCGGATTCATCGTCGGATCGGCGGTAGGATTCTGCGCCATCCCCGTTCTCCGTTACAGCCGCATCCCCGCGTCCGTGGTGTGGTGGACCCTGGGATCGGGAGGAATCATCGGGACCTGCCTCATCGCCGGATGGGTGCAGTACTTTCTGGGGTTCCGCAGTCTGAAGGAACCTCACATCGCGGCCACCGTGCTCGTCGAAGCGATGCTGCTGACATTGCTCCAATTCAGGGTGGAGCTCCAGTTGTGGCGGGGCCGACGGATCAGCGAGAAGGCTGCGTGGGCAAGCCGCATCGGCTTCTGGCTCATCCTGGTCGCCTTCACGCTCCGTCCCATCCCCGCCGAGACGCGCTGGGCGACCGTGGCGGCCACAGACAACTGGCGCGCCCTGGAGATTTTGTTGGCGGACATCCGCGACAATCGCGCTCCGCGCACCGGCCCCCTCCCGGGAGATGCCCGGAAAACCATCACGGAAATCCTCCGAAGCCCCCTCGTTGCGCCATCCAGCCCGGACACGGACCTTAGGATGGACACTCCCTCGTTCCGGAGCCTGGTGAAGGAATTGTCGCCCCCGTCGAACAGCCTTCCATTTCCTATGACAGACCGCGAGCGACTGGATGACGATCTACTCGCTCTTCGTCTGTGTAGGTCACTGTACGCGGCCGGGCTTGAGCCTGCCGAGTTCCGTTTGGTGGTGTCCAATTCCGGCTATCCCGGCGGTGCTCTGCGCCAACTCGAACCCGGACTTGGACTGGAAGACACCGAGTACCTCGTCACGAGTCTCCGCGAGATTCTCAAACCGGAACCCCCGGTAAGAGTTCAACTTCACGTGCCTCCCAACGCCGCCCGCAGAAGATTCATCGGCGCCATGAGAATCCCTCGAGGCCGCCCCTTACTGGGAGATGTCCTAGTGTCACCTTTTTATCCACTCGCGGCCGATCTGGATCGCCTCCGGTTCCAGTGGACCGGGACAAGTGGCGGGCCCCTCCCGGATCGGGACCCTTTGAGCGATCACGAGGCGAACCCCGGCCCAGCCGCTCTGGCCATGCCCTCCGATGGCCCCGGCGTGCTCCGATTCTTCTATGACGAGGCAAATTTGCGCCTCGCTCGCATCGCCAACTCGGCAGAACGGCGGCTGGCACTCTGGAAGCAGTGCGAGGGTTTCCGAACGGCAAATTGACCGTACCCGCCCCACAACCGGCTGGCGGTCCGGGCGAAAGAGACTCTGGTCCTCGCTCGAGTTCGAACGAAGCATGTGAGTTCCGGCGCCAAAGCAACTCAGGACCTTCGGTGGTCGGGAGAGTGGCGCCCACGACAACCACAGAAGTTTTTCGGAACACGAGCAGAGGCATTGGTTTCCCGACGCCCCCGTCCCTATGCCGACGGATCGACCCACGCCGCCGGCCCGTTACCTCTCCTTGCTCTGGTCGTGAGGAACAGTCACGACTACACCACGACAGCTGACGTTCCCGCTTCCCCCTCGCCGCCGCGTTCCCTGCGGACACGGCCGACTGGACCCCGTTTCACGACCTGATGAGTCCGATGGAAGCCGTCGGCTCAGGCGAGGTGGCGGTCTACCTTCTGGCAGCACCGGCCCCTCCCGTGTGGGTGATCTGCGTGACCCTAATGCTCAGCGCCCTGCTGGCGGTGTCCGTCGCGCGAGATCGCATCCCCCAGTGGGACGGCTGCGGAACGGTCCGTTCTCAATTGCTGACGACGTTGTGGGGGCTCTGGCTCGGGGTCGGCTTTGTCGGCCCACCCATTCACACCCTCTCCTGGCGCCTCCCCCTGCCGGAGGGGGCCGCGGACCTGGTCCTCATCCCGATCGGCGCATGTCTCTGCTGCGTCGGCGCTGCGGTCGGTATGCTGCTACCCTTGACCAACCCCATCGAGCCCTCGACACGGCGCTTCCTCACGCGGGCGTTCGGGCTCGGCTTGATGGGCATCCTCGCCGCCGGCGCCATCACCAGCGTCACCTGTGTTCTGGAACACCCCCTCGGCGCGGACTGGGCCCAGCGCTGGGTGTTCCTCGCGATGGTCGCGTCATCCGGCATCGCAATTCTAAGCCGGATGACGCGATGCGTGATCCGCAGTCGAGGAAACCCCGCCGTCGCCCTCCAACAAACAGCAAAGCCGTCGGAGCGATCAGCCCGCCCATAAGACAAACGAAGGATTCTTGATGACGAGTTGTACGGTGCAATCCAACAGCCAGGATCGATGGGTCGCCCGGCAGCACGCCAACGCCGGCGTCGGTGTGATCTTCATGGGCCTGTTCTGCGGCTGCCTCGCCCTCTCCGGCTGGAACTTCGAGTTCACTCCCGCGACCTTCGTCACGGGATTTGTCGTGGGATCGGTGGTGGGTTTCTGCGCCGTCCCTGTTCTCCGATACTCCGGCATCCGCGCTTCAGTGGTGTGGTGGACCCTGGGATCGGGAGGGATCATCGGGACCTGCGTCATCGCCGGATGGGTGCAGTACTTTCTGGGGATCCGCAGCCTGGAAAAGCCGTACCTCCTCGCGACCGCGCTGGTAGAGGGGCTGCTTCTGACGCTGCTCATCCTCCGGTTGGAACTTCGGCAGAGCCGCAGCCGGTGGATCGGCGAGCAGGCCGCGTGGGCTATCCGCATCGGCTTCTGGCTCATGGTGGTCGCCTTCACGCTTCGCCCGCTACCCGCCGAAACTCGCTGGGCCACGGTGGGGGCCTCAGACAATTGGTACGCCCTGGAGAAGCTCCTGGCGGACGACCGCGGCAGGCGTTTTCGGTACGCCCCCCGACTCCAAGACCGCCTCCGGCAAACCGTCACCCAGATCCTGCAACACCCCCTGGTCGCGCCATCCAGCCCGGACGAGGACCTGCGGATGGACACGCTCTCGTTCCAGCGCCTGATGAGCGCGATGTCGCCCCGTGTGAGTCTTCGTCAACCGCCGATGACGAGTCGAGAAGAAGTGGAGGACGCGTTGCTCGCGCTTCGGCTCTGCAGAGCCTTGTACTCCGCCGGACTTGATCCTGCCACGTTTCGTTCGGTGGTAATGATGTCCGGCTTTCCAGGCGGCGCTCTGCAGCGGATCGAACCCGAGCTTGGACTGGAAGACACCGAGTACCTTGTCGCCGGTCTCCGTGAGATTCTCAAACCGGAACCCCCGATCCGGGTTCGACTTCACGCGGCTCCCAACAGCGCCCGGCGGAACTTCGTCGACGCCCTGGGGCCCCCGCGAGTCCGCCCGCTACTGCGAGATGTCTTCGTGTCGCCGATGTATCCGCTCGCGGCCGATATGGATCGCTTTCGATCCCAATGGACCGCGGCAGAAGGCGGGAGTCTCCCGGCTCCGGGTCCCCTCGGTCCGAACGAGCCCACCTGCGTCTCGGGCAGCCTGGCGCCACGGGCCGCTCATTCCTGGTTGATCCGGATGGAGTATGACGAGACGAACCTGGTCTTTACCCGCATCGTCAACTCGGCGGAGCGGCGTCTCGCATTCTGGAAGCAGTTTAAAAGTTTCCGAAAGCCCAACTGACCGTACGCTTCACCCCGATCGTCATCGTTCCCGATGAAGGCGTTCCGATGCTAGCCCCAACTCGAGCGACGCCGGTGACCTCCGGCGCCAACTCCGCATGAGTCGCTCCGCGGCCTCGAGAGCGACACCCACTGGAGTACTCAAGAACAAGGACGGGAGCGTTGGCTGCCCAACGCTCCCATCCACTCACCGACGGAGCCGATGCGCTCCGCCAGCCCGCTACTTCTCCTTGCGCTGGTCGTGAGGAACAACCACGACCACGGCACGAGAGCTGACATTCCCGGCGGCGTCTCTGCCGGTGACGGTGATGGTGTACACACGGCCCTTGTCGTCGGCGCCGTCCCGCCTGGCCCGCAGGTCCACCGAGAAGGCGAAGCGGCCCTCTGGGTCCACGGACAGAGCGCCATCGCCGCCGATCTCCCCGTACTCATCCGTTACGTGATAGGTCACGCTGTTGGGATCAACTCCCGCAGCGAGGTCTACCAGGCGGCCGGAGATGGTTACCGGAACCATCTTGCCGTTGGGTGGCCACAACTCGGTAGTATCGGAGCTCAACAGAAGCTCCGGCGACGTGCGGTCGATGCGAATGACGAGCGACCGCTCGGGTTCCACATGGCCGCAGTGGTCGACGGCATAGTAGTACACCGTCGTGACGCCCTCTGCTGTGATCGGGAATACAGCTCGGTCTCCGGCGACCGACGTTGCGGCGATGGTCTGCGCGCCCACGGCTCGGTAGTGAACGCTCGTTACTCCTTCGTCGTGTGGCGTGGAGGCCGAGAGAGTCACCGTGACCGGTCCGTTGTTCCACCCGCTGGCGTTGGGCTCCGGCGTTATCCCCGCAGTCGTCGTGGGCGTGCTCAAGTCGCGCGGTCCCTGGAACTCAAAGGCCCCCGCATCCACGCCTGCATTGGCAAGCCGCGGCAGACCGCTGTGGTCGGTCCAGGCAGAGTCCACGAGGCTGCTATCCCCTGAGTCGATGGCCATGGAAGTGGCCCGAAGGGTGTAATCTCCCCCTGCGAGGTTGACCAGACAGGGATCGGCCTGCCGATCTCCCGCTCCGGCCGGCAGACCGCCGTAGTTCCAGCCCGTGTTGTGGACCCAGTTGTTCTTCAGCGACGGCCAGTCGGGATAGCTCGCCCAGATCCCACCCTGGTTGAAAGCGATGACATTGTTGCCGAGAAACGGCCTGGACTCCCAGAGAGACATCGCAGCCGACCCCTGGTTAGCAACGATTGTGTTGTTGATGAGCCGGGGAGACGCCACACCAACCCCGACTCCAGCATGCTGCCGGGCTCGGTTTCTGGCGATCAGGTTGTTCGCCACCGTGGGATTGCATCGGTAGACCTCGAGGCCGCCGCTGATGTTATCGGAGACGTTCTCCACGATCGTATTCGCGAGGATATCCGGAGTCTGCCAGCGACATTCCAGGCCCCCGATCCACCATCCGTGATTGGCCCAGAAGAGGTTTCGAGAAAACGCTCCATTGACCACCGATAGGACAGCGCCTCCCGTGTTGCCTTCGTTCCCGGAGACCTGATTGTCGATCACCGTGGCTGCACCGTCGGCCAGCAAGAGCCCCCCGACGTAGGATCCGTAATTCCCCGTGATCGTGTTTCCACGGAGTTCCGCGGCGCCGCCGGAACATCGCAAGCCACCCACGTAGCCCCGGTTGCCGCGAATCTCGTTGCCGGTTGCCGTCAGGTTGACGCTGTAGGTAACCGCACCGCCCGTGTCCGAGTTGGAGACATTTTCCCGGATTACGTTGCTCGTGGCCTGAATGGTGCACCGGTCCCCCAACAGCCCTCCGCCGCCCCACCCGCCGCCGTTGCCCGTCAGTCGATTCTCAGAGACCCGCGCCACACCAAACACGACCCGAAGCCCTCCCACATAGGGAGATGTGTTCCCGGAGATCGTGTTCCGCGCCACGGTAGCGTCAACGTTGCGTAAGGAGAGACCCCCAACCCCCGAGTAGGTTGAGACGTTTTGCAGGATGGTGTTCTCTTCTACAATTGCTGCCCCATCCGCCAGGGCGATCCCTCCGTCTGAGGTCGCTCTGTTCCGCGCAATGGTGGTTCTTCGGACGGCGCCGCCTGAAGCGAGATTGACCCCGCCCATCCATCCATCTGCAACATTGTCGGTGATCACGTTGTCTTCGAGCACAATGTAGCGGTACCAGAAGCCGATACCGCCGCCATGGATGGTGCATCTGTTCCGCGTGATGGTGTTCCGGCGAACCGTGGCCTGGCACCAGTATCCCTCGATCCCGCCACCGTGTCGGGTCCCCTGGTTACCATCGATCTGGTTGTTCTCAACCAGCGCCGTCCCTCCGAACAGAGTCACTCCGGCTCCGTAGCCGTTGGGATTCCGGTTGTTCAGGATCTTATTGTTGGCGATCACAATGCTCGGCGCATTGTCCGAGTAGACGGCGTTGACCGAGTCGCGAATGGTCACCCCGTCGATCCTCCGGGTGGCTCCTCCGTTGTTCGGAAAGAACACGGTCGTCCAGTAGGGGCTCGTGAGGATCGTCTCGTGGGCCGCCGAATCCCGCTGGGATCGCTGCGTCTCCGTGCCCTGGAAGCCGCCATACACGGACACGCCAGGGCCGATCATTGCGAAGGTGTAGGGGTAGGTTCCTTCTGCAACCCACACCTCGTCGCCGGAAATCGCGCTGGTGGTGGCTGCCCAGAGCGATCCCTTAGCCTGCGCCCAGGAGCTGCCATCGGCGGCGTCGTTTCCTCCCGGTCGCACATAGATCACTCCCGCCTCGGCAGCACCGGCAAGGCACGACATGGATACGACCAGGAGCCCAGAGACCAGGCCCCGCCGAAGGCGGCCGCCCGAACTCAACTGCGACGCTCCAACTCGCAGGCACGCGGCAGATCTGAAAAGAGCTGTTCTGCATCGCTGCAAACACGCTCGGACAAGAGAGGAGTTCAACACCTTATGCTTCTCCAACAGAGAGACCTCCGCAGTGATTGCAGCGGAGGTCTCCAGGCCGATGAGAATTGGACATTCGGGCCCTTCAGCGGAGAGCTAGAAGTCCTGGAACAGAGATCCGGCGGCCCAGTCATGGAGGCCGCTAACTCCTCGGCTTCGCCCGCCGGAGATCGAACCCCAGTTGGCGCCGGAGCCAACGACGTTGTACTCGCCGCCGGAAATCGAAGAGCCTTCTCCGTAGACCTGGCCCTGGCGCCCGCCGCTGATCGAGGATCGGGACCCATAGGCTCGGTTGTCGTGCCCGCCGCTGATCGCCGAGCTGTCCCCGAAGGCCTGACATCCCAGTCCACCGCTGACGGAGGAGAAGCTGCCGGTAGCCTGGTTTCCCGACCCTCCGGTCACCGCAGACATGTAGCCTCCCGCGTAGTTGTTTCCGGACAGCGCGAGAGAGACAAATCCGGCGGCGGTGCTGTTGTAGCCGATCACGGAAGCGTATGGAGCCGAGGTCTGGTTCTGCCATCCAACGACGATGCCGCCGTAACTGGAGAAGTTGTTCGAGCGACCCGCGACCAGATTGTGGGATCCACTGCGATCATCACCGGACCCCCTGAGCTCGTTGTAGCCGAGGATCAGATTGCCTACGCCATTGGTCGAAGTGGTGCTGCCCAGTCCGTTCACAATGTTCAGATTGGCGCCAGTGAGGTAAATGTTTGTTCCCGTCCGGCTGAAGTAGCCAAGGAACGTGTCGGAGAGCGAGGTCAGGGCAGCGATCTGTGCCGGAGTAAAACCCGCTCCTGCGGGACCCTGCGGCCCAGAGGGTCCCTGGGCTCCGGTGTCTCCCGTGTCGCCCTTCGGACCCTGCGGCCCAGCGGGCCCCTGAGCTCCAGTCTCTCCCGTGTCGCCCTTCGGGCCTTGCGGTCCGGCGGGACCCTGCGGCCCCGGCGTCAACTCAATGTTCGCCAGCTCGATCTGGAGCGACGTTACGAGGGCTTCCAGGGCGGCCACCCGCTTCTCCAGAGCCGGGAGCCCACCCGTGCTCTGTGCCTGTCCCGGGGCCGCAGTGTAAAAGAGAACCCCCAGGAGAATGCTGGTCACCGCGGCGAGGTAAGCTACCCGGCTCGATCTGCGGCACTGTTCGTTCGTCTTTCGAAGCAGACTGAGTTCCGCTTCCAATCTGTCACTCAATGGCTGGCTCATCTCCACCCTCACACCTGGCGCGATAAGAGAGTCCGGCTGATCCCAGCAAAGCCCCTGGACGAAGCCTGGCGTCACTGCCGCCGGACTGGAGACGACGCAGGAGCGCGTCCTCTGGGGCAAGGATGGTCGGGTGACAGTCTCAGCAGCCTCTCAGACACCCGGTCCCTCGAGTCTCTCAGCAGGCTCTCAGAGCCATCTCCAGCGAGGACTTCAGAGGTGGCCTATGGGAACAATTGGGAGTTCATCGAGCCACAAATTGCGGCCATTCTCGAACTCTACCCGGCCGTCTCGAAGTTCCAACCAGGGGGAGTATCCTTCCGGTTCTTTCCGCCCCACCTTGAACACAATCATCGTGGCGCCCGAGAGGGGAATCCGGAGTTCGGGGAGGGCCGCTCCCGGTGGAGGAGCGACATCCGCGAGGGTTCGGCCTGCACGCTCGATCTGGAGCCGGGGCGTGGCCGGGGTTGGCACGCCGGGCACCAGGGGCTCGGCCCTGGGCATCAGCCTCAACCGGGTCACGCCTGGCGGCAAGAAGAGCGCGAAGTGGCACTCCGGGGGGAGCATCAATCCTCGAGGGGCTCTGCCTGGCAGGCGCCGTAGCTGATTTCGTGCCGCGAGAACCAGAATGCAGGATGCGCCGGATCCCCGCCAGCGGTGGTCGCTGTCCGCCTCGTCCCAGGATCCCATCAGCCCATGAAGGTAGGACCGCAAGGCCCTTGCCTGCATGTCACGCGGGAAACCGATCAATTGCAGATCAAGGGACTTCAGCGCGAGTTCGTTCTGGCCCTGGCTCAAGAGCCGGTCAGCACGCGCTTGTAGAAAGGCGCGGTATGGGTTCTCGCGCAGCTTTGAGTCGTCGTGGCTCAGAGCTGGAGTGCGTGCCACATGAATAGGTACGAGACCCTCTCGTCCGCCGGACACTTCTCCGTTCAGCAGTCGACTTCGGACCAGCGCCTCGCCGGATCGAGTCTCGGTTGGAAGTCGCCACAGGGATGCTACGCCGGTTTCGGTCCGCACAAGCACTTCCTGGGCTGAGCCCGGACCAAACCGCAGGTCGCGAATCCGGGCGCCGGCGTTCCACACGGGAGCAACCATCTCCCCACTGCCGATGTCCCAGACAACCACTCGGCCATCGTCGGTTCCGCACGCAGCCACTCTGCCATCCGCACTTATCGCGGCCGCAAACACGGCCGACGAGAACTGTCCGCCGGGTCCCACTCGCTTCCATCTCGGGACGTCAAAAAGGCTCACGGTTCCATCGTCGGCGCCCACCAGCAGCCGTCGACCATCATCGCTAAACCGGACGACCCTGACGACGGTGTCGTTGATCGGCGATGCCTCGGCGCGCCAGGTTGAAGTGCGGAGTACGGTCGCGCCACCGCCGCCGCCAATGGCCAGCCAGTTGCCGTCAGGGCTGTACTTGATTTCAACCGGATTGAACTCAACTTGCAACACACGCGGGCGCGAACCTGGGGCGAGGCGGATCTCAACCACCCGCCTCGAATTCCTGGATGTACACGCAATCGACTGGCTATTTGGCGCAAAAAGGAGGGTCGAGTCGAAGGTCAACGGTTCCGAGCCAAACGGCTCAAGTTCAAACCGGCCGGAAAGGATGACCTCTCCAGTTGCAACGGCCCAAACTCGGAATCGGCCATCCAACCGCAGCACGGCCACTTTTCGGCCGTCAGGGCTGGCTGCCAACGCACAGGATGGGCCCCCGATCGGGAGCCTGAACAACCGGTTCCCCTTTGGGGAATCCCAAATCGAGACGGTCTCGTCATCCGAACTCACGGCTAACCAGCGTCCGTGTGGGTCGAATGCGATATCCACCACTCTACCATTGTGTTCGAGCGGGGCTGTGAGGGGCTTGAGGGTCCGCCAGGACCAGATGCGGGCGCTCCAATCAAAGTCGCACGTGGCGACAGCGTCGCCGTTTGAGCTGATGCTCGCGTCTCTTACGTTGCCGTATTCCCCCAGGATCGCATCCGGCATCTGGGGCGCCGCCCAATCCCAGCTTCGAAGGAGTCCCGTTCCGTCCAGCGTTACCAGAGTCGATCCGTCGGCGGAGAACCGGGGCTGTACCGTTGGCGCAGGATGAGGTAGATAGGGCGTCAATGGGGTCCCTGTCGTGGCATCCCAGACCCGTGCGCTCCGATCGTTGCTTGTCGTCGCGACCGCGGCGCCATCCTCACTCCACGCTAGCTCGCTGACGAAACCACGATGCTGAAGGGCTACAGCCGGGATTCGCTCGTGGGCCGGATCCCAGATCAGGGCTCGGTTGCCCAAATCGACGAACGCAACGCGGGACCCGTCGGGACTGAAGCTGGGACGATAGCGCAGGGCTGCTTCTCCCGCCGCAGTTCCCACGCGCTCACCCGTAGACGTATCCCAGACCAGCACGCGCCCGATTCCGCCGGTGTGGGCGACGGCGAGAAGACGAGTGGAGTTGGGGCTGAACCGAAGGTGATGGAGAAACGACTCCGCAGCGTGCTGGAGCTTTACCACGCGCTCCCTGAATGGCGGCCCCACAGAGGACTTTGGAGAACCTCCGGTAGCTGGGGGCGCGTTCCCTCGCGACGAATTCAAAATCGCGGGGAAGTGTCGAACCTCGATGGACCCTTCTTGCAACAGCGCAAGACGTGCGCCATCCGGTGAGAGGACCGCCACTCCCCGGACATTCTGCCCGGGTGAGAGCAAGTTGAAGCCCGAGCACAAGTCCCAAAGCCCCAGCACCGCATCCCCGCGCTGAAGCAGTACTCGCTTCCCGCCGGCGGACACCATGACCCGGTCGGGAAGGGTAGACAGCCGGATGGGAAGAGTGATCTCGCCTCCTCGCTCCAGATCGAACCACCGCAGCCCATCGCTCGTGACCACGATCAGACGAGTTGAGTCCGGACTAAAGGCCAAGGTGTCTCGCCCCGGAGCCACCCTGACTGGAGGGCTAAGCCATGCACCGGACAGAATCTGGCGAGCCCTTATCTCCTTGCTGGGCAACTGAACCATTACCACAGACCCATCCGGACTGATGCGTTCACTTGCCTCGGCCAGACCCACACGTAACTCTCGTGTCACTCCGGGGCTGTAGCGGAGCAAAGCGCCGATTCGCAGCCGGTTCAGGTCATCTTGACCCGGGTTAGAGGGTCGGCCAATCGCAGAAGCAAGTTCCGCCAGGGCGCGAAACGGTTCCCCGATCCGGATCAGATTGGCCGCCGCGGAGGTTCTGATCGCCCCGAGCAAGCGATCGCCACGCTTCAGGCTCGCATCCAACGCGATCGACTTCTGCCGGGCGATTCGAGCCTGCTCGGATGATCGCCGTTCCAGCCGAAAAGCACGGCTCGCCAGATCGAGCGCTCTTTGTTTCTCACGGATGGCGGCTTGTCTCTGGATCCCGGCCTGTAGGGACGCGGCGCGCAGGGCCGTGTTCAACTCTGCTTGCTGTTCCGACAGCGTTCGGAGCACACTCGCGGCGGCGGTAGCCCTGGCCTGCGCTCGTCTTGCCGCGGACGCCTGATGGATGGCTTCCGCGGAGAGCGTGCCCAGAGCCACGATGACCAGCGAGGCGAGGCCCGTGGCTCGTGCAACTCCCCGATGGTAGGCTCTGCGCTGCCGACGGAGTTCTGCGTCCGGGAGATGGTCGTTCACCCACCGTCGATCAAATACGTTGGCGTAGATCCGGTTTCGAACCCTGAGGCGGCCGTTCTCGGAACGAACGATGCCGGCGAGTTTGAGCGACTCCAGGAGTGAGTCCCGGTCGCTGTCGGGTATCGATCCTCGACGAAGGACCAGGCAGTAGCGGTCGAGGATTGCCGAGACCGCTTCGTCTCGCTCCCCCGATTTCGGATCAACCCGCAGGATCCGCTCCCGAACGAAGATCAGATTGTCATCAGAGTCTCGAGCAGCGGTATCAATGAAGAGTTCTCTGCAAGCCAGGTCTACCTCTCCCGCCCCGAGAAGCAATTCCTTGAGCCCGATTCGCCCTTTCCTGGCGCGCAGCCTGGTCTCGACCGTGAGGCATAGCCGTTGGGTCAAGTACGGGTGGCCGCCAGTCCAATGTAGTACTCTCCGCAGAATCTTCCTCGCCCCTGCTCCACGCAGTTGCGCAAAAGCTCTCTGCGCGAGGGAGACGACTGTTCGTGGTCGTGTCTTCCTCTCGGCCAGAGCCTCCGGGACGTCCGAAAGGAATCCTGCGGCGAGAGGAGCTGCCTCGTCACCGCTAAAGTCGGAGATGGCAATCCGGTGTCCGATGTTGAAGGGGGTGGTTCTCGGATCGCGAATGAGGTCCGACGGCGATGCAACACCCAGGATGCAAAAGGTAAGACGCTTCAACCGAGGATCGTCGGCGCGCCGGCTGTGACACTCGCGAATGGCCGCGAAGAGCTCGTCGGTGGGAAACGGAAGGCTACGAACGGCGTCAATCTCATCCATGAAGACCACGAGAGATGGCGGCGCCGGAGCGGAGCCGGTGGCTGTGGTCTCCCGAGCGCAACCCGACGACTCGATCGCCTTCGGCAGTGCGACGTTTCTCAAACACGAAAGAAAGCGATGAAGGGGGGCCCTCCCGGCTTGTGCCTTCCAGTGATCGATGACGTCCGCCTCTATCCCAAGACGGCTCCCCAATTGCAGAACCAGACACTCGTACCATTGCTCCGGCGTGAGGTTTTGCCCGAGGCCTGAGAGGTCCAGAATGGCTGAGCGCACCCCAACGCTGCGAAGTCGAGTAGCTGTTCGCACCATCAGCGAGGACTTCCCCATCTGACGCGTGGTGAGTACGTAGCACACTTCGCCGAGGAGCAGCGAACTGAGCAGACGCCGGTCAGCCTCCCGCTCGACGTACGAGGGAACATCGTGACGCAGCACTCCCCCGGCTATGAAGAAGCTCTGTCCCGTAGCGCTCACAACGCGTGCTCTCTCCGGATCTCTGGCGGCGCCCGGCCATCCACCATTCTGTTCGCGGCCCGGACGCACCTGAGGTCATCCCGCGCCAGTTTGTCCGGCGGACTCTCTCAGCACCCTCTCAGAGCGGGCGGCGCCCTCATCGGCCCATTTCATTCTCCAGGTAGCTCCGATAGAGACCGCACCTGAAGGAGACTGCTCGCTCCGTTTCCCCGGACATGAGTCCCATACTTCTCAACCGGAAGAACTCCTCGCGGCCGACGCTCTTCTCGCCGGCGACCACCCGTTCGGTGGTGCGCCAGAGCTCCGGGTCGCGCCCCAGCAGTTCGTGGATTCTGACCAGGTGATCGCCAAAGGGCCCATCGCGCCGGGGCGCGGTTGCCTCGAGCCGGCCGAGATCTGTGGCGCCGCTGGCCAGTTCTCGCAGGCCACGACGTACCAGATACGGGTGTCCTCCCACCATTGCGACAAGTCTCTCGAGATCGGCAGTGCTCTTTACCGGGCTGCCGTGACGGCGATTCAGCGTCGACACCTGCTCCATCGTGAAGTCGACCAGTTGAAGCCGGATCCCGACATTGAAGGGAGAGCGGTTAGGGTCTGTGATGAACATGTGGGGTTCAGTGGCATAGGCAATCACCACGGTGAGCCGGGACCAGGGCCCGTCGGGATCGAAGGCCCGCTCGTTGTGCCACGAACGGATCAGTTCGAACACCTCGGTCCCAAAGCTATAGCTGAAGAGCCGATCTACGCCGTCCAGCCCCCACACCGCTGGAGACTCGCTGACGCGAAGCACTTCCTGTTTGAGGAAACGGCTGAAGGCCAGGTTGGGACCACCGAAGGAGACCCATTCGTCCCACCTGGGCTGGGGCAGTCCACTCTGCTCCGCGAGGCTATCAGCAAGTGAGTGCAGCAGCGCCGAGGCCGAGGCGAGTCGTTCCTCATTCAGGAGTCTGAAGTCGGTCCGGAAGGCCCTGGAGCCCTCCCGCCGGGCCTGATCCAACCCACGCGCCAGCAAAGACGACTTCCCGACCTGTGCCGTGCCTTTGAGGAGCACAATGCTATCGCGTCGCTCCAGCGATCGGCTCAGATCGTGGTCGGCGGCTCTGTCGATGTAGAACCGAGACGCCAGTGGAACCACCCCTCCCACAGGCTCAATCTCCGGCCCGACCTGGCTCCCTCGATCAGCCGCCACAAGAGCCGGCTGAAGCTGCAAATCGGGACTGTCCGGGAAGAGGAGCGCCAGTGTCTCTCGGGAGGGCCGAACGCTTAGATCGTTCCACAGTCGGGACGCAAGCACTTCAAATTGCTTGCGAGCAGCAGCGACGTCTCCCCGCTTGAGATGGATTCGAATGATCTGACGGTGGGTCTCCTCGCGAGCCGCGTCGTGGCGAAGCGATGCCAGCGCCGCATCCAACCCGGCCTGGTATTCGCCGCGCTGCATCAGCAGGTCGACCAGGTGGTGAACCGCCTGAAAGTAGATTCCCTGCAGTCGCTCCTGCTCTGGGTAGACCCACTCCTCGTAACTGCCGGGCAGGAGCTTTCCCCGGTATCCAGCGACAACGCATCGGAGCGGACACTCGGGAATGGCGCCCGGAGGCAGGGTGCGAAACTGCTCCCACGCCTGAATCAGTTCATCGACATCCGTCGCAACCTCCGTCGCGCACAGGCTCACGTTCAGCCGACCCGTCTTGAGGATGGATCCGTCGGGCGTACCCGGGGGCTCCAACTGAGACCGGAGGGCGGAGAGAGCAACACTTAGCTTGTGGCGGCCCGCGTCCCGGTGATCCTCCGGCCACAACTGGTCCGCCAGTTGTTCGCGGCTGTGCTCAACTCCGCGATGATAAGCCAGAAACCCAAGAAGCGCGCCAGTCTTCTGAGTTCGGAACCGGTCATGAATCGTGCGTTCGCCGACGATTCGCAATCCGCCGAGCATCTCGATTTTCCAACGGTGCACAGCCACCACCCAGGCCTCGCTGAGGAGCAACCCAAGACGTCGGGGGAGCGACGATGGGACTAACTTTCCGCCAGCGAGACCCTGACCCCTTCTCTCGCGACGCGCCGATCGGCCCACGGGGCGACGTGAGCCCAGGAGCGTTCCTCAAGCGGACCTCCTCACGGAGCGACGGCAGGTTGTGGGGGGCCGGTCGGCCAACGTGCCTGTGCACCGGAGGGCTGGCACGTGAATCACCTGGATACCGCGGACTACGTGGTGGTGGCGCTGTTTATGTTGGGGATGCTGGGGATGGGGCTCTACTTCGCCCGCCAGCAAGAAAGCACCGAAGACTACTTTGTCGGGGGGCGAAAGATGCCCTGGCTTGCGGTGGGGCTTTCCACGCTCGCGACCCTGACATCGACCATCACCTATCTGGCCGTTCCCGGAGAGGTCATCAAGAACGGCGTCGGCTACTTCACCCAACTCGTCTCGGTGCCGTTCACGCTGGGAGTCCTCTGGTTCATCACGTTCCCGTTTGTAGCGAGCCTGCGCATCACCAGCGCCTACGAGTATCTCGAACGGCGCTTCGATCGGCGAGTGCGGCTTCTCGGCGCCCTGCTGTTCACCTGCAACGGCATTGGTTGGATGGCCACGGTGGTTTACACCGCCGCCCGGGGCATCGCGGACATGACCCAGTGGAATGTTCAGGTGCTCATCCTTGGTCTGGGCCTTGTCGGCGTCGTCTACACCACCCTTGGCGGCATCCGGGCCGACATCTGGACCGACGTCGTGCAGGCGGTCATCATGTTCGCCGGAGCCTTTTTCACCCTCGGGTTCGTCGCCTTCGCAACAGGAACGAACCTGGGAGATTGGTGGGGAGACGCCAATCAGGTCCAGAAGACCAGCGTCACGGTATTCGACCTGAACCCCATGCACCGCATTTCCACCGTCGGCGTGGCGCTCAACGCCTTCTTCTGGCACATCTGCACCGCAAACGGCAGCCAGATCGCGATGCAGCGGATCTTCACCTTGCCGGATTTGAAAGCCGCGCGGAAGTCGGCCCTCGTGAACGCCGTGGCGAACACCATGCTCAGTCTGCTGCTGGGAGTCTGCGGTCTCGCGCTCTTCTCCTTCTATTCGCGAAAGCCTGAACTGCTGGCCGCCACGAAGCTCAATGTCGAGACGGGCAGCGGCGCCGACAGCCTCTTCCCCAACTTCATTGCGAATCAGTTGCCGCCCGCAGCCGGAGGCCTGCTGATCTGTGCCCTCCTGGCGGCAGCGATGTCCACCATCGACTCCGGGGTCAACTCTCTGTCGGCAGTCACCACTCTCGATCTGCTGGGCCAACCCAGCGACGGCTCCGGTGGAAAGCAGGAACTGGCGATCGCTCGACGCTACACGGTGGTTTTCGGAGCGTTGATCACGGTAGCGGCGCTGGGGGTGGGCGGGCTCCAGGCACGCGGCGCCAACATCATCGAGATCCTGCCCGCGGCGTTCAACTGGGCAGTCGGCCCGATGGGAGCTTTGTTCTTCGCCGGGATGTTCATTCGCCGGGCAACAGCGGCGAGTGTCATCCCGGCAGTGATCGTCGGCGGGATCCTGGCGCTGGTGCTGGCGTTGCTCAAGCCGCTCTGGAACATCCCATTCTCGTTCGCGTGGGTCATTACGTACTCTTGTCTCACCAGTCTGGCCCTCACGTGGCTGCTCTCGTTGAAGAACCCGCTGCCGAGCACGGAGCCATTCTCCTTCCGAACCCTCACCCGAGGAGCATCCGCGGTTCTGGTGCTGGCGCTCCCTCTGCTGCTCCCCTCCTCCGCGTCCGCCGAGGTGACCGCGATCCACGTCAGCAGCCGCGAACCGCTGAACGGCGGCCGGATCTATCCGGGGGTCGGCAGCTACGAGCGGCTCCGGGGACGCATCGACTTCAGCGTCGATCCCAGGGTGCCTGCGAACCAACCGGTGAGAGATGTGCGCCTCGCCCCGAGAGACCCGAAGGGCCGCGTTCGCTTCTCGGCGGACTTCGAGCTTCAGGTTCCCGTCAACCGCGAGCGCATGCGGCCCACACTCCTTTACGATGTGAACAATCGGGGCGGCATGACCGCGCCCGGGATGTTCAATAACGGAGCCGACGACTTCCTGATGCGTCAGGGCTACGCGGTGTTGTCGAGCGGATGGATCGGCGAGATGCTGCCCACGCCAGGGCGCCTTCGTCTCCACGTTCCCACGGCATCGCGAAACGGCAAGCCCATCACCGGATTGGTTCGGGCGGAGATGGCGCCCGATGAACCCGCGAAGGTCCTGAGCATTGCCCACTGGGCCAACATGGGCAGCTACATTCCGACCGAGCGCGGCATTCGGAACGCCACCCTAACTGTCCGGGTACGCGAGAAGGATCCCCGGACCGCGATCCCAAGAGACCAGTGGTCGCTCCGTGTTGCCCCGATGGCGGCCGAGGGGTCTGCGGGACAACTTCCGTTGATTGAGTTGGAGCTCAACGCCGGTTTCCAGCCGGGACGGCTTTATGAACTCGTTTACGAAGCCCGGGATCCCATCGTCCAGGGGCTGGGTCTGGCCGGGATCCGGGATCTGGTCTCGTTCCTCAAGAGCGACGCCTCAGACAGGAACCCGCTTCGGGGGGCCAACGGCGAGCCGTCCATCCGCAAGGCAATCGGGTTCGGCGTCTCCCAGAGCGGCCGCCTGCTCCGCACCTTCCTCCACGACGGATTCAACGCCGACGAGTCCGGAAAGGTCGTGTTTGAGGGTCTGTTCCCCCACGTCGCCGGCGGCGGTCGCGGCAGCTTCAACCACCGCTTCGCCTCCCCCACCCGCCACTCCGGCCAGCACGATCACCACACGTATCCGGTCGACCGCTTCCCCTTCACCTACGGCGACTCGATGGACCCCTGGAGCAGCCGCACCGACGGACTACTCGCAGCCTCCCGTGCGTCCCAGACCATTCCGCGGATCATCCACACCCAGACGTCGGCCGAGTACTGGCACCGCGCGGCTTCCCTGGTTCATACCGACCCGTCCGGAAAGCTTGATGCAGAGCTTCCGGATAATGTGAGGGTGTACGCCTTCGGCGGCGCACAGCACGGCGCCGGCTCCGGAATTCCGTCTCCTCGTTCGCGGGGCTCCCTGTCCGCCAACCCCACCGACTATCGGCCCCTCCTCAGAGCGCTGCTTCTGGCGCTGGACCGCTGGATAACGGACGGATCAACACCACCACCCAGCGTCGTTCCACGAATCTCAGACGGGACGCTCGCCCCGCCGGAGCCCTCCCGTCTCGGGTGGCCGGCCCTCCCGGACGTCGCCTTTCCCACCGTCATCCATCAGCCCGAATGGCTGGACTTCGGCAATCGGTTCGAGCGCGAAGGCATCATCGATCGGCAGCCCCCGGTTCATCGGGGAGACTACACCGTTCTGGCGCCCACCGTGGGACCCGACGGCAACGAGCGCGGGATGCTCCTGCTGCCCTCGGTCGCTGTGCCGCTCGGAACTTTTACCGGGTGGAACCTGCGCGACCCCTCCATCGGAGCCCCGACTGAGCTTCTGGGCCTCACCGGCGGCTACATCCCGTTCCCCAAAACCCCCGCGGACCGTGCCCAAAGCGGGGACCCGCGCCCGAGCGTTTCAGAGCGGTACCCCTCCCACGAGGCGTACCGCGCCCGCTTCAGCGCTCACGCGGAACGGCTTCGCCGCAGCGGCTACATCCTTCCCGAAGACCTACCTCGCCTCGAAGCCCTGTCCGAACGACTCTGGTCCGCCGCGAGCAGCGGGCCCTGACCAGTCCGCCTCCTGAAGGACCTCAACCGCAGTCAGCACCCTTCGGGAGAAAGCCGTTGGGCGTTATTCGGATGTCTTCGAAGGGCTTTAGAGAGCAGAGCCTGGTGAACTCGATCGGGGTGTACAACTCCGAGTCCGGCGCCGCGTCGTCGGGGCCATCCAGCCGATCCATCGCAAGCGACACGAGCGAGGACCGATCTAGCCTTGCGCCGGCGAGATTCGACGAGTTGGTCTCCGCGACCGAAAGCGCGTACCCTCGCAGATCGACGCCGGAGAGATCTCTCCCCACAAGGGAACCCTCTTGCAAAGATCTGGGACGACCGCTCAGCCCGGGGACCCAACGAATAAAAGCACCTGGAAACAGCTCGGCCCCCCGCCCCAAAGCCATGAGGTTCAACTGTTCACCGTTGCGAAGCATTCTGCAACTCGTCAACAATGCTCCCCGGAAACTGCAGTTTACGAATTCCGTGTCAACCAGAAGGCACTCTGACAGCACGCACTCGTCGAAGCTGCATTCCTCAAAGCGGCACCGCTCGAACTTGTAAGCGACGAACTTACACTTTTGAAATCTGCACCCCTTGAAGGTCACATCCTCCATCCAGCATCTTCGAAACTCGCCCTGTGAGAAGTCCAAACCCTCGCTCGACTCGGAGAAGGGACCTGTAAAAGGACACGGGCGGATGCCCCGCATCCCCCGTGCGGCTTCGGAAGCCTCGAAGTTGATGAACCGATGAAGGTGAGTTGGAAAGTCCTCCGGCCACACCGTCTGCCCGAGGGTGTAAGCGCCTTCGAGATTGACTCCGGTGAGATCCAGCTTTGAGAAGTCGGTTCCCGTCAAGTCACAATACCTGAGACTGGCATAGCGCATTGATCCTCCATCGAAGCAGATGTCCCAGATCCTGGAGTAGTCCAAACAGACGTAGTCCAGATTTACGCCCGACAACACCCGCCTGGGAATCGTCCTCGTTTCCCCACCGTCGAATTGGATGACGTAGCACGGACCCGCTCCCGACGGGACCTCCGTGCCATGGCCTTCAGCACTCTCAGTCATAGGATCGCCTCCAAGGGTTGATCCGCAACGCGCACCGACTGCCGCCGGAGTCGGCTCGTTCAGCCTGGATCAACTGGTCCACCATCCATCGGTCTCGAGCCAGCGATCGAGATCCCGTTCCGTCTCGTGATCCAGAAAGGACCGAAGTCGACTTACGATGGAGAGTATTCTCCGGCGATCGTGGGTCGCAGCGTACTCTGCAACCTTCTCAGCCCGCTCGCCCTCATCCATCGCGGCATCCTGATCGAAGCCAGTGTGCTGCGCCTCCAACTCGCCGTCGGAAGCCAACTGGTTGCCCTGAGCCACCTCGCCGACTCCGTCCCCGGCGCCGGTCGCGTCGAATTCGTTGTTCTCGTCAGCCTCCTCCAAGTCGGCGGTCTCGGGCTGCTCGAGAAGTTCCTCACCAGCAATGCAAAACCTGAGATCGCATTCTTGAAGCTGGTGAAGCGACAAGCCGGAGCCTCGCAGGTCCGCGCGCAGGAGCCGGGCGCCTCGCAACCCTTCGCGCGGAAAGAACCGCCGAAAGAGCGTCAAGCCGGACAGGTCGCATCCGGGCCCGATCAGGACAGCCCCTCGTTCCATGAATTCTTCCAGCCCCTGATCACAGAGGGTGTCGGTGGTCAGGAAAGCGCTTGTGAAGACGCTGTCCGAAAACGTCGTGTTGATGATGCGGGTCTCAAAAAGGCTTGACTCGGAAAAGTCGCATCCGCCGAACTTGCAATCCCGCATCTCGCACGCCTCAAAGATGCAGTTTCGGAAGTCGACACCCAGGAAGACACAGTTGTGGAACCGGACATCGTAAAAGGCCGAGGGCTCAAACGAAGCATGCGATACGCTGAGATCCTCAAAGTCGGAGCCGTAGAAGAAAGAGCCACTGAATCGGGCCCCGTCGAGCGTCTCGAAGCGGGAGGTATCGAGCACCCCCGCACGCTTCCAATCGAAGGCCTCGGGCCATACAGTCGAAGAGTCCACGAGTGCGCCCGTGAGATCTGTATCGTGGAGGTCAGCGCCGCTCAGGTCACAGTCCCTGAGGTCGCAATGCCGGAGGGAAGCCGACCGGAGTGAGACCCCTCGGAAGGCAAAGCCGCCCAAACTAGCCCCGTCGAAGTGAGCACCATCCAGCCGGATTGAGGCGAGTTGAATTCGCGGGGCTTCGTCCTGCATCCCACCGTGATCCACTGAGAGAGTTGCCATCCCAACGAGGCACTCTGATCATATCCGTGGTTCGGACGCCTCTGTAACTAAGAGCCTCAAAACTGCCAGCGGTGGACGCGCTCTCTCACGACCGCAAGGGGCTCCCGACTACTGCGGGGTCACTGGCTGCTGACCTCGTCCTCAACCAAACGGGGGTTGGCCCCTTGCCCCTCGCCAGCCGGAAGCTTTCCCCTCGCGACGCCTGGCCGACCAGGCATCGCCCCACCGGGGGGTGATTCCAGCTCGACTGCATGCATCTCGACGAACGACCCGACGTTGAAGAGCGGCGCCATAGCGCGACACGTGGCGCTTGTTCCATACCCGAGGGCCAACCGCCCCGCCTTATCTCATCCCGAGGCACGAAACCCGAAACTGCGTGAAAGCGGAGTACCGGCAGCAGGTCTCGCTCATTCCTCGGCCTCGAGCCCGGATCGGACCAACATCACCTCGTCCAGGGGCTTTTTGTTAAAGGCGGCGACGGGGACCCGACAGTTATCGGCGGGATAGCCGACCGGGATGATGAGGTACGGCCGTTCAGTGACCGGTCGACCCAGCACCTCGTTCAGAAACGACATCGGGTTGGGGGTGTGGGTGAGAGTCGCCAGGCCGGCAAAGTGGGCTGCCGTCAGCAGCATGCCCACGGCGATGCCGACCGACTCCATTCCGTAATAGACCGGCGACTCTTCCTCGCCCCGCGTGAGGCGGAACACGACAATGAGCCAGGGCGCCTCCTCGAGAAATGGCTTATTCGGGTCGGTGCCGAACGGTTCCAGATCCGCCAACCACTGCTCGCCGGCCTTTCCCGCGTAAAAGGCTCGCTCTTCCTCTTCCGCCGCCAGCCGGATGGCTCGCTTGACTCCCGGGTCCGACACACACACGAAGCGCCACGGCTGCTTGTTGGCGCCGCTCGGCGCCGAGGCCGCGCACTTCACAAGCCACTGCACGGCCTCCAGGGAAACCGGTTCGGACGAAAACTCTCGAACCGTTCTCCGGGTGCGCATCACGTCACAGAAGTGCCGTGCGGCGATCTCGGGTGAAACCTGCGGCCGAAATCGCGGCGGGAGCGGGATCGACTCGAACGACGTCACCCTTACCCCACTCCGACCGGGGCCAGCACGGGAAAGCGCTCACCGATAATCGGATCGCCCGGCGACAACCCGAGATCGTGGGTGACACAGTGCAACTTCCCGCTGAACGTGGTTCCGTCCGGCATGAAGATGATCACCAGCGCTCGGCGTGGCGTGGAGCCCCGGTTGGCCGGTGCGTAGTGGAAGGTGAGACCGTTGTGAAACGTGCAGCTTCCCGCCTTCAGGGGGACCGGCCGAGGCGTGAAGTCCTTTTCGGCTGGTTCGGGGGTCAGACCGAAGATGTCCTGCGGGTTGATCAGGTTGATCGGTTCGAGCTTGCCCCAGGTGTGAGATTTCGGCACAAAGTGCATGCAGCCGTTCGTCTCGTCGACATCGTCGAGCGCGAGCCAGCAAGAGAGTGCGCCCTGCTGCTCCATGGGCCAGTAGGGCAGATCCTGGTGCCACGGAGAGGGCTTGCTGTCGACGTGCGGCTTGATGAGCGCGTGGTCGTGCCAGAGGCGGATCCGATCCGCGCCGGCCAGCCGCCGGGCCACCTCCGCAATTCTCGGATGACACGTGAAGCGTCGCACCCCCTCGTGATCGGCCCAGAGGTTTACCTTCTGAAGAAACACCCGGTCATAATCCGATCGCCCGGTCCGATCCACGCCGCTGGTTGAGGGCGCCTGCATCGCCTCCTCCAGCGCATCCCTGAGATCAGCCACTTCCTCCGCCGAGAGGATGTCGTGAAGCTCGACGAAACCATCCCGGCGGTACGAGTCGATCTGCTCCTCGGTGAGCGGGTACTCTGCCATCCGTCAGTCCTTCCAGGGACTTGCGGGGGTCTACCCCAACCCATCCCAGGTCTTGAGATCCTCCTGAAGCGCCATGAGACGTTGCCAGTGCCCACGACGGGCTGCCAGCAGTTCCTCGTCGATCTCCCCTGCCCCGTGGGAGTCGTGATGCTCAGCGACGGCCTGAGAAATGTAGGCGCGACCGCCACGGGCTTTCTCGTACGCGTCGAATGCAGAGTCTATCGCGTCGGCCAGTGCCGCTCGCACTGCATCCGGGTCGAGGTCGTTCTGCTGGGCCACGAACGACTCCAGAGTCTCCAGATCAGCGACCGCCAATTCCCTTCGCCGAGCCGCGTGTACCGCAATATCGGCAAACGCGCGCTGCCGAAGGCTGAAGGAGAGGGAGCGCTCGCGGGCCAGAGCGTGTGCGGCGCCCGCCAGATCCTCATTGAGCCCTTCGTACAATTGCTCCGCCACACCCGGCTTCAGCTTCACATCGAGGCGCAGGAGCTTCATGTAGCGGGAGATCAGCGGCTCGGTGATTCGGAGCGGGACTTCGGTGCCGTCCTGCAGGTGGATCGGCTTGTGCACCCCCGATTGAACCAGAGCCTGCGCCACCTCCTGGAGATCGCCATCGATCAGGGGGCTTCGATGAAGGATTGGAGAAACGTTTGCTCGATCCGAAAGGCTGGCCGGGATATTCGGCCCGAGAAGCGTTTCATTCTCGTAATCTTCAAGATAGCGGTCCGGATCGGCAAACAACTCCTTCAAATCCAGGACCTGATAGCGAGGATCCTCCGCAAGTTGATGCTCCGTTTGGGGTGAGATGGGCCGGGGAGCGGTAAGGCCGGCGAAGAGATACTGGTAAAGCGGTAGATTCATATGCCCTGTGCGGGAAACGACGTTCCCGACGACTTGATTCTACCAGTAGCAGACACACGACGCCGTGACCTTTCGGCGGATCCGACGGAGTGATGCGGCTCCAACGCCATCGGGATGCGCGATACCGAGTCCCGGGGTGCGGCAGCGGTACCCTAAGCCACCATCACCTCGCGATGTGCAGGTCAGACGCTAGCCCCAGGATTCAGAAAAGCCGCTTCAACTCCACCACAAACGCGGCCTGACGGGGGAAAATCCAACAGCGCCGCTATCCGAGGAACCAGATTCTGGAGGCCGAGCACGGGCGGCCGAAGAACGGGCCAGCGTTGGGCATTGGGGATTGGGATCCGCAGACCGCGGTTCCATTGGACCTCAGCGTTTCACGGAGAAGCACCTTGGCGGAACAGAACCCGATCGCGCCCCGCGTGATCGCCCCACCCTTTACTCTGGAGACCGCCACGCTCAAGGTCCGAGCTGCCGAGGACGCCTGGAATTCTCGGGACCCGGTTCGAGTTGCCCTCGCCTACACCGAGGACTCTACCTGGCGCAATCGCAGTGAGTTCGTCACCGGACGAGACGAGATCCGCGCCTTTCTCAGCCGGAAGTGGAGCACGGAATTGGACTACCGGCTGATCAAGGCGCTCTGGGCGTTCACCGTCAATCGGATCGGCGTCCGTTTTCGTTACGAGTGGCACGACGCTGCCGGCAACTGGTTTCGCAGCTATGGCAATGAACTCTGGGAATTCGATGAGAGCGGCCTGATGCGCCGACGCGAGGCAAGCATCAACGACGTCCCAATCTCCGAGTCGGAGCGTACGTTCTTCTGGCCCGCGCCTGGACCCAGACCCTCCGATCATCCCGGTATTCCCGATGTCAGGTGAGCGGGCCCGGCACGCCATGCGCCTCAGCGTCTAGAATGGAGAGCAGGTGCGGGACTTGCCTGGGGTCCCACTCCCTATGAAGTCCCATCTCCGGTGGATGTCAGTCCAGTGAGACGTGTACTGAGAGCATCCTGGGTCTGGCCGGCAATGTGAAATCGCTTGTCACGGGACTTTTCACCGGAAACCAGCGTCACCTGGGCTCGACGAACACCGAGCAGTTCCGCCAGAAACTCGGTGCAGGCGCGGTTCGCGGCTCCATCCACCGGCGGCGCAGTGAGGCGCAGCCGGAGCACCCCGTCCAACCAGGACACGACCTGGTTGTTCGAAGCCCTCGGCTGAAGCCGAACACTGACGTAGGCGTCATCGGTCACCACTGGAACACCGCATTCAACGCGAACTGCCTGGGACCGCGTCCGACAGGTTAGTGATCGTGGTCAAACGGCGTGAACGCATCCGGGATGATGACCACACACGCGACCTCATCGAAAACGAGCAGCACTTCCACCACATCAAACCGGATCGGCCGCTCGTCGGTTGGAGCGCCGGAGCAATAGTTCCGCGCCGCCGCCATCAACCGCTTTTGCTTCGTAAACGTGACCGCCTCACGAGGACGACCCGCGCCGAGGCTGCCTCGACATTTGACCTCGACGAAGACGAGATCGCCGTTCTGCTCCGCGACGAAATCGGCCTCCCCGCCCGGCGCACGAAATCGCCGGGCGAGAATGCGATAGCCTTCGCGGACCAATTCCTCTTCCGCAGCGGCTTCCCCCACGTGTCCGGTACGATGCGGAGACGGACTGGATCTCGTTCTCGGCATCCCGATTACTCGTAGCGAAGCGCGTCGATAGGATCGAGGCGAGAGGCCTTCATGGCGGGATAGATCCCGAAGAAGACGCCGACGAAGCAAGAGAACAGGAAGCTGACGATCATCGGGGTGGCCGAGAGCATCATCGGGAAGCCAAGCCCGCCTTCCTCTGCCGGTTTACCCATCCACAACGACCCGCCGATACCGACCGCGATTCCAATAATGCCGCCGACGAGACTCAAGGTCACGGACTCGATGAGGAACTGGGATAGGATGTCGCGCCGCTTGCCGCCAAGCGCCTTCCGAATGCCGATCTCGCGAGTCCG
>SXGS01478227.1_pt1 | contig 33632 bp, 42 predicted proteins | sample 3174681 | NCBI WGS metagenome assembly SXGS01 (sample SAMN11356861, study PRJNA531348) | freshwater metagenome | isolation source: freshwater sample F1-80 | place: China: Fuxian Lake, Yuxi | collected 2017-12-25
CCCCACCCCGTTGTCCTATTACCTATTGCTATTGCTATTGTATTACTTTCCGCCACCAAATGCGCCTAGTAGTGAACCACTAACTGACAATTCTTTTCCTTTAGTTGTATGGTCTAGTTGCGCTCTTGCAACATAGCCTCTAGTACGCTCCAACAACCAAGCGCTTCCTTGCCAGCCGTTCCCACATTGGCGAACAACGGAGGATAACTCTAATTCCCCTTCTAATCGGGCTTTCTCCAATTGATCAGCAAAGCTTGGATTGCGCTTCAGGAAGTCATGCCAGCGACCAGCGTTACCGCTAGGGAATCCGCAGAGGATAGCTACCCGCTCAAGGGGAATCCCAAGTTTGCAAGCTTCTAAAGCTTTTTTTTGATCGGTCTCTGAAACGGGAATTAGTGGTCTCCCCACCTTCTTCCCGTTCCTAGTAACCCTCTCCAATTTCTCCCCTTCCTTTCCCTTTCCCATCCCCTCACTTTGCCCCACAAAGTGAACCTGGTCAAAGCTTAGATTTTTCTTCACTTTCCCCATTGCATCATGCCGCAAACCATGGTCTTCTTTGCGTTAGCTCCGACATCGGGGCATTTACTACCTCATGAAAACCCTTAAATCCCTACTCCAAGCCCTGGCGCTTCTCGCGCTTGCGGCCCTCGTAATCGCCTCCCTAGCCTACTGCGTTGCAGAATTAATCGTCGGGGGTGTCAATTGAACCCTTCCCATTATCTCCCCAACCTCATTGCCTACGTCCAATGCACCCGACGCTACGGCAATTGCTACGTTCACGCATGCGTGCGTCGATCGATTTACCGTTTCGATGGCGTGCTTGGCGAGTTAAACGGGCGACGTGTCCACCTGACATGGACGGGATGGGGGCGATCGCTTCAATCCGGTGGCCACAAATACAAGGCGCACGCCCGCTATGGCGACGGAAAACCCGTTCCGACTAAACTGCTACGCTCTATCGTTCCGATTGCCGAAGGGGGTGTCCTGTGAGCAACGGCTTTATTCTCCACGAAGACCAGCACCGTGTGATCATCGCCACTGGATTCAATAAACCCAGCGACAATCGGAAGACTGGCGACATGATTCAAATATGGATTTTGGTCAAAGCCGTGGATCCCGTGGAAGCGATTCGCACCGGTTCGGATCGTTTGATCTGCGGCAATTGCATCCATCGGGGCCACGAAGAAAACGGAAAACACGGCGTTGAACGCACGTGCTACGTGAATGAAGGGCAAGCGCCACTGGGAATCTGGCGGGCGTGGCGTGCGGGTAAATATCCCCCCCTTCCTTTCCTTTCCTTGTTCACTGGCCGACGTGTCCGTTTCGGCGCATATGGCGATCCAACTTGGATCCCCCTTCCCCTCGCCCTCGCGATCGCGGGCGTCTCCAGTGGCCATACCGGCTACACCCACCAATGGCGCAAGCCTAGCCTTCAACCTTGGCGTCAATTGCTCATGGCATCCGTGGACACCACGGCCGAGTTGATCATCGCCCGCAGCATGGGCTGGTCAACCTTCAGGGTCACCCCCGATACCGATCACCACGCATTCGAGGAATTATGCGCCAGTGAACGGAACGGCACGCCTTGCTCAATCTGCCTAGGCTGTCCCGGATCTAGAAACGGGATCCAATCGGTTTTCATTCCAGCCCACGGCAAAGGGAAGCGGCATTTCATCGAATCCCAAGCTTGAATTCTCCGGAGAATCCATGGGGGCGACTCCGTGGGTTCTGCGGGCAATTGACGCCCGATTAAACCATCATGAAAACCACACGCAACCCGTACCGAATCAGCGCAACCGAAGCCCTTGAAAACGAGGGATTTTCCGACACCCCGGAGAGCCTCGAGGCTTTCGCCCGCAACGCCTTATTTGACGCAACTTCCCCCGCTTGTTGCTCTAAGGGTTGTATAGTTGAACCCGACGGGACGTGTTCCCACGGGTGCCCGTCCATTCTCATCGCACTCGGGATGATCTGAAACCCACACCCACACCCACACCCACACCGCCGTGAAAGAATCCCAACGAAAAGCCATCTGGATGGCCGACAAATTATTCACAGCCTCCGCAGCCATATCCGAGGTTGCAGTTAATGATGAATCCTACGCGCAACAATCGTACGCGTTAGAAAGTCAGGCGCATGAGTTAATCCGCGCCGCAGGATTCCCTGACAAGCCGACAGTTCAAATGTCGACATGGTGCGCGCAAACCTGCGCGGACTATACGGCTGGCAAGCTAGAAGTTTTGCCGTTCGAATAAATCCCAACCATAGTGAAGCCTCTCCTTCGCGTCCTTGGCTATTTAGCCTTATGCCTCCTCTTCACCCTGCTTCTTATCCTATCGGCACTAGCTGGCAACGGTAGATAATCCGAAGCCTCATTCACGCCCCGTATGGTTCGCCATGCGGGGTTTTTTGTTTCCTAGTTGGCCATTCTCCCCTTCCTTCCTTTAACACTCTTCCAGGTCACCCCCCCTTCCTTCCTTGCCGCTTGTCACACTTCCCCAGGATCCCCCCCCCTAGGACATCCAATGTCCGACCCCGTTACACCCGCGGGGCCGCTGGTTTTATGGTGCGGTATTCCGGATCTCCTATATGCCATACGGAATTCGGAATCCGGAAAAGCGGCAAATTATGGTGCGGTCTGACGCATTTCGCGTTTGGCCCCCGTAAACATTGGTCCGGATGCGGTTCAAAGAATTCCTCATGGTGCGGTATTTTCCCTCTTGACGCGGATGGATATGGTGCGGTAGGTTCACCCCATCGCCGCATGGAGCGGTGGTGCAACGAAAGGAACAACGACTATGAAAACCCAACATACCCCTGGCCCTTGGCTTGTCCGATATGACGAGGACCGTTTCGATTCGCAGCATTCGACCCTGAAAATCATCGACGGCTCGGATGATTCACTGAATCACCCCCAAGGTCCGCTTGTCCTTGCGCGCATCAACGTCATTCCGTTCGCGCCTCACATGGACGAGCCGTTGGCCAACGCCAGTCTTATGGCCTCCGCGCCTGAACTGTTGGCGGCGTTGGAGCTTGGTCTTCGCAACATTGAGGAAATCGAGTCGAACGATGAGCTGAACGAGTATGAGAGGGCGTTTGCAAATGCTGCTCGCGCCGCAATCTCCAAAGCGACTGGAGGTGCAGCATGAAGTTGAACTTTACCCCAGGCCCTTGGCGAACGACAGGTCCGAATGTCCGCGCTGGTGACGCTCTGATTTGCTACGCCATGAATCATCACGCGAACGCGCAAACGCCGGAGTCTGAGAAGCTAGCCAACGCTCGCCTAATCGCCGCAGCCCCGAACCTTCTCCTCGCGCTGGAGCGACTGGCGCATCCAATGGCCGACGACGAGGATCTAGACTACGCTCGCGAGATAATCGCCAAGGCGAGAGGGGTAAGAGAGTAGGCCAATCATCCCCTCCATCCACCCCCCAAGCGATCCCCCGGACCCCCATCCGGGGCTTTTCGTTTCTAAGCGGCCCCACCCCCCTCTCCGCTGTGTCCACTCCATCCAGCCATCAAACGCGCTCCTTACCCCATCCCAGCTCCAGCGCGAGGCATCCGCATCCATCCACCCAACCACCACCCCCACTCCCAGACCCCGGCGAGGAGAAAATAAAACTTCCAAATAGGGGATCCAAGCGGATGAGCGATTCGTAGTCGGTGGGTTAGTTTACTGTCTCTGCCCCCGCTCGCTTAAATAGCGAGAGTAGGGGAGCAGAGATACCCCTATTTAAGAGGGGTTAGTGGGGGCGTTCCTAGGGGGGAGTAAATTCTTAGAAAGGGGGGCCGCATAGGCCTATAGACTACCCCCTAGTGAACCCCCCTAGTTGGGAATCAGGTCGATGTGGGCGCGGTAGGCGGCGAGGAGCTTCTTGTGCTTGTTTTCGAGGGTCTCCAGCCGGATCTCCAGCATCCGTATCCGGTCCGAATCGGTGTGGCGGATGGAGCGGTTGTCGATGCCGTGCCATGTGCGGTCGAGCTTGTCGAAGACGATGATCCGACGCTTGCGAAGCTCGTTGAACAACTTATTGGCCCGCTCGATATTGCACGATACCCCCTTGGCTATGTGCATAACCACCTCGCTGGAAGCTATGACCTTATCATGCTTGAGCGGTTGCATCTTCCCGAACTGATCGCGGTATTTCATATACTGTCTTTCCTCTTAACCTTGTTGAACGGTTTCTTCTCCTTGAGTTGCGCCCCGGTCATCACCATAGGGTTGTACTCCTCCCACTTAATATGATCAGTTCCGTGTTGGAGGTTGAGGCTTGTTTTCTGGAGCCTCGATCCCCGCTTGCAGAAGGCTAGCTGGAAGCGTCGAGGCGTGAACTGGCCTACCTCTGCGAGAACCGCTATCTCACGCGCCCAATTGGCAAGCTCGGAGGATCCGAAGCCGGCGTGGGCCAGCTCCATTGTGGTCATGGGTTCACCGTCCTTACGCTGGGCTTTGCTGATGTGATGCATCCAGATCCACGCGACCTTGGTCTCTTGGAGGATTGGCTGGAGCTTGTTGCGAAAGAACACGCTGACCTCGCCCTGATCGGAGAGATCACCTCCGAAGTAGGAGAACAGAGGATCGGCCACGATGACATCGAGCTTGGACTTGTGGATGAACCGACGGGCGTAGGCGAGGAACTGATCGCCTGTGCGGACGGCCTCGGTCCGAAATTCAAGTTGGATCTGGAGCGTCCGCATCTCATCTGGGCTAAGATTGAGTCCGAACCCCACGCCCTGGAACGCTTCGGCGAGGTCGCCCTTGTCGTTCTCGGCTTGGATGACACCGATCTTGAGTGGCTTGACCGGGGTGATGCCGAAGAAGTCGAGGCCGAGGCACCAACGGATGACGATCTGCATCATAAGGCTGGACTTCCCGATCCCGGTGCCGCCGCTGATGATCATGGAGGAGCCGCGAGTGAGCCAGCGTTTACCTATGAGGTTGTCCGGATCGTTGTCTGGATCGAAGGACATGAGATCCTTGATGCTGACGATGGTGGATTGATCGTCATCGGACTCGCGGGAGGTGAGCCAGTCCTCCCATGAAGCGGAGCCGAGGTTAGTGGCCAACAGCTTCTGTTGAGCGGTTGGGCTACGCCATGCGCCCGGTAGCCGGGAGTAGCGCGAGGGGTTCTTGTTCTTTGAATCGATACCTGGGATAGACGAGTAGATGATATCCCGGCGGATGTCCCATTCCTTGCGGTTGGGAGCATCGACGCGGACCCAGGCATGGATGGACTTGCCACCGGAATCGATGAGTACGGTGATGGGTAGGCCGGAGTCTCGGAAGAGCTTCTCCTGCTCGGCTTTGGGCAGATCATCGAACTCTACTAGGACATGGCGGTAGGCGGAGACATCGTTGTCGCTTCCGCTGTAGAGGTTGGGCCTAAAGGGGTTGATGCGTACGAAGATCCCTTCGCGTTCCTGTGAGAGGATGCGGGATGCCGGATCATCGAACCGAGCGATCCATTCCTCGATTGGAATGAATGATCCAGCACTGACTGGCCTGCCCTCCTCGACGGCGTCGCAGATACAGACGACTTCGGTTGGGGCGAACGCGGCCTGCATGAAGCGTCTGAACTCACTGGCTTGAGGATCTGGCGCGGTCTTGAATGACACCCTGCTGATGTCGAATGACCCGGAGGGTGATGATCCCCCGGCGTCGAGAAGATGGCCCTTGGGCTTATTGTGAGCGCGGGACGCGGCATCCCGTAGCTTGTAGGCAAGCTCTGTGGCTTTCCACGGTGGTTGGCAGGACTTGTTCCAACCCTCTAAGAGGGTGAGGCTGTCCACATGGGAGAGGCCGAAGCCGTGTACGAGACCGACTGCGGCGGTGTAGGTGGTGTTGTGACCACCGGATCCGGAGATGGCTGGCGGTACTTTGGCAAGCCAAAGGGCCGCTCGATCGAGCGTTGTCATGTCGTTGTTTGTTTGGGACCGATCGTTGGAGACTACTTCATTTTGTCGATCTTCATCAGTCGTTTGATGGCCTTGGTCTTGGAGGAGTAGGTGCCTATCTTCTTGTCGCTAGGCTTTGCGGTATAGGGCGCGGACTTGGATTTAGCTTTCTTCATAGGGCTTAAACTTTTCATGGAACTCTAAGGTACGGCGGACGTAGATGGTATCGCCTCTTCGGTAGACGATCACGTGATTTCGGATTTCGCCCAAACGGAATTCAGCGTCCCCGATGAGATCGACGATGACGGCGGGGTTGGTTCGGCTGATGAACCTATTGGTTGGTTGGGCGATGACGGTATTCATCTTTGGATCGTAATGGGTAGGTGATGAGACCGTGGTTGACGCCCCACTCTAGAATCTTGGCCGACTCTTCGATGAGCCGGCGGTTCTCGTCAGTGAGCATGGTGCGCTCCTCATCGGTGATGGGGCTTGGTTTCGTGTTATTGAGCAGGCGTGATTCGTACCAAGGTTGTTCGTGTCTTGGGGTCTTCATGTTGGGAGGACTCGCGCCAGGATACAGTTGCAGTAGGTACTCTTGGTGTTGGAGTTACATCGAGGATGATGGACAGGATTGGAGACGATGTGCGCTGTGAGGTCGCTCGTGAGCTGGACCAGCTCAAGGAGACGTTGGGATGCTTCGGCGCAGAGCGCATTGGGGATTCCATCGGGTGTATCGAGTTCGGATGAAAGGATGAGGAGCGCGTTGACGATGTCGTGTGTTGAGGACGGTTTCATTTTTGTTTGTGGATTACGATTCCGTTTCCCTTTGAATCAACCAGTTCTACGGATCGAACGCTCTCCAAGCGGGCCAGAGTCTTGATCATCTCGATGGGATCATGAGCCTGTGACGCGCAGGTGAGGTGGATATCACCGTCTCCGTAGTTGGTTTTTAGATTCTCGTCTGTTCGATCACGCCGCACTCGGACGGTTCGTTCACCTGAGAGATGAACCACCTTGATAGATTCGACGAGTGGGAATGAGTGCTTGGTCATTGCTTAGATGTTTTGCCGCAATGAGGACAATGTCTTCCTAGCTTAGGATCGACAGGTAGAGTGTCGAGCCACGCGCATAGATCGTGGTAAGATCGAACCCCGAAGTTGGGCCACTTGAATGGGACGATGTCGCGAACCTTGATTGCATGGAGAGCGGTCGCCTTATCTTGGATCCCGAGTTTGTTCATCAAGCTCGTGTTACGAGGACTGAGACCCGCGGTCCATTGCTGGCTGGCCTCATCCCGCTTCTTGCCGGCGGCAATGATCTGGAACACCCGTTGCTTGGAGATGTTCAGAACATTACCGATAGACCTGTATGTGAGTCCATCAGCTCTTAGTGCGTTTACTTTATCTATTGAGTCTCTGGTTTTCATGTATGTTGGTTTGAGATACTTCCTTGTTTTCTTCTTTAATACTTTCTCTATTGTAACGGTATCTGTATTGCTCGATACCGTTTGTATGCTTTGTGGCACTGGACACACAGGTCGCTCTGCGTTGTACATCCGCATCCCAAGCATGCGGCCAATTCGTGACATAACAGTTTCCATCGTTCTAGTTCCTCTATTGTTTGTTTGTTTTGTTTTTCCTTATGTTCCATACGCTTGATATTGAGATGTTGTGTTTCTTGGCCAACTCTCTGAGTGTAAATGATTTGTCAGCCTTGAGAATAGACTCTCGAATCTCTGTCGGAACAGCCTCCCACCGCCGATTGACCCTAGGGTTAGGATCTTTGAACGGAGTGACAGGACTCAACATCTTCGCCATTGACTCCTTCGTCAACCCCAATTTTTGAAGCAGCGTCATTTTGTCTTCTATTCGCAGGTGTAGATTGTGTCGGTGGTTTGCAGGCCGGTTGGCCATTGGGTTTCGGTCCACGATTTCTCGATAAAGACCACCTTGTCGGTGGGCTGGATGGTGAGGCGTTCGCCATCGGTTCGGATGAACATGAACTCCTTGGCTTGGTTGGGCTGACGGCTCCAGCTATCGCCAATGGGAGCGGCGGTGAATAGGTAGTCGCCAGTGGTTTCTCCATTGGCGCACTTGACTTGGCATTCGAGTCCCCGCAGGAAGGTGTACTCGATGGTGGTGAAGTCAGTGCCGTAGCAGTCCCATCGCTGGGCTTGTTGCGCTGTCCATGCGATATCTGGATAGAAGCTAAACGCTATGGCATGGGGCGGAACGGCGCGGTAGACGGCTCCGCATTCGAGCATGATGGTGCAGCCCCACATCCTGCCTGGGATGGAGACTAGACCGAACCAGACGCAGGGTTTGAACCCGCGTTCATTACTTATGAACGACGCATCGACCCAGCAGTACTGGTGGTGGGGTATTTGGCCAGCTTGAGAGTAGGTCATGGCTTGGCCTTTTTGGCTTTGTGCCATGCCCAAAGATATTTGTCCTTGTTGTTGCAATTGTTGCGCCATCCGTCATGCAAATCATCCCCCGCCTCTTCCAGTTGCTTGACTCGCTCCATCAATTTTGCGCGTTCGCCCATTGTCCAGATGATGTCGAGACGTTTCTCCTCGTTCTCTTCTTTGCATAATCTAAGCAACTCGCTTTGCTCATCAACCTGACGGATAGCGGCGGATAGTTCGTGTTCTAGTTGTGTTGTTTCTTGTTGGCTCATCGGCCACCTCCAAATGCGTAGTGTAGGATGAGGAGTGCGTCGCAGTTCTTAAGTGTCACATCGAGATGAGGATAGAGTTCCTGGGCTTTGGCCTTCAACTTACGCTTCCACTCTGCGGAATTGGCGCATGATCGTTTGCCACCGAGTCCGAGGGGATCCTGCCAGACTCTTGGCTCGACGCGGTGGAGGGCGTAACCAAGAGAGTAGGCCAGTCCTTGGACGATGCCGTAGTTCTCGTGCAGGGTGGCGACCGCTGCCGCCGGTGTGAGCTTAGATACGAACTTCGGCACCTTCTCGATCCACAGATGGGAGTCGGCCACCTTGAATCCACTGAGTAGTTGCGCCATGTCGGGCAGTGATTCCGGCATTGGGAACAGGAGGATCCCGTCCTTGGTGTGGATTGCGAATCCGCCGTTCACGCCTGGGTCACAGGCTACGATCGTTTTGTTTGTCATTGGTTTGTTGTGATTTGATGGTGAGAGAATGGCCTACATAGATCCCGGCGATCACGCAGAGAGGCAGGAGGATTGCCATGCCCATGATGGTCAGGGCGGTGTTCATTGGAGACGTTTCGATATGATGTTGCTGGCATCCGTGAAGCGGATCTTTTCCGCATTCGGGATTCCTAGCTTTCGCATGAGATTGACTTGCTTAGGGGTCGCAAGTCCGAGTTCTCGGCGTTGAAACATCCGGTTGATGACAGCACTGGCCTGCCCCTTACAGGTAATCTCGGACACATCAAAATTGAACTTCTTCAACATTTCGCGCTGTCCATTTGTAACCGGCTCGGAATGCCAATGCATCGTAGGTTGAAAGTCAGCAATTGATGTATCGTGGATACCAATAGCGAACTCGATTGGATCAATCAGCTTTCCGCTATTGTGTTTTTTTCGAGCAAGTTCACGAGCAAGAGCGTTTTCCCGTTCAGTGACCGCATCTCCAATGACATCCTGAAGATCGAACTCGCCCTGCTTCTCGATGAGTTTATCAGCGATGTCACCGATCTCATCAGAGGCAATGAGACGGGTTGGCTTAACCAACTGATGCCGTCCTGTCATCCATAGGAAGTCGAGGATTGTCAGGCTGGTCTTACCTGGAGACAGACGGGTTCCTCGCCCTACCATCTGGGTGTAGAGCGATCGACTTCTGGTGGGTCGCAGACAAACGATGGTATCGATGCTTGGCTCATCGTATCCCTCGGTCAGCAGCATGGCATTGCAGAGAACAGCGCGGTCCTTCTTAGCGAAGCGTTGCAAGATTTCTTTGCGATCCTCACTCGTGCCATCAATGTGTTCAGCATCCAGCCCTGCGTCTCGGCAGATGTCTGTCATCTTCTTGGATGTGGCGATAAGCGGAAGAAACACGAGTGTCTTCTTACCTCCAAACTGCTTGATCTGGACCGCTATCTTTTCGAGGTACGGCTCAATGGCGTGAGCGGTATCACCTGAATCGAAGTCACCGGCAACGAACTTCACCCGAGTCATGTCGATGGACACATCGCACACACGCACCTTGATGGGCGACAGGTATCCGCCCTTGATTAAGTCGAGCAGCGTCAGTTCGTATGCGATGGTCTCAAAGTAATTACCGAGCTGTTTTTTGTCGGATCGGTCAGGGGTTGCCGTAACACCTAGGATATTAGCTTCTGGAAAGTGACCAAGAACCGACATGTAAGAATCAGCCGAAACGTGGTGCGCCTCATCGACAATGACGTTGTTGAAAGCGGATGACTGGAACTTGTCCAACCGACGCATCATGGTCTGGATGCTTCCGACAACGATCTTGGAACTCGGGTTGGAATGTGATTCGGCGCGTTCAAGGGACGCATCAAGACCTGTGGCGACCTTGATCTTGTCGATGGCTTGAGTGAGCAACTCTTCACGGTGTGCCAGAATCAGTGTGCGACCATCGGCTCGACTGGCAATGTTTGCGAAGATGATTGTCTTGCCGCCTCCGGTTGGAAGGACTGCGATAACTTTGCGGTAATCGATCCAAGCCTTGAAGACTTGACTAAGGCACTCTTCTTGATAAGGTCTGAGTTGCATAGCGTTCGTTGCGCTTTGTTTGTTTGGGACTCGTTTACCCCCGGGAGATGCACCTCCCGGGGGCTTTCGTTTTCAGGGCTTAGATATCATCGACATCAGCCGGCACCTTCTTCATGCGTTTCACTCGGAGTGTAACCTGTTCGGCCCCGTGCTTGTCAGTGTACTTCTCCTCTTCGAGGACGACTACCAACTGAAGTCCAACGAACCCCTGAAGGAAGCGGAAAAACGCTCCACTGATGGAGAAGTCGTACTGATCGCCATCGCTAATGTCCGCCTCGGTGGCACTGATGAGGGCCTGAAGACGCCACATCATGGTTTCCTTTAATACAAAACGGTCGCTGACCACCTCTCCATTACCGCCCTTGTAGCGCAGGGTGCAGACGGGGTTCCCGTTTTTGTCGAGATTGTCATCCTTGGCGGAGTTGACGGTGACGATGTATTCGCCGGGGGCGGCGAACGGTTTAACTTCGGCTTGTGAACGATCGACTGTGAATTTCATTGTGTTTGTTTGTTTGTTATTCGGACTGACGAGCCGCCCACGCGGGCAGCGAGAGTGTTTGGGTAGTGGATGGGTAACAGGGCCAAGAGTTGAGTTCTTGGCATTCGATGAAGGTGCGGAGCTGCTCATCGATGATGGAGTTTCCAAGATCGATGGCCTGCTGATCAAGCTCGTAGCAGGCGACACCAAAGGGAGCCTCCTTCTCGACTGCGATGAAGATGAACCGGTTGATGCCGGTGATGCGCTGATACCAAGCGGCTTGGACATGGTATCGGAACTGAGCGCAGGACTTGGCGAACGCTGACGGGGATGCATCCTGCGTGGTCTTGAGGTCGATGATGTAGTCCTTACCGATGCCATCGATGCGGGCTTTGACTTCGATGCCGGACCAGTCTGCGAAGTACGAGACCTCGGTCTTGATGCCATCCAGTAGGCCAGCAGCAGCAGGATGAGCGTGAACCGCAGCAGCGAGTCCGGTGAGGTTGTTCCACTGATCCTGCGGCAGCGGAGTGAATCCGTTGTCAATGATGAGCTGGTAGTCTTCCTTACCCTGCTTGGTGCGGCGGTCTCCGAGGAACTGCCTGTAGGTCAGGATGAACCGTTCGGGTTCTAGGACAGCGCAATGGGCGGCGGTACCGAACTCCAGCGCGGGGCTAGTCTCGTTCTTGGTCTTGCCATCCTGCCAAGCGCGGAAGTGAGCGGGCGACTTACGGAACTGGTCGAGACCGGACTTGGATAACGCCTTTGCCTCGTGGTAATCCGCGGCGGGCATATCGTACATGATATCAACCATTGGAAACCTCCGTGGTCACGATCTCGGGGCTGACGATGACCGCCAGCTTGCTTAGGATCAGGTCCGGCTTCCCGATGTACTTGGAGGCGACCGCATCGGTGAGATCGCGGAAGGTCTGACCTTCTTGGATGCGACCGGCCTTGATGAGCAGGGCGTTGACCTCGTCCTCGCGGGACTCGAAGAGGGCTTCGAGCTTGGCGGTGATGTCGAAGCTCTTGGTAGGAGCGGCAGCGACCTCGGTGATCGCGGGCTGGAAGTCCTCGGTCTCCTCAGGGGTGTAGATCCCGGCGACGACTTCGGGGGCGAGCATGCGAACCGCTTTGCTGATGCAGCGGGCGCGGAGCATTGCGGCGGGATCCTTGGCCCACCCGGAACCCGGCTTGGCGGGCAATAGCCCTGCCATCTTGGCATCCTCGGTGGTGAATGAAATCTCGCACGAGTTCCCGTCATAGGTCCAGAGGGCGACAGCCGCCCTCATGTCAAACTGCTTCCAGAGAACCTTACCACCACGGGCGCGGTATCCGGCGAGCATGGCATCGGAGCGCATGGAGAGAGAACCATTGATGATGTGGTACTCGCGCTTGAAATCGAACGGGGTCTTCTTCTCGGCGGCGCACTGCCACGCGATCAATTTGCCTTGTTCGACCTTGGTGCAGCCAAGCATTCCGCTGGCTGCGATCCACTCGCCCATCTTCTCGATGGCGGTGATTGGGTCCGAGATCTTGTCATACATCTCGGATGATGGTTGCGTTGTCGTTGCGATTGCGTTCATTGGTTTTGTCGGAGTAGTTCTTCGATTACGTCGGAGCGGACACGGATCGTGCGCTTGGTAGCCTTGATGGCCGGTAGCTTACCTCCTCGGATCCACCGCCGAACGGTTTCGGGATGAGTCCCGAGAACCGAAGCGATCTCTCGCACAGTAAGTAGTCTTACGCTCACGAGACGACTGTCGTCTAGAGTCGCAAAACGTGCAAGAGAATTCTTGAAAGAATTATTCGGACGGCTGCTGGAAGCCCCGGCGAGCGGCGAGCGGAGTGAGGGTTTGGCCGGATTCCCGCAGTTCCTTGAGGAAACGGTACTTCCCAATTTCCGCGCCTTTATCGTATGCCTGGTTGAGCAGCTTGATGCGGGCATCATCGCCATTCTGCTGGTAGGCACCGCTCAGATAGGCGCGTTCCGCAAGGCTTCTGCGCCAGAATCCAACGAGCTGAGTGTACCGATCATACTGCTCGGGAGTAAGGCGTTCGTAGGTCTTGTTGCCGTAGGTGATCTTCGGATTCGGAACGGATGGAATCGCCTTGTTGTCAGCGGTCCTGCGCCATGTTGAGTAGATCGAGGCGTTGAGCGGATCAGCGTCGATTTCACGGCTCTTGGACGCGCTCAAAAGGTTATACGCCCACGGGTTCTCGCTCTTGGGTGTCTGGCGCACGGGTTCACCCCACAGATCTCGGCGCACCGGCATTGCATTCGGATCTTTGGTTCCTGGGATTTGCAGGCCAAGAGCAGCGAACCGTTGATTTAGTTCGTTTGCGGTATCCTTGATGAACCCTTCGTTTCCAATCGCAGGAAGATATTCGCGCTGAGACCTGCGGACCACTCCAAGAATCGCAGGGGCAACCGGAGATGCGGCGGTCACTGCGAGGTTCTTGATCCACCGGTCGAGTGAGTTGCCCGATTCTTCGGACATGAGCTTGATGAAGTCGCTGGTTCCTTTGAGGAACTGCTGATTCATCACGAAGTTGATTCCAGACAAAACCGCGCCCTTTCCAAGCGACAGGAAATCGGGGTCGTCATTCGGGCTACGCTCCTGCAATCGCTTGGCCGTTCCCACCATTAGGCCAATCGCTCCGCTGGTTCCCAATGCCGAGAGATCTTTGACCGTATCGCCCGGCCTGAATGTGGGATCTCCGCCACTGACCAAACGTCTCAATCCGCTGACGTTAAGAGTACCCGGCGACATCACCCCACCAGACTTGGCCAACTCACGAGCCTTATTGGTCTCGCCAGGAGTGTCGAGGTTCGGAGTCACAACACCTTTGTCATAGAGGTATGCGTAAGCACCTCCAACTATTGACCCAACCACGAACCGCCCAACAGCAATCTCTCGCTGACGGGGAGTCAGATTCTTCCAGTTGAAACCCTGAAACAAAGCAGCCGGTGTAAACTGCATCGCTTCCGCGACCACGTTAATCGGGGTCTTCTGGAACAGCGAAATGAGCCGGTACGGGATGTACCCAAGCGGGCCAGCCTCTTGCTTGATGAATCGGTTGATGTTTCCGACAAACCGAGTCGCAGCGTTTTCTTGCTGGAACACCGACTTAGCTGATTCGTGTTCAATTAATCCGAGATCATCTGGTGTAAACCCACGTTGACCGGCAGCACTCGCTTCATCGCTGATCGCCATCAGCTTAGGATCACGAGTGGCCAACTTGATCTGCGCCTCGCTCAATCCACGCTGACGACCAAGCTCAGAGATGATTCTCGCTCGATCAGCAGAACGAAACGGAACGTCAGTGGCTTGGCTCAACCGAAGAAATACATCAGGAACTGCGCCTAGAGTGGCCTCAACCAAGTTTCTTGCGATGGGTGCATCTGGGTAATTTCCAGACATCGCATCGAATAGGTTTCTCCATGCGCGTTGGAAATTAAGTGGGTTTCCAATGTCCGTTCCGAGTTCATACGGCATGGCATCAGATCCTTTAAGAAGGACCTTTGCGGCTTGAGGCAACGAATTTCCGAATGCCTTGATCCGATCAAGTGTTCGAGCGCGGACGTTGTAGCTGTTGTTCTTGTTTCCAGACAATGCCATGTCGATCCCGCTTGCGGTAACGTCAGCAAGTTCCCTCAACGGAATGTTGATGGTGTTTCCAACAAGGTTTCTAACGATGGAAATCGGAGACATCACCGCCCCTTGAACCATCGAGATAAACAAGTCGGTTGCTGTGGATGGGTTCAACCGTGCGATCTGCTCGTTCAACGCAACATCAGATTCCGATTTCAGAGCATCGGCCATATCCAACAGGCCGGAGTTAACCTTGATGCCGTTGATGTCGTTTTTGTTTACCGCATCCTTGAGCCTGATCTTAGCACGTTTCACGGCATCGACCGCGCCTCGATACTGATCCATCGAATCTCCAAGCTTGATCGCTTGATCAGGAGTCATCTTTCTACCGCGCTCATCCATCGACTTCTTGACCAACTGAATCACGCCTTCACGAGACGCGGACTTGAGCAGTTTGAACTGGTTGATGAGCTGACCCCAAGTGGTTCCGCTCTTTGCTAAATCCAACGACAGATCAATCGCTTCTTGAGTTCTACCTTCATTCAAATACCGATTGAAAAGCTCCATGCCCGATGCGACTCGGGTGTTTGATTTCGAGTTTCTAAGATCAGAATTGAGCTGATCAGCGGTCATCATTGATGCCTGCTCAACAACTTGATCAACACTTTGAGGTGCATACGAAGCGCGGGGAGATTTTGCCACCGCTTCACGAATGACTGGGGGAACGCTAGGAGCAGCAGCAACACGTTCCGCAAATGCCCGAGGCTCCATCTTAGGAGGAACAGCGATGGCTGACGGGCGTTGGATTGTCCGAGTAAGTTCGTTGGAGAACTCTGCTTCATCGAACTTCTCTTTGAAGTTCTGCTGGGCATAGCGAAGACCAGCAGCTACGCCATCGGCAATGCTTCCACCAGCTCGGATGACGGCTTGAGCCACCGACAATGCGCCGTTCCAAGCCGCGCCCATGAGTTGAGGGAAAGGATTAGCACCAACTCCAGGTTCGACTTGGGTACGAAGCTCTTCGAGCTTCTCGGCAACGCCCTCGGCCTTTTGGCGGAACTTTCCTTGGGTCTCCTCCAACGCCTTGTTCCAGACCTCGTTGAAGATTGTTTGCTCCGCAACAGGTCGGCCAGCCTCTTCACGCCCGATGCCGATGGCCTGCTCAACCTTCTTGCGAGTAACTCTCGTGGGTTCTCCTTGAGCGGCACCGGATTCAAGCGTCTCTGCAACAGCCTCAGCGGCAAGACGCCTATCACGTTGCGCGAGAGCGCGGGTGAGTTTTTGCTCGACGGTTTCAAGAGGTGTAGATGTGCGAGAAGCAGATTCTTGTTCAGCAGCGATCCGCTCGTCGCGCAATCGGAGTCGTTCAGCAAGGATGTCTTCGGTGGATCGAAGCGCGGTTCCTTCCGGCGCAGGAGCGATCTCAGCTTCGCGAGGAGGAAGCATTCCGCCTTCGCGAGGAGCGGTGCGTTCTACCGTAAGCTCGGGCATGATGATTGGCCTGCTTACCGGCTCTACAACGGGAGCCTCTGGAGCAACCTCTCCGCGCATCAAATCTTCGGCAGTGAACTCGCGTTGCCCAAGCACCCTTCGTATTGCAGCAGCTCGTTCACGAAATGCCTGACGTTCAGCAGCGCGTTGGGCTTGAACATCTTCGGCAGTACGCAACGGTGTACCAGCTCGAACAGCCTCACGCTCCAAAGCGGATTGCTGCTCAGCGGCCATCCGTTCATCACGGGCGCGAAGTTTATCGGCAAGAATCTGCTCTTGAGTTCTAAGAGTCTCAGGAACTTGAGGCTCGACAACTTCACCGACAGGAAGTCGGCCACCTTCGGGCGCAACACGAGGGCCTTCTCCAATCGGTTCGGGACGATAGATGAACGGTTCATCTGGATTCATCCCGGCGATTAAATCGCGGAACTGGGTCTTGAGATCTCCAACCGGAACGATCCGATCCATCTGGTCGATGAGTCCGCCAACCTGTCCAATGGCTTCCCCAACCGTTTGCTTTCGAGAGGCTAGGTTATCAAGCACATCAGCTTGAGTGACACCTTTGCCGCGCATACCAAACGAGCGGGCCACTTGAGTGCCCAGACCGGCTGCGAAGAGGGTTCCGATTGCAGCCTCATATGAAGCCTTGAGCTTCTGCTCTGGAGTAGCTTCTGGATCAGCGATGGTCTGCAACGCGATACCGGTGGATTCAGCGGCACCACGGGTTACCTCTGGAGCAAGGACAGCAGGAATTGCTTTGCCAGCCTGTTCAGTTGCACGAGCAATTTCTCCAGCGCGAGTAAGATCTGCAATCTGTGCAGCACGGGCAGCAGAAGGGGCTGCGGCTTCAGCAAATGATTCAGTGGCAGCAGCAACAGACCTTGGAATCCTAGTGGCTTCTCCAGCAGCTCCAGCAATCCCAAGAGTCATCAGATTCATGGGCGACAGAAGATCGGCAGCAACTTGGCCTGCCACTTCTCCTGCGGGTCGAGTTACCGATTCTGGAACAGCACGAAGACCGGGAGTTACAATTCTCGCAATGTCAGCCGCTTTTGCACCAAGAGATGCTCCAAGCTCACGTTTCTCAGGAGATGCTGACAAGAGGGCCATAATGCCTTCCTTGTCGATGCGTGATGCGCCTTCGAGCATTCCCTGCTTTGGCTCACCTCCAGCGACCTGCTGCATGGTTCTACCAATGGTCGCAACATCCTGCGGCATCGGCGCACCAAATGCGAATGGAGCGGCTACGCGAGCGAACGCAGGAGCCACAGACTTGGCCTGCTCGTACAGGCTAGGTGGAGCTTGAAGAACCGGAGCATTCGGATACTTCTCTTTTCCAGCAAAAGAGAACGCTTTATTGATATCCTCCTGATTTGGCTCCCTGTCGCCTTCTAATTCAAGAGTAACACCAGTGGCATCATTGGTGATCTGATAGATAGGCATAATTATCTTACGCGCTTAATTGTAAAACCGGGTATATCAGTAGGCTTAGTTGCTTTAGTAGCAGGAGTTCCAGCAGCAGGCTCTTCATCACCTTTTTGTTTTCCAAAATACTCTTCCTCTGCGGCCTTCATCACAGAAATTGGAGTTCCAGGTTTGAATACAAGTTTTCTCTTTCTGTATCCTGTAACAGGATCTTCTTCAACAGTAGGAGTAAACAAAGCCTCGCCTGATTCAGCCTGTTTAACAGCGTTTTCAATGATCGTCTTGTATTGAGGATACTTCTTTTTCGTCTCCTCAATGTTATCTGGAGTTCCAGAAATTTGACCAAGACCAGGAATGTAGAAGCTCATGTATCCAGCCTTGGTAAGCCTTGCTTCCTTCTCGGCAGCTTCTTTCGTTTTTTCCTGAGCTTCAAGAAACGCAACAGTCTCAACATCTGGATCTCCAAGTTGAACCCCTCGACCAGCCAGATAACCACGCATTTCAGTCTCTCGTCCTTTAAGAGCATTCATGCGTTCAGCTTGAACCTTTGCTTGAGCCAATTCTCCTTCCGCTACTCCAACCATAGTTGCTGCATCTAGAGGACCAACAAACTTACCAGCATTACCACTCAAAGCCATAGCAGCACCTCTGGCTTTTGCTGTTCCAGTCAGCAGATCAGATTCTCGCTGAGCAGCTAAACGCTTTACCTCATCCTCAACCCTTTGTTTCCGTTCAGCATCCATCCGTTGAGCCAATCGTTCCTCCTGCAACGCTGCAAGATCCTCCGCCATCAAAGATCGCCTCGCCAGTTCTCGATTCCGGATGCTCTCGTTGGTGCCAGTGAACTCACCGGCCAATCCACCGGTAAGAATAGAAAGACCCTGCATCAGGGGATTAACACGCTGTTCAGCCTGTTTCCTGAGTTTTTCTCTGATTTCGTCTGGAGTAGCCATAAGATGTTAAATTAAAATTGCAGCGAACGCATAGCACCCCGTCTCCTGAACCCGCTCATGGCGGCGTTCATAATCTGATCGGGATCGTAGTTGATGTATCTGTACCTATCCTCTTGTTGTTGAGCGTTGGCCAGCAAGTCTGCGTAGAGTTTCTCGAATGGATCGGCCTGTCGATCAGGAAGCGGAACCTGTCGCAGGGGTTTGGTTGGGATGACCTGTTGATTCGCTCCGAATGGAGTACCGCCTGTGATTGGCAGGGGTTCAGGGCGGGTAACTGGGCGACCGGTGCCGGTGCCGGTTCCTGTCCCGGTGCCTGTTCCGGTCCCACCACCGGCAGGAGGTTTCGTAGTGGTTCCGGTTCCGCCACCAGTAGGAGGTTTGGCAGTTTCACCAGGTGGCTTTGGTGCTATGTCCCATTCACCTTTTATGAAGTTCCACCTATTACCATTTTGATCAGGCGGGAATTCTACACCAGTACTTGGATCAACGTATGGGTTTACATTAGCAATAGGCTTCGTGCCGCTGCCGGGTCCGGGTCCGGTTCCGGGTCCAGGGCCGGTTCCGGAGCCGGGGTCGGTATTTTTATCCAAGATCCACTGGCCCTCTCTACGGTATTTGTCCTGCATCTCTTTATCGAATTGGTGCCATACAAGACGATTACCCTGTTCATCAAACTTATAACCTTCTTTTCGATCTCTGTATTCCTGTGCCATATCGGCAGTTAATATTGTCCAAGGCGAGTTCCAATACGGATTTCCTGAATCAGTATAAACATCTTCTTTTTCTTCCCAGCCTGGAGTTACATCAATAGGACCAACCTCTCTATTATCAGGACCAGCCGTTATATTTCCTCCAGTGTTATTAAAACGCCCTTCGCTCCCCATATTAGTCGGAGTAGGTTGAAATGCGCCCGTTGAAGTTGGGACAGCCTGCGAGGGCGCGAGAGAGGTATTGATTCCCTGATTCCAACTGGTGGGGATCGTTACGTTTGGAAGAACGCCTTTTTCAACAAGAGCCGCGGGTATGCTTCTTCCGCTTGGAACTAAGATGGTGTCCCTGATGTTGTTACTGTTGGCTAGGACAATGTCTCCAGTATCCCTATCAAACCCAATCGGAACGCTGTAGTCAGGTCTTTTTGTGTAGTCTTCAAAAGTCCTGCTAATAGGTTCCCCGCGAGTGGTAATGTTTTCAGGAAGCGACGACGGCGTCTGGCCAGCGAAGTCAGCGGGGTCGGCATCGACCACTCCAATGGTCCCACCAAGATCACCGGGTGGAACAAGACCTTTAACCCCATATAATTCTTCAGTCTTAGGATCCAGCCTAGTTCCTATTCCTGTATTTACATACGCATTTTGCTCATCTCCGACCCCGATATTGATCCGTTCAACAGGTTGATCTCGGATGTTGAAATCAATGTTGCTTCCAGCTCCTAAACCTGTGGGAGCAGGTTGAAAATCATAAAACCCAGTCCTCCAGTTGTATATACCTTCCCGTCCAGAATCATCAGTAACTGGAAAAACGTCACCAACCCTAACGCCTGCCATGCCAGGGACCAGATCTCCCATCCTGTAGCCAGGATATCCGGGGAACTCATCTACAGCGTTGGACTGATTCAGATCCTGAATCAGGTTATCAATTGCATCAGCCATATATCAGTTTTTGGGGATTATGCTGTTGATCCGAGATATCATCCAGTTGGCCACCACCTTCTTAACCTTCGGCTTGTTCTTGAGCCACTTGGCGATCTTCTCAGAGTTGTTATCGTAGAAGCTCTTGAACCAAGCGGGTCCGACGAGTTCCTTCCAGAAGAAGAATGCCTTCCACTGATCGGGGATACACTCGCGGGCGACATGGCAACCCATTCCGGCCCGCATGATACCTCCGTATCCGGTAGCCAAATTTCCAATGCCACTCGCGTATCCTTGGAACTGGTTCATAAAGGAACCAGCTAGATCAGACTTGTATTGATTCTCAGCATTGGTAAGTGCGAATCCAGTTCCCATCTTCATCAGATCGCCAGGGCTAGACATCTGCATTCCCTGAATATACTGCGGAGTAGCAAACGGAGAGGCACCCTGCTGAAGCGCACCAAGATTGGCTGCTTGGCCAACAATAGGAGCCAGTCCTAGAGCAGACTGAACATTGGCGATATTCTGCTGGCGATTAGCCATTCCCTGCTGTTGAGAGGTAAGCTGGCTTGCAAAGCTCTGTTGAGCAGCCGTATTGCGCTGGCCGGTGGCCGCAAGAATGTTCTGGAAGGCTTCCTGCGCCTGTCGATTGGCGGTGTCGCTAGTGGTCTGACCGCTCTGGAGTAGGCCAAGAGCAGAGTTCCAGCGTTGAGCGTTGGCGTTTCCAAGAGCGTCCTGCAACGCGAGCGATTCACGGATGGCTGACGGGTTGCCGAGAACATTTCCAGCAGCAGTGCCACGAGCGCGAGCAGCCTGCTGAACCCGACGCTCCATGCTAGGATCAAGCGTTCCAACCTGGGAGAGACCCTGTTGCACCTGACGCTCTAGTTCGCTACGGATTAGACGGGCTGCACCGGTATCCTCTGAAGATCGAGGCATTCCAACCTGCTCATAGGTGGGAGAATCAATTCTTGCTTCGGGGGTTTTGGTGCTTGCGCCAACATCCCTGAGATAATTTTCGTAAAGCCCAAACTTGGTCGGATCAAGAGCCTCTAGCTCCTCTCGGCGTTGCTGAGCGAACTGGGTTCCATACTGTTTTGCGAGATCAAGCTGCTTACCAGTAAGTTCAGGAGCAAGGGCTGCTAATGCACGGGCAGCATCCCTAGTGAGATCAAGATCACCAATGCCTCTAAAGTCGTAGGTTCTCTTGTCACCCGCTGGGCCATAAGTGATTTCCTTTCCACCTCTAGCAGCGGCCTCGATGGCCCGCATGAAAGGAAACTCTTGAGCTTGAGCTTTTATAGCTTCGACATTTGCTGCTGCCAAATCAGGTGCCTTATAATCTGGAGAACACATCTGTGGTTCTCCCCAAGGAATAGAAGGGTAATCCTTATGCCAATTATCCTTGGCAAACAGCATTACGCTGTGAGCCAGAACCTTTGCTGTATTTAGTTCAATAGTCATAAGCCTCCTTCAAAAATTTCTGTTTTCCAAATAGGATTAAACCCAAACCTCTTCATATGTGAGTTGTATGGGCTATTCTCATTGCAAGCTATGAAGTACCTTGGGAATCCTTTTGTCTCCATTATAGAGTCATACACACGTTTCAGGTGCATGCTGTCTCTAGCCGAGACTTTCTCGGTGTGATTCCAAAGCAAAAGAACAGGCACCCTTCCAAAAGACGATGCGCCGATGATTTCTCCGTTCCTTTCGACGAGATGGGTTGGGTGAATGATCGAATCATTGTTATCACGAGCAGTCTGCAAGACTCTAGCTTCTTGCTCAAGCGTTTGGATCATCCTGACCGTTGGGAAGGAGTTCATTGTTGAGGACGCACAGAATCAACGAAGCCTGAGAGGATGGTGGATTGAAGCGACAGGCGACCGGAGTCTGTGGTTATCTTGAACTGCAAGTTGTTCCAGCGTCCTTGGCTGATCAGGTTGTAAGCCTTGAGGAACTTCTGGTTGCCGGTGATCGCCAGCGCGGAGTCGAGCGTCACGAATGTGTCAGACATGTTCTTGGCCAATGACAGCGCGGCAGTCGTGGTCGAGGTGGTGTACGGATTATCGAAGGCGAACTGAACGCTGTATCCAATCTTGTCTGGAATCGGTTCGTTGAGGTTGTACGCCTTAGTAATGACAGTGGATGCATAACTGGCTCCTCCATCGGTGTAGGCTGCGCTCGGGATTGGGCTAAGACGAGAGTTCGGCAGGTAATCGTTGAAGGACCAGACTTGGCCTGCACCAGATGAAACCGAGACGACATCACCCGCAAACATGAGTACGGGACCGAACGTAGAGAACGAGGTGGCGATGAAGTCGTGGACTGTCCAATTGTCCCAATATCCAAGCCAAGAGCGGGCCAGTGAATGGTAGACGATGACCGCATTGTTCTCGTTGAGCGCACCTTCAAGAGCGATTTCAATGCTGTTCTCGGTCAGGATAGCGAACTCGCTTTCGAGTCCAAGAATGGTCGGATCCTCTTTAATGAAAGGAACAGCCAGCATGTATCGGTTGTTCCAGAATGTACCGTCGCAGAGATCGAGCTTGGTCTTATCGATCTTGCTGATGAGGTCATTGATGGGGCTGGAGAGCGCGAGGCCGACGCTGGTCTGGGTGCCGGCTTGGATCTGTTGGAGCGATCGGATTCCGTCGCGGGACAGGAAGAACACATCAGGACCAACCGCAGCAATGGATCGGTGCGAGGAGCAGCCGATATTGCCGCTGATGAGTGATATGGTCCAATCAGCGGGATCCTGCGTAGGATCGGCGTTTACGGCCCATATGGAGCGTTCCTTGAAGACAATGAGCTGGTAACCAAACCAAGAGTAGAGACCTTTGATTGGGTCACCGTCGCCACCGACGCGAACGGACCCGAGAGGATCCCAAGATTCGCCATCGAGGATATCTGAGAAGTAGAGGGTATCGGGCTGGATGGCGGTATCGCCTGAGACGGCCCATAACCGGTTGGTATGGGTGGTGAGATAGAGCGGCTTATTGGGCGGCGTGAGTGATACGAAAGCGACTGCGTGAGAGCCGTTGGCTGGCGAGATGGTAACAGTGGGAGCTGTGACGTAACCGCTGCCGGGATCGGTGATCGTGATCGCAACCAAGTTGCCGTCATTGGCAACGTTGGCGGTAGCCGTTGCCGTGATTCCGCTCGGAGGAGCCGATATGGTGATCGTAGAAACCGAACTATGGTTGCTACCCTGATTGATGATATCGATGCGGCTGATCTTGCCGGCAACCGCTGAGACGTTGAGATTCGCGCTGGAAACGTACTTCAAGGTTCCGTAGCCGTCGGAGTAGAACAGCTTGTCATTGAGCTGAGCAAAGTAAACGAAGGTGGCTGCGATGTTGAGCGTTGCGCCGCTGATGATGTTGTAGGAAACGCCAGGGGAACCGTAGTAGAGGTTTTTGGATGATGTGTTGTTAACGGCGATGACTAGGCGTTCGGATGCGGCTGTGTCGAAATAGAAGCCTGAGAAAACCGTTTCATTGACTGAGAGATTTGAAGCGAAATTGGAAGTGGTTAGATTCCAGTTGGTCAGGATATCCTCCCAGTTTCCAGTGATGCTGTTTCCTGTCAACGACACGCAACCAAGACGAGTGACGAGGTTACCGAAGTCGTCATAGTCCATGTTGATGGCCGACTCCATGCTTGTGGCAGGGATGGCATCGGGACGAGTTGCCGAGATTACACCGGTGCTGAAACCGGTGCTTCCATCCAGAAGCATCTGATCATCAAGAGCATCTGAAGATTGGAAAGGCATGGCGGATTACAGGATGTCTTGGAACGTGTAGTCGTACAAGCTATCTGGAATGATGCGGCTGATCTGCTGCTGCTGGCCGCGTTCCATGTCCTTCATAATGGAAACCTGAGCGGCTCCTTCTTGGAACTTGGCTTGGGCTTTGCCGTACTGGCGGGAGTATTCGAGGAGATCGCCTTCAGTGTAGGCCATCAAAGCATTCTCGACACCGCGCAGCTCGAAGTTGGTATCGTTGGAGATGGTGGTTGCTTCGCCGAACTGCCGCATCTGGGACTGTTTCTTGGCGAGGATGAACAGGGTGCCGTTGGTGTTGGGCGTGGGAACGAGCTTGATGCGCGGGACGCCGGCTTCTCCGTAGGCTCCACCGATGAGCCGAGTCCAGTTAACGAAGTTGCCGGGGGTAGACTTACGGCTATCGACGTTGTTCCAAGTGTTGGGATCGAGCTGGAAGAACGAGACCCATTCTGAAGCGACAACTTCGGTTCCATCGGTCTCGCCGGTAATCGTGAAGCGAATGGCGACTGGGAAGTCGATGAACGTGTTGTATCCGGTACCGGAGGCGTAGGTAGCGGTGACATAATCGGAAAGGGTGACCATCTCATCACCGGCGGTAACTGGATGGGAGATAACCCCAAGGGTATCGTTCCACAGGCACGAATCCCAGATCATCGAGTAGCGGCGAATGCAGAACTTCTTGGCCAACGCGAGGGTGGCCGCATCGGTGAACGACAGCTTATCGCAAGCCGCCTGAGCCGCTTCGGAGGGTTTCATGCTAAGTATTCTTGGAGCGTCATTGAAGAAGACGTTGAAACTGTCAAATCGTTTATCGCATAATTAAGATACAGATTCTGTTGGGATGTTGGGCCGTAATTAAACAACTTGTATGCTACAGCAGAGGTTGTGTTTGGAGAATCTAAAAATTGGATCGTCTTGTTGCTAATTGTCGGTGAATCGCCATCTTCGTATGATCCACTAGATATGCCTTTTGTGTTAGCTCCAGTAGATGTCCCCAATTCTGTCGAATCTCTGGTTAACCTAAAAAGAATAAATTGAGATCCGTTTGTATTTGCCGAATAGTTTATTACAACAGTTACAAGTATTTTTGAAGAAACACTTGTTGGAGTTATTGATGTGTTAAGTACCGTTATTTCCTGACCAGGAGCAGTCGCTGATCCTGCGTATATTTGTCTTGTGGTATCAATAGTTTGAACACATTTTGCTGTTAAACCCAATGAACTCGCAGCAACCGCCTTAACCTTGCTGGAATCGCTCGCATCGGTTATCAGCACCTTATCGTTGGTCAGATCGACCGGAACAATGGTCAGGTTCGGAAGCGTGACCTCGTTGGCATTGATCGTCAGGAGATCGGCACCGGCATTTCCGATCGTGGTGTTGCCGTTGACGGTCAAATTATCAGACAGCGTGGCAGCACCAGTGACTCCCAGTGTGGTTCCAACCGTAGCCGCTCCGGTAATCACAGCACTGGCCAGCGTGGAAACCCCAGTAACGCCTAACGTCGTTCCTACCGTAGCAGCACCCGTGACGCCCAGAGTGGTTCCGACGGTGGCCGCACCGGTGACGCCCAAGCTGGCTAGAGTTGCTGCGCCGCTTGTGGCTAAGGTGGAAAGGCTGGTGGCTCCAGTGACCCCAAGAGTGCCAGCGACCGCTGTGTTTCCGCTGGAGGCGGTGACATTGAACTTGTTGGTATTGACCGCGAAGTCGCCGGTGGATGACAGGGTTCCAGGCACTGACAGGTTGCCAGTCAGCGTGGTTGCGCCGGTGACATTGAGTGTGCCCCCAATTGTCGCTGCGCCGCTTGTTGCGAGCGTAGAAAGGCTTGTGGCACCGGTGACATCCATTGTTCCGGTGCTTTTGACACCAGTGGTCGATACCTGAAGCGATGAATCAACGCCGCTGCCATCTGACAGGCTTTTGAGCGTGGTTGTCAGAGTAGAGTTATCGCCCACCTTTAGTAGGCCAGTGTAGGTCGATGCAACGCTACTACCTGTGAGTGGTGTTCCCATATCAGTTCTTCTTGGTCCGGTGTTGGTAGCTGATCTTCTGAGAGCTTACTTTCTCTCGTTTGAACTTGGCCTTCTCCGCGCTGCTCATTTCGCCAGCGGTCTTGGGCGTCTTTTCGCTGACGCGCTGCGAGGGGCGGCAGGCAGGGTAGCCCTTACGCTCCTCGCCCTCGGAGCGACCGCATGGTTTACCGGTCTTGAGATCGATCCACTTTTCAGCGAACCAGCGACCTAGACCGCCTTTGGGTTTATTTGCCACTGGTCGCCTTATACTTGCCGCCGCGCTTCTTGTATTCCTGCACCAGCCAGCCATTTGCATAGGCTGATGGGTATACATCGAACTTGGCTTTGGCAGCGGCTTTGACCCTAGCGTAGAGGGCTTTGTTGGTGGGGGTGTTTTTCATTTTGTCTTTGGTAAAGCGTACCACCCAGCCGGAATCTTCACCGTCGATGGCCCCGACAGCTTACCGTCGCGGTCAAACGCGTAAACGCTGGCGCGCACGGGCTCTGCTAGCAGCACAGGATCACCGTTTGGCACCAGGATCACTTTTGTCCGGCAACCCAGGCAGATGGGCAATGCAATCAGCCAGATCAGTCTTGAGAGGTTTGGGCGCATTTCCGTCTTCAACTGTCGGTGCAGGCGTCTCCCGGATCCAGTCTAGGAACGCCTTCACCAGTTGGTAGATCCAGTTCACTCGGGTTTTTTTTCCGCGTCCTTGGCCCAGATAAGGCCGATGCCGGCGGTCACCGCGGCGATGGTCGTGGTGATGTCCAGATTGGTAGCCGGATCTCCATCAAACAGAGCCTTCAAAGCCCCGCCGACAGCGACAAGGATGGCACCGATTCCAGCGAGAGTTGTTTTCGTGTTTTTCATTTAGAGCGGAATAATCGATACGCGCCGTAACAGGCGCACAGTAAGCCAATCAGGGCGGTGATGAGTCGAACGATGTCGGTAAGCCACGGAATAAACGAAACAGCGGTAGCCGCTGCTGCGCCGCCCATGGAGACAATCATCTGATTTGTGCCACCGCCGTGATCGTTGGTGTCCATTTACTCTGAGGCTTTGGGTTGGGCTGCTGCGATAATGATGTCGGCCAACGGAACACCGACTTTGGCGTTCTGGTAGCCACCGGCTTTGATGGCAATGTCGATGAGTTGAAGGAGGCTATTGGTCTGCTCCTGTGTAAGTTCGATCTTAATCATGCGGCAGGAGCATCAGCGACAACCACAGGCTCGGCAACCACAACCGGCGCAGGCGCAGGCGGAACCCACGGCAGCGGCAGACTGACAACCGGCGGGTTGATCTGGTTCTCGATCTGCGCGGTGACGTTCGCTTCGATAGCCGCTTGATCGACTCCGTTGGCGTAGCACCAGTCCAGCACCTGCTCCTGCGTGAGGTCAGGATACGGCGTGAAGCTACCAGTCGGAGCGGGAAACGACGCGCTGCCGTAGCAGGTTCCGCTGTAGGTCTGCTCGGTGTCTTCGCTGCCGGTTGTCTCGGTGCCGTTGCAACGCCAGTCGGCGTTAATCACAACGTCGGTGAGAGTGCCTTCAACGGGCTTAACGAGAAGGCGTTCGATGATCCAAGAGATGGTGGGCATAGAATTACACAGATTGGTTTGTCATTGAAATACAAGAAACATTTAGCGTTCCAGAAGTCGTGTTCATGCTCAGAATTGAGCTGGGAGCCGTAAAAGAAACTGTCAATCCAGTACTATTGTCACTCGCAATAGTTGTAACAGTATTTCCTCTTGCGGCAACAAGGAACCAACATTGACTTCCTCCGACTGTGTTGTATCCAGATATGAAAAACAACCCACCCGTATCATGCGCTCTTGCAAGTGCAACGACAGAGGTTGAAACGGTTACTGTATTTGTTCCCTCAACGTTGACTTTTCCAAGTTTTGCGATTGAACCAATCTTGGTTCCGCTTGGGCTGACCGTCGTCCCCACCAACAAATTCCCACTCGCATCAATACGCATAGCCTCAAATGGCGCACCGCCTCCAGTAGCATTAACGCCAAAAGCTAAATCAACATTTGAGTTTCCGGTATTACCAGAAATTGCTTGCAGATACGCAGTGCCACTTCCGCTGAACGAATTGTTGACGTCCAATCGCAATTGTGCGAAATTTCCAATTCCGCTTGTAGTGTTGCGAACTTGAATCGTAGGAGAGCTGGCCCCACGAACATCCAAGTTGTACGAAGGACTCGTCCCCACCCCCAGTCCGGTGGCATTCAACGTCATCGCGGTGGAGCCGCTTAGAGCGTGAACAATGGTTGAACCATCAAGAGTCAACTGCGTGTAAGCAGAGCCGCTTCGATTGTACGAAAGTATCAACGGAGCCGAACTAAATCCAGTCGGCTGAATCTCAAGACCAGCAGCACCAGCGTTCGTAACCTGAAACGCAGAAGATCCGCTAGTGTGTCCAACAATCACCCGATTGTTCGCGCTGTCCACCTTCAGCGTCGAGGTATCCACCGTCAGGTCGCCGGTGATGGTTGCGGAGGCGAGGGTGGCGGTGCCGGAACAACCGAGGATGTTGTTAACACTGATCTTCTTGGTTGTACCAGAAGCCGCCATCGTCGTATCCGAGACATCGACGATTGGTAACACATCGTTTGCGGGATCAGCGGCGGTTAACGCCGTTAGTGCTGTAATCTTTGTATCTGCCATGTTAGTTAACGGTTAGAATGAATTTGTCAGATGCTTCAGTTAAAATTAAATCCGTTCCTTGCTCAGTAGCCAGTCGATCATAGGTGCCAAAGGACAACACGATTTTACCGGTCCCATCCTCTTGCAAGACAAAGAAATCATCTTCCTGAAGCAAATCCCGGCGCAGGATCGGCGGATCGATCGGGATGACGCTTCCGCCACCCGCCGAAGTCAGCCTTGTTCCAAGTGCCAGGGTCACCGGTTTAAGAGTTGATCACTCCGTTGGTTGCCCACACCACCCCGCTCGAAAGCTGGAAGCTGGTGATCGGAGCTTGAATCGTGATGCCGGCTGGAATCGTCACGGTCGAGAAAGTCCCGACAATGTTCCCGCCGCTGATGCTGGAGATCACGGTCGGAGCCAAGAACGTCAGGGCAACGAACGGGCCGGTATAGCTGGCCGTGTCCTGCACGAGTTGGCCACCGCCAACCCCCATCGAATACTCTACTGCCAGATTTGAATTTGCGCTCATATATCCCAGATCTTGCGAATTTGATTCTTGCTGAAAGTGCTTTCAAAGCGGGATCCGTTCCGGTCTTCCATCCGGCTGAATCCCTTCTTCACATGGTCCTTGAGTTCGGCCTCGCGGGCAAAACCGGTGACCCCGAAGTGGGCCACCGGCTGTCGTGTCCACCGCTTCCCATCAAGGACAACAGAATCCGTACCCATCGGAGCGATTTGCTCGATGGACTTGCCATTGTTCTCGAAGGTGTAGATCGGCATATCAGGACTCCATCTCGCTGTCGTACTCGGCAACCATGTTACGCATACCTTCCTCGTCCATAGGGCCTTCCATTTCCTTATCACCCTTGGACTCGTACTCAGCGGGCATACCGTTCACGCTGCGGATCTCGATATAAGCCTCGCCGTTTTCGAGCTTCTTGAGAATACCGCGAACTTCCTCTAGGACAACTTCATCACCAACTTCGGGAGAAGCCTGTTGGCCATCTTCCATGTCAGTGGAAAGAGCCTCGACCGGAATAGAAATCATGGGCGCATTGTTGTCAGCCTCTTCACATCCGCAAGCGGAATGAGAAGGGGCATCACCGATTGCTCGATGACGCCCCTTTGGGCCGACGGCAATCACCATGATGGTGGCCGTCTTGGGTCGCATATTACAGCGTGGTCGAGGTCTTAGTACGATGCACCAAGTACCAAGTCGGGTTGTTGGTAGATCCAGTGTTACCAGCAGCCAAACGCAGAGCGGCGAAGTACAGCTTCACACCAACGGTGACAAGCTGGTTCAACGGATCGCTCTTGTCGGGGGTATCGGTGATCACGATCTTCGGAGACAACGGATCATCACCGGTCAAGGCAGGGATACCGAACGATTCGTTACCAAAGAAGAACGAGGCGATAATATCCTTACTGACCGCCAGACCACCGCCAGCGGCAGAAGCCTGATAGACAAACTCGTCGCCAGCGGTGCCAGAGCCGGTGCTAACAAACGAGTTGGTCTGTTGGACCACGCGGCAACCGTAGATGGAACCCACTTCGCCCTTATAGAACGGAGTACCCTTGTTGCCGTAGTTAGAGGCGTTCAACCAATCGCTATCGCGCATCAGGTCACGGGCAACTCGGGGGTCGGTCGCAAGGACGTAGCCACCGTTGATCATCGGAGCGCGGTTGCGCTTCAGACGGGTCATGGAGTCGAGGACAGCCGAAGCAGTCATCGTGGCATCCGCAGCAGTAGTAGCACTGTTCAAACCAGAGAAGGTCTGCGTGGTCAGCGTGGCCGGGTTACCGTACACCTTGATGCCGCCGGAACTAGCAGCAGTGTTACAAGCGTCCGAGTTGTCGAACGTACCACCACCCTCAGCGGCGGAACCGATAGACGAACCGCTAGCCGTGAGGTTGGATCCGATGAGCGTGTTACGGATCACCGAGTCAACCCAGAGAGCCATGTCCATACCGCTAGTCTTGGTGGCCTGCTGGAGGGAGTTGAACAGGTCCGTAGCGCGGAGGATGTCGGTCAAACCGATCACCTGACCGTACTGAGCGAGACTCTTGCTAAGGCTGTTGAGAACAAGGGAGCGATAGTTCGCTGCCGTGATAGCCGTACCTTCAGAACTAATGGTCTGGACACCAGCGACGCTCGGAGAACCGAAGCGGAACATCGTGATGGCCTTGTTACCATTATTCTTGGGGATCGGAGCCTTCATCGAGAACTGATCAAGAATCGTCTCCTGTTGGACGATCGAGAGCAGCTCCTTGCTGAAGAAGTTTTGGAACTGACTGGTTAGTGTGGTTGAAGTAGTAACGCCTGCCATATTTTAGTTGAGGTTGTGCTACTAGGATGCTTCCCGGTCGAACTCCCTCGACGCTCGCATGAGCGCATCCCTTTGCTCCTTCAGGGATAGCTTGGAAAAATCCTTTTCCTCTGCTTTGAGTTGTCCTGCCGGAATGCTTTTCCCAATAGCGGTCTTCTGCTGGAGCTTATTAAGCTGTTCTTTCAGAGCTTTGTTCTCGGCTTCTACAGACTGATATTTACCCGCAATATCCTGGAGCTTCATCAGTTCAACCGCATGAGACAGACCATTTGGCAGCGTTGTAAGAATCGGAATGCGCTGCAACAACTCAACTGTGCGCTTGTACTCAGGACTGGACTGATCCTTCAACCAAGTCTCCTTCTCGGACAACTTGTTAAAGTTCTCAGCCCATGTCTTCGTAAAACGCTCCTGCTGAACCTGCTGCTGCTTCGCATTTGCCGTCTTTCGGACTCCATCAGCCTTGGCTCGTGCAGCCTTGGCCAACTGGGCATCGCCATCCGCATCGAATTCCTTGGCCGCAGCCTCGTAATCCTCCGCGGTATACCCCTTGTCGTCCCGGAATGAATTGGAATCAGCGACACTGGATTGCTCCCGCTGCTTGCTCCACTCCTCCCGCTCACGCTTCACCGCCTCGCGCTCGGCCTTGATAGCCTCCTTCTCAGCGTTGATCTGCTCCCAAGTCTTAGACTTACGCTGTTGCTCTTGGGCGAACTTACTATTGCTCTTCGGATCCTTCGGCTTCTCCTCCTTCTGCTTGGCCTTAGAATCGGACTCTGATTTCGCGCTGACCTCCTGCTCATCACCATCAGTCTCTTTACCAGCGGTCACCTCATTTGAGGATTCCTGCTCAACCGAAGCTGACTCGTTATTATTTTGAGCCTGCTCCCTTGGCTGGCTGTCGATATCGACACCGGCATCGTGATCTGCGGCCAATGCAAGCATCGCGTCCGCGCTCATTGTTTCATCTGACATATTGTGCTTATACTCGTTTGCTGGCCCGCACAGACCTAGCAACCGCAACTTTGATCCTATGTGTTCGTGACAGAATCCGGATCATCTTCCTGCCCCGTAATTGATTCTCGGTCGGCCATCATCTCGATGACCTTCACAAGACTTGCCTGACCCATCGCAAATCCTGAGGAGTATTGCAAATGGTTTCGATCTGTAATAGCAGAAGCGTTCTGCATCAGAACCGTGTTCAGGAGAGCGTCCTTGAACTTCTTTCCGGTCTCGCTCTTGAAAAAGCTATTGAGCGCGGTGGCATCCTCGCGTGACCAAGGAAGCGGATCCACCCATCGCTGGTGCCGCGTAAAAGTCCATGCGGCTCGGAGCTTAGCGGTGAATGCTACCATGCTTTGCAGCTCCAGTGCCTCGGGGTTGTCTTATCAGTCGCCGTATCGCAGTTGTGCCGCGCTCGGAAGTTCTTACGCCGCCCGGGATCATCCTTCTTGATCTCCATCTTCGGATCCCCGAAGCGAACCTTGATCACAGTCCCCTTGGGATTGCGAACATACACCGCTTTCTTCTTGGTCTCGCCCGGCGTGTAGAACGGTTTGCCGAGCGATACCTTCTTTCCTTGGTACTCAGCCATATCAAGATTGGAATAGGGGTGAATCCTGCAAGTCTCTAATATTCTCCGGCCTCTTAGCCTTCTGGAACCTGATTTTAGGTGCCACACCCTCCTCAAGCTGCTCCAAATTGGTAGCTACATGAGGAGTAGGGGCCGGAATCGCAGTGGGAACGGGCTGAGGAGGTTCAACAATGGTAGTCATGGCGTGAAATTCACCGCACCAATCGAATTCTAGGACAGTAGGCCAGCAAGTGGGTCTGCTGGTGGGCGGAAACCTCCGACAAGTGCTGTCAGAGGCTCGATATCGGCAATTTTTGCAGGTCATAATCTGTTAAACCGGTGCTTGCGCCATCTGCGGAGCCTGGGGCTGGGGCGGAACCGGCAATTGCTGCTGTTGCTGCGCCAATAAACCGCTTCCTTCCAAGAATTTCTGGATCTCCTTCCGCAATTTCCGCGCTTCATTGGTCGCCACCTGCTCGTACCCCTGCAACAGGCTGTCCAGACGCACCATAAACGCATTCTGCGCCGCAGGACTGAACTGTTGACCCTGCTGGATCGCCCCATTCAGGTACTGCATCAGCACACCAATACGGCCCGCAAAGTTCTGACCCGGTTTGGCCGGCACCGGAATGCCGATTAACAGTGTCGGGATCGTCTTGGTCTCGTCCTCCAGCTCATCCTGCGCCTTCTGACCCGGATCCCGCAGCAATCGCTTGATCAGGCTTGGGTCATCCAGCTCCATGATGCTCTTATCCAGCTCCACCTGATCCACCCAAGGCGAGTTCATGAACAACTGCTTACGATTGATGGCCTGCTGAACCATCACCTGCCGGCTCACCATGTCCATTCCACCCTTCGGCTCCAGCTCGTATTGGTCATGGAGCGCGACCGGATCCGCATCCAGCGAGTCTTCCGCGAACCGATACCTCAAACTCTTGCTATCGTACTGCACATACAAGCTCCACGCCTGCCGGTACAGCTTTCCAAGGGCCATGCGGAACAACCTCGCCCGCAGATCCCCGCTCTGCATGGCCTGCGCGTTGATGCTCTGGATCTCGGTAGCCGTGCGCCGGTCGCTGCCACCGCTCATCACACTCCC
>SXGS01034403.1_pt1 | contig 33583 bp, 29 predicted proteins | sample 3174681 | NCBI WGS metagenome assembly SXGS01 (sample SAMN11356861, study PRJNA531348) | freshwater metagenome | isolation source: freshwater sample F1-80 | place: China: Fuxian Lake, Yuxi | collected 2017-12-25
CCTATACTTTTATTTTTTATGAATTCTTAGTTCATAATTTTCTTAAACGAAAAACTCGAAGTGATTCAGACTGTCCAACAGTCAATAATCATTGCGACCATTCACTTTTGAACGGTCTGAACCCAGCTCGCGTAACTTTTTAATTGGCGAACAGCCAAACCCTTGGAAGCTTCTCCACCTCCAGGATAAGTTGAGCCGACATCGAGGTGCCGAACTGCGCCGTCGCTATGAACGCTTAGGCGCAACCAGCCTGTTATCCCTAGAGTAGCTTTTGTCCGATAATCTTCCCCCGCGTCTAATGCGTAGGGTCGGTTCACTATGTTCTGCTTTCGCATCTGTTTGTCAAGTACGACTTACAGTCAAGCCAGCTTATGCCATTACACTATCGGCACGGTTTCCATTCGCGCCTAGCTGACCTTAATAAACTCCTCCGTTACTTTTTAGGAGGATAGCGCCCCACTAAAACTGCCCGCCAGATTCTGTCTTAGGTCGTTTTTGCCGTCCTAGTTAGAATATATATTTTTTAAGAATGGTATTTCACTGTCGGATCCATTTACCCCGAAAGATAAACTTCAAATCCTCCCATCTACGCTACGCATAAAAAACATATAGTCAAAATCAAGTTGCAGTAAAGCTTCTAGGGTCTTTTCGTCTAACTGCAGGTAATCGGCATCTTCACCGATATTGTATTTTCACCGAGCAAGTCTCCGAGACAGTTCTCCAGACATTACACTATTCGTGCGCGTCGGAACTTACCCGACAAGGAATTTCGCTCTACTATTCCTTTAAGCACAGTAGGACTCTATCTTCATCCTCACCTTTCGGTAGTGGGATGTGTGGTGCTGGTCTCTATTTGCCCACATGGACTCCACAATTAATTACTTAATTGCAGGTAGCTTGTTTATGTAATATTTTAACCTCATTTATCATAACGTCACTTTTGCTATATAACAGTCCTAGTCCGTCCCGACTCATTATAAAAATGAATCGAGAACCTTAGGACCGTTATAGTTACGGCCGACATTCACCAGGGCTTATATCAATCACCATTACATCTTGCGACATAACAACGTCGATATTTGACCTTCTGGCATTGGTCAAGTGTCACCCCCTATACATCCTCTTACGAGTTCGCAGGGAGCTGTGTTTTTGATAAACAGTTGCCAGAGATACTTTAGCTGCGGCCCCTATTGCTAGGGGCAAGCCTTATTCCGAAGTTACGGCTGATTTTTTGCCGAGTTCCTTGGAGACCTCTCACTCGTTCGCCTTGGTCTACTCGACCTGAACACCTGTGTCGGTTTGCGGTACGGTTCTTATATAGATAAGTTTAGAAGATTTTCTTGGAAGCGCGCTTTATGACATCAACAAGGGCAAACCCTTGCATTTTCACTCTACTCGGAATTGTCATTTAAGACATCACCCGGATTTTCCTGGGTGAATCCCCTATAGCATGAACTCAAATCCAATAACAAGCGTCATATACTGCACTCCGTCCCTTCGTCACTCTATACAAAAGTCATGGAATATTAACCATGTGTCCATCGGGTGCGGTTTTCACCATCCCCTTAGGCCCGACTAACCCTTGGCTGATTTACATAGCCAAGGAAACCTTGTTCTTTCGGCGTGCGGGATTCTCACCCGCATTGTGGTTACTTGTGCCAACATTCTTACTTCCAAACGCTCCAGCATGGCTCACGCCTTTGCCTTCAACGCAGATTGGAATACTCTCCTACCACTGTATATTATCGAAATAAAATACAATCCTCAGTTTCGGTACTATGTTTAACCCCGATTATCTGCGGCGCAGAATCTCTCGATGAGTGAGCTGTTACGCTTTCTTTAAATGATAGCTGCTTCTAAGCTTACATCCTCATTGTTTGAGAAATTCAACCACCTTAAGTGTACTTAACATAGATTTAGGGACCTTAAATGGAGATCTAGGCTGTTTCCTTTTTGACGCATGGAGCTTAGCCCCCACCGTCTAACTGCTCGATAATTAATCTTCCGTATTCGGAGTTTGATAGGTCTTGTGATCTTTCGACCTGTCAAGACCTTCCAGTGCTCTACCCCGGAAGGGTACATCGAACGCTAGCCCAAAAGCTATTTCGGAGAGAACCAGCTATTACCAGATTCGATTAGCTTATCACTCCTTACCTCAAGTCATCGCAGAGAATTGCACAACTCTAGCGTTCGGACCTCCCTTTCCACTTCTGAAAAGTTCATCCTGCTCAAGGCAAGCTCATCTGGCTTCGGGTCTGATGCATACTACGAACGCGCTATTCACACTCGGTTTCCCTGTGGCTCCACGCTCTCGCGCTTAGCCTGCAGCATGCTTCAACTCGTTGGCTCATTCTTCAATAGGCACGCAGTCGAGGTGTTGCCACCTCTTCTACTCCTTGTAAATATATGGTTTCAGGTCTATTTCATCGCCCTTACCGGGCTGCTGTTCACCGTTCCCTCACGGTACTAGTTCACTATCGGTCTTCTAGAATATTTAGCCTTAGCGGTTAGTTCCGCCAGATTCCCCCGAGCTATTCATGTCTCGAGGTACTCAAGAATAGGAACAAAAAAGATCTTTTGATTTCGACTACAGGGCTATCACCTTCTGGGGCAAAGCTTTCCAGCTTTTTCTTCTATCAAAAAATTTTGTAACTTTTCTGCCATAAATGGCACATTCCTACCTTACTACCCCCAACCTTTATCGCATCACAGAACTTGCGTTCTGCCATACGATAAAGGTTGAGTTTGGGCTATTCCGCTTTCGCTCGCCGCTACTTACGAAATTCTTATTTAGTTTCTATTCCTCCAGGTACTGAAATGTTTTACTTCCCTGGGTGCGCAATAACATGTCAAGCATGTTATTTCTGACTCGAAGTCAGAGGGTTTCCCCATTCGGAGATTTTCGGATCAAAGGTTGCTAGGCACCTCCCCGAAACATATCGTTGCCATGCTACGTCCTTCATCGCTTCTTAGAAGCCTAGGCATCCACCATATACTCTTAAATTTCCCATTAGGAAATCTAAAAACCACAATTATTTGTCTACAACTTACAACATACTGTTCCATGTATATATTCGAAAAAACCCTCATAATATACACATTTTCCAGTATTACCTTTTACTTATTTCTCAAGCGCCCTCCTGATTGTTGAAAGCGCTTGAGTATTAAATTGTCAATGTATCAGTCGTTATTTTGTTACAAAAAACCGCTTTCGCGGTCATCTCCGACACTGTTTAAAAAGCGTCAGTTATGCCCGTTTAAAATTGAGGTTTCTTAACATATTTCGGTGTAAGAAGTAGTGTATATGAAGGCGAATTAGAAGTCAATAGGATGTAAGAAAAATTATCTATTAAAAAGAAAAAACGCCCCATAAGGGGCGTTTTTTTGAAAAATATCCTCTCAAAATTAATCCTTATCACTCACAGCTCTCACTGTCTTTTCTATAATACCAGCTGCGACATCCTTGCCACCAAGACCGAATGCAAGACCAAGAGCCAATGCTATAGCGATTATTATACCCATAAATAGCGTCTGTATAAGAGCTGGAGCAATACCGAGATGGAACAGTGCAGTAAGGATAGCAAATATCCATATAGACCATTTAGCGATAGCACCAAGAAGTAATGCAGACTTTACATGAGCAGCTCGAGCAGAAGCTACTACTATTCTATGAACCGCATCTGCAATCACTACAGATACCATAAGCACTAGCACTGCAACTATTACTTGTGGAAGATATGATAGTACAACATCTCTAAGATAAGAGCTTACTTGAGTAAGTCCGAGAACATCAAATGATGCTACCAAGAATACTGCAATTACAAACCATTTTATAAGTAAACCAATAAATCTTCCAGAATTGAGTTTGTGTCCTGATCTCTCTATAACATCCTCAAGACCTGCGGTCTTAAGCAATGCATCAACCTTAAAGGTCTTGAAAAGTCCCTCAACGAGCCTTTCTATAAGAGAAGCTAGTATCCAACCAAAAGCGAACAGTATAATTACCCCTACAAGTTTCGGCAAGAAATCTACAACACCGTACCAAGTACCTAATAATGATTGAGTGAAATCTCCACCCCAATTTTCTACAAAATTCATATATTAAAAAATAAATTATAGCCACTAATAATTACTAATGTCTACATTATAGCATTTTATTTCTCTGATAGTCCGAGCTTATCCACAAGTGTATGATGGGGGAAATCTAGTATATCCCTTATCAATCTGTCATGTATTCCTAAACGATACTCAAAATCATCAGTTTCAAAGGCAGAATACGCTATTTCTTTACCAATTTCTGCTTCTATATTCTTTATTACTGTATTGAGCCTGTTTATATTTATATTATCTCCAGCTATAAGCATATCAACTCTACTATTCCAATTTTGTATGAATAATCCTGAAACAATGAACAGTCTTATTTTACCAATACTATTGAATTTTCTGACTAGTGAGTCATCAGCATGCAAACTAACCATTATTAAGAGGTCTTTAAGTGCATTGAGATATGGGAATTTCTGATCCAATATATATCCTTTATCATTTACCTTCTTTATTATAATCTTTTTACGTTTCTTATACTGAACATCTCTCATGAAAGCTTTTTTCCTTATCAAACCTATTTTCGTAAGCATTGATATCTCTTTATTCACAGATTTTTTCAAAGATTTACTCTTCTCTGAAATCTGAGATATAGTATAAGGTGTATCAGGATTGAATAGAAATAGTCTCATCAACTTTACTTTTATTTCATTTCCAAAAATACTGGATAATATTTCCATAGCTCTGTATCATAACAAAAAACCACCCTCATGTCAGGTGGTTTTTTGTGTTGTAATTATTTTTATTTATATTCAACCTTTCCCCCAGCTTCTTCTATTTTTTTCTTCAAGGCATCCGCATCTTCTTTCTTCATGCCGTCTTTTATAAGAATTGGAGCTCCGTCAACTATATCCTTTGCTTCCTTGAGACCTAATCCCAAAGCTTCCTTTATAACCTTTATTACCGCGATCTTTTGATCTCCGGATGCTGATAGATGAACTGCTACTGTAGACTTTTCATCTGTAGCCGCTACCGTAACTGGAGCTGCTACTGCAACTGCAGCTGCTGATACGCCGAATTTCTTTTCCATAAGCTTTACCAATTCATTGAGATCTAGAACTGACATTGTTTCTATTGATTCGACTATCGATTTGAATTTTGCTGGTACTTCTACTGTTTCCATTGTGTTTATTTTAATATTTAATTATTGATAATAGTGATTTGAAAAATTGAGGTTCGGCACGGAACGCAAGTCGACGAACCCAATTTTTCCTAAATCGTCTTTTTCTTTGCTATCTGATCAAGTCCCATAACGAATCCTTGAATAGGTGAATTGATGACATTGACAAACATCGCATGAAGAGTTTTCTGGCTTGGAATGAGGGCAATTGTTACCATTTCTTCCTTTGTCATAAACTTCCCTTCAAATACTCCCCCAAGAATCGATATACATCCTTTATATTTTTTCTGGAATTCATAAATCTCGCGAGCCGGAGCTATAAGGTCCATACCATAAGCAAGACCTATCTCCCCTGTTAATTCTGGAAGTGATCCTGATATTTTCTTTCCTTCAAGAGCCTTTCTAGTAAGGCTTTTTTTTGAAACAAAGAACCCAACGCTTTCTCCACGAAGCTTTCTGCGAACAAGGGTTGTGTCTCCAACATTAAGACCGTGAAAATTCACAAAGACCATAGACTGAGCGTCTTTTACTATTTTCTCCAATTTTTCAAGTATCTCTTTCTTTTCTATCTTTGTTCTTGCCATAAATATCTCTATTTTTATAATGAGCGACCTTTATATAAGGAGATGTCTCGGAAGGTCTTATATATGCCTTCTTTCTCTGACCTTATGACTATAAACTAGCATATATCCATCAAATCAGTCAACTTCCACGATTTATCTTATATCTTTTTCAAATTTTAATAATAGTTCATCCACTTTTTCTACAGTAGCTGATCTTTGAACTTCATTTATCTTTGTGACTTTGAATATTCTATTGGATAATTTCTTGGCTATTTTTTCCGACTTTCTGAAATGCTTTTTATCTACTATTTTTTCAAGTCTTTCTATTCTATTTAGAAATATTTTTTCCTTATTTACTGACAATTTTAGAGAAATGATAATTTGTTTCAAAGCTTCTATATAGTTAGGAAAATCAGAAATAGGACTGGTGGTTGTAGCATTTAGGAATTGATTTGTATGATTTACTATATCAACAACGCCATCACTATTTATGTCAATATTCATCAGGGTATTGGTTTTGAAGTATTCGGTAGAGGTTGGGACTACAAAGTCGATAGTAGTAAGTGGAGTTACAGGCATTTCACCAAATGTTGTTGTAGCGAGAACTTTGTTACTTTGAGAAATACTAGCATCAACCGAAAATACACCGGAATCATTGCCATTGAGTGATATTTGATACTTATTAGGATTATAAGGCACTCTTACAATCTTCACTCTACCAAAAACACCATAATAGCTTTCTGGTATTTCCCCATCATACTGCACTTTACCATCGTTATCTATAACAGGACCTGTATGTCTACCTTCTGTATCATAGACATGAGCATCAACGGGTGAATGTATAGTGAGTGTAAGATATTTTGTATCACTTATTGGCTTTACGGAAGAAAAGTATTTTTCATAGACGGATCCAGCTGATGCTGTGTTTGTTATTATGTCTTTTATTTTGAAAAATAATTCTTTTGATTCCATAATATTTGCATGATTTATTTCTTTATAAGTATCTACTTTTAGTCTTTTTAGATTGAAGAAAAGTCTTGAATCGGTAGTATCTGAATCGCTTATAGTAAGAACTGTTCCGTCACCATCATCAGTAAAATCTGGCACATATTCTATATCACATGAATTTCTATTTATTGCATCGCAGTGAGCATCTGTTTGATATTTAACTGATTGGGAAGTAGGCATTCCCCATCCTATTATGCTTATAGTCTTTGTAGTGCTTGCTGATTTCCACATATCCAGAGAATTATGTATTGAATCTGATAAAGAAATTATATAGGAATTAAGTTTTAGTGGAATATTCGTATCTGTAGAGCTTTTCTTTGAAAAAGAATTATTGATGATAAAATCCTTCATTGATTCATATGATGAAATAATCTTACCATTTGTATCTGAGAATAAGTCAGAAATCACTGTTATAGGATTATTCTCAAAAAATCTCCTTGAAGGAAGTAGCCCATAAGCCCCTGGAATATTTTGTGAGAAACTTCTCGCAGTACCTTCCGAGAGGAATACTCCGAGACCAAGAGACTGTTCATGACCATGAAGCATTGCAAGCAATGCTTGTGGAGTACCGAGTTCTGGTACGGCAATAAAAATAATCTTATCTACAATATCAGATTTTCCTACTTCTTCTAGCTTTTTCATTATAGACTTTGCCACCAAGCCACCATTACTATGAGCTATTATAGTGACTTTGGCGGTCTTTGAGGTTGATGCTAGATCATATAGCTTACTGAGAGTATCAGTATCAGCAATATTTATTACACTTTCCCTCCAATCATAAGGAAGCGGTAACCACGACTTCACGGTACCTGTCGCTACAAGCGCATCCATTGATAATATGAAATTCTCATAGATATTCTTTAGACCGTAAGCGCTATCTATAATATCTTTTGTGTAAATTGACTTATTCACACTTATACCATTTTCATTCATACGAAGATCGTCAACATCAGAATTGGTATTTGGCTCCCATAGCATATCTTCTATCTTTATAGAGTTTATTATCTTATTTCTATATAATCTACTAGCTTTAATACCAGGAATAAACAGGACATTGGAACAACATTCTATACCATCAATGATAGGATCCTTTATTTTCCAGGGATTTACCTGTATTGCTCCAGATACACGATCTCCGTGAGTGATTCCAATTTCTGAAGATTTTATATCATAGTCTTTATCTTGATTATCAATATATGGACCATCAGCATTCCCCCACCAATTATCTTTGGCATTTATAGTATTGTCGGTTTGATTTATAATTCCAAACTGTGAATTACCAGAAATTATAGAATTATTGATTTTAATGATGTTTTGTTTCGTATCTATAATATCTACATCTATAGCATTTACTATTTTTATAAATACATTCTTTATGTTTTCCAAAACACTGATATTGCGATTATAAATATTATTTACCTGAAAGATAGGACCTGTGTTGTACACATACGAAGAAATACCGAATGAATTATTTGTGAGTTTACTGTCTGAAATACTTATAACACTTCCTTTTGTGTAGATAGCCTCAAAAGCGTTTTCTATAGTGGTTGATTCAATGGTACTTGTACTTCTTTCAAAACTTAGACCAGTACCTACGAATCTAGCATTTTTGATGGAAGAGTTACTACTTGAGAAGTATATTGAGTATAGATTGTCAAATACAACTGGATTTTGTTTTGAACCGGATATCGTTAGACTGCCGTCTATGGTAATAGTATATGGCCCATCCCCTTCTTCAAATTGTCCAGATCTGACTTCTACCCCTTCACCTATATATAGAGAGTAATTGTTCGGTATATAAATATTTTCATCTAGAATATACGGACTACCTTCTTTATTCCAACCCCATCCAGATATCATATCCTTTGCATGTACACGAGTTTCTGCTGAAGATATGTCTGGAAAAGCTACTGAGCAAGTAAGTATGAGTAGGCAGAGATATTTTAATGGATAATTTTTATTTTTTATCATATAGTTTTTTATTTTTTGATTTTTCTGATAATAATCAATAATACAAAAAACGGTATGAAATATTGATGAAATTTTGATGAAATCTTTATGAAATTTTCATAGAAATTTCATTTGCAAAATAAAAAATAAATGTTATGAAGATTTTTTAGAAATGAAAACACCCTTATGTTATAAGGGTGTTTTCATAAAAAGAAATGTATTTTACTTTATTTTGATATTTTATTTATCCACAGATTATATACTGCAAAATATTCGTTTTTCACATTTCACTCTATTTCGCTATTTTATTTAGAATATTTAGATCACTGTCCATTATTCTTTTTGCAATACTTTAACTTCTTGACCATTTATGGTAGCACTGTAATGTCCAACTACAAATAATACTGCAAAGCTAACACCTAATATACAACTGAAGCCGAATAAGAATTTGAAGAAATTCTGATCAAATGGATTTTTCATAATACTATTCTAGCAGAATATCTATAGAAATAATATGTCTATAAACCTTCATTATTTATTCACAATACAACTAATACAGCCTAGCATAATTTAGGAAACAAAAAACCACCCGTTAAGGTGGTTTTTTGTTCAACATTTTAACCCGTTGAGAGGAGTACACGATAGACTAAGCTATCATTAAGGGAATGGAATTTCAGCTGTTCTCCAATCTGTAATACCACTCATGAATGTAGATGAAGCTACGCCACTCGGACCAACCCATGAGAGACCTTGTAGGTTAACTGAGTAGTTACCAAGTGTAGATGTATCAACACCAGCATTTGTTCTGCTCAAGAATGTATATGTGATAGGAACTTCAACTTCTCCACCATCAGCTACCGTAAAGCTGTTTGTCAAGCCTGATGTAACTACTCCTGATGTAGGAACTTGGAATGATGTTGTTGTTGAAACAGCACCTTGAGTAGCTACAGATGAATTCTTGTAAAGCTGTAGGTGAGTAACATCACCGTTTACAAGAGCTCCTGTTGTAGAAGCGACAGTACCGAACATTATAGTACCACCAACTGCCTTGATTTTGACAGTGAATTTAGCAGTAAGCGTTGATGTAGCTATACCATTTGATCCATTTGTTTCCTTTGTCTTTGAAATCTCCTTTGATACCAAGGAGAATATAGGACCAATATTTCGCACAACTTGTGCATTACCTGTTACTGAACCACTTGGTGTTACAGCTGTACCACCTGAATTCTCTGTAGTAAAGCTAGTTGATGTTGCTGATGCAGAAATAGATGCAGCTGAACCATCAGCACCTCTAATATCCACCTTAACAACAAATTTAGACTTTGTATCTGCTGGAATTACATAATCAATAGTGTTGAAGGGAGCAAGACTTGCTGCAGAATAACCAGCATCCCTAGTGATTATTGATGCTGAACCGACAAGCTTCTCTGATCCACTTGTAACATCATATAGATATGCTGTAGTTGATGCAGTTGCAGCACCAGAACCAGTCTTGGTAATTGCAATTACTGCATTTGTAAGCTTCAATGAATCTTTATCCGCTTGAAGATCTATACGCAATACTTCGAGCTTGTCTAGATCATTGTCTGTAGAACCACCATCACTGTTCTCACTAGCTATTGCTTCTCCTAATTTTGGAGTGTTGTTTGAAAGAGTGAGAGTAAGAGCTGCATTGTCAATCTGTGCACCTGCAGATGTTACTGATCTTGATATTGCTGATGAAGGACCTGTCTGATCTATACCAGCTCCGTCCACCCCGCGAATAGCATTAGCATCCAATTGAACTGTTCTAGCTATCTGATCTGCTGTCTTTATTGAACTATATAGATCAGCCTTTACATAAAGAACTCTCTTTTCTCCTTTCTTAACTATGTAATGGAATCCTCCTATTGTTGCAATATAGTTTGAACCATCCTTTGGTACACCAGAGCTGATATCCATAGAAGCTAGGACATTCCCAGCATCGTCAGTAACATAAAGTGTCTTGTACACCTTCGTATATACAGAAGCTAATGTACCTAGATTAACTCGAACTCTCTGAATATCTATATCAGAGTTTGATGCTTCGAGCTTTGCTCCTATTATAGAAGCCTTCATCTGTCCTTCACGAACTGTTGTTCCGCTTGCAGGCTCAGAGTTAAGAGTTACTGTAAGAGTACCTTCAATACCCGGAGTCGAAATAACTCCTGGAGTTGTAGTAACTGGTGTCGTTACACCTGGCTTTGCTGTACAAGTTGCCCAGCTAGGACAAGTATCCATAGCTACTGAACCAACAGCTCCTCCTGTAACCTTAGCTATTGTAAGAGGACCGAAGAAACCGTATGAAGGAAGACCTACTGATTTCTGATAAGCTGCAACAGCTGACTTTGTTTGAGTTCCAAAGTAACCAGCCTTTGCTGCTCCAGAACTTATAGCTGGAATAGCATATCCCTTAGAGATAAGCCATGCTTGTAATTCTGATACATCTGCACCTGTAGAACCTACAGTGAGATTTCTTGTAAACGCCGCATTTGTAGAAGCTGCTCCTACGAGAGCCACTGTCAAAGCGATAACGCTTGAAACGAAAATTCTTTTCATAATAAATTTTATAATTAAATAATCTTTCATCCGGTTATTGATAATGTATGGAAGAAAAACTATTTACACTTAAACTGATAAAACTAACGATACTGAACTGACTAATGATAATCCAATTTCACCATTTCCTCATGTCTTGTTATCGACACAAGATACAAGGATTAGGCTATAAGGGTTCTAGACTGAATACGAGTATTAACTAACTATTTTCGGAATAAAGAATATCTGTAAAATACCTAAATTTCACTTACAATTTAATTGTCAATGAACCACAAATCGCAACTGCACAACATTATACATCACTTGCTATAAATAGTGCAAAATCATATGTGGATAACTAGGTTTTTACCTATATAAGCCACGAATGCATATTACACGAATCAATGCTTCAAGTCAACAAATTCTGTGTAAAAAATATTTTTGTATTAACTTGAGAATTAGACAAGGGAATATGTGCTCCAGCGCCTTTCTCCAACCTTCTTCACAATACCCCTTTCCATAAGATCAGTGAGTTCTCTTTGTATAGTCTTTTCTGAACAGTCCTTTATTACTTTTGAAAAGTCTTTTATTGATAGATTGGAGTCTTTTTTTAGAAGATTTATGATATTTTCCTGTCTTATTTTCTTTATTTCTTTATTACTATCTTTACTTAAATTAGTGCTATATATGTTATTTATATTGGCCCTTGAAGTATTTTTATTATCATTTTGTCCATTAGAATGAACCTCTACAAAGTCATCAGTAAAGAAACTATTGGACAGAATATATCCAGATATATTCTGTGTTTCTTTATTATCTTTATTCAGTACATCGATTAAGACTTTCAATTCATCAAGCATTATTGAAGAATTCATTCTTGATATTACTAGGGATAATTGAGCTATTGTTATAAGAGAAATTAACTTTTCCACAGAAGAAACAGTAGTTCTATAGACGCAGTCCCTATCTGCAGGAACGGTGGAGTTCATAGTCATAGAATAAGAGACAAGGTGTATAGCTTCTTCACGAATCTCCCATTTCAAAAAGTCACTGTCCTTTATTACTTCTGTTATAAGATATATTGCGCTTGCTATTTTTTCAGTTTTCTTAACTATGTAATTTTTCATGTCTTTTATGTTGTCTTTTGCAAAATAAAAGACTTATTATATGTCTCATATAGACTGTCTTTTAGTCCTTGTTTCATAGACATAGTCCATTATATAAAAGACTTTACATCAATGTAAAGAGTTTTCATCTCTATGACATATTAGAGAGATAATTACAATGGCTTATTGAAGAAGTATGTTATGATTATTGAATAAAATAATATGGCAAAAAATATTGCAAGGAAGAAATATAATGAGAATGTTGGAGGATTGAGAAAAGAAACAATGCAAGCTGTTTTTGCAATACTTTTCTTCGCTTTAGCCATACTTTCCATACTTGCGGCATTTGATAAGGGTGGTAGAGCAGGAGATTTTGTATTCAACGAATTGAAAGTATTCTTTGGATTAGGATATTTCCTAATACCCATTTCTTTTATAATGATTTCTGTGTCATTTCTTAAGGGTATAAAAGCGGAATTCAAATTATCAAAAATCTTTGGTGTTCTACTATTTTTCCTATCTGGACTCGGTCTTATGAGACTTATAGCTGATGAAGGTGGATATGTGGGCAAATGGATAACATATCCATTTATTACACTCTTTGATGTATATGCTACAGCAGCAATACTAGTTTCATGTATAAGTATTTCCATCCTCATTGTCTTTGAAATGCACTTTACACTAGAAAGCCTTATGTTCTGGAAATGGTTTACTCGCAACAAGACAGAAGATACTGAAGTGATAGACGAGTACGCTGATGATAATGAAAATGCATATATAGAAACCGTGGGAGAAAATGAGGACAGTAAAATCAATAAAACAGTATCGGATCTAGAAAACAAAGTCAAAAAAGAAGAAAAGGCTCCAAAAATAGCAAAGGATGAGGAACAGGACTTCATGATGAATAAATCTTACGCCGATAGAGAATTTACCCCGCCACCATTATCTCTACTTGAAAAAGATAGAGGCAAACCAGAAACAGGAGATATAAAGGCCAATGCAAATATTATAAAAAGGACATTGCAGAATTTCGGTATAAATGTGGAAATGGATGAAATCTCTATAGGACCTTCTGTTACCAGATACGCCCTGAAGCCTGCAGAAGGTGTAAAACTTTCAAAGATAGTGGCATTGAATAATGATCTAGCCTTAGCGCTTGCCGCTCACCCAATACGCATAGAAGCACCCATACCCGGCAAATCCCTAGTCGGAATAGAAATACCAAATACAGTAAAAACTACAGTCGGTCTGGCAACTCTTCTTGCTTCTGATGAATATCAGGATTCCGAGAAACCCCTGCTCGTATCTCTTGGAAAAAATATTTCAGGAAAATCCTTCTTTACAAATCTTGCAAAGGCTCCTCATATGCTCATAGCAGGAACTACAGGTTCTGGAAAATCAGTAACCATACATGCAATAATAAACTCTTTACTTTTCAGGAATTCCCCAGAGAATCTAAAATTCATAATGATAGATCCAAAAAGAGTTGAGCTTACCCTCTATAACAAAATTCCCCATCTACTAACTCCGGTTATAACAGATGCAAAGAAAGCTATATTAGCACTGAAATGGGCAGCCAAGGAAATGAGCCGAAGATATGATGTTCTTGAAAAGAACGTGGTGAGAGATATTGATTCATACCATAAAACCGTACTTGCCCCAACATTAAATAGCAAAAAATCTAATGATATCGAAAAAGATCCGGAATCAATGCCTTATATAGTCATAGTCCTTGATGAGCTCGCAGATATTATGCAAGCATATCCTAGAGAGTTGGAATCTGCCATAGTGAGATTGGCCCAGATGAGCCGTGCAGTAGGAATACATCTGATACTTTCCACTCAAAGACCCAGTGTGAACGTGATTACAGGATTGATAAAAGCCAATGTACCGACCCGCATAGCGCTTCAGGTATCAGCACAGATTGACTCTAGAACCATTCTTGACACCGGAGGGGCGGAGAAACTTCTCGGAGCTGGAGATATGCTTTATCTTGGCGGAGAAATGTCCAAACCACAGCGTCTTCAATCCGCCTATATAACAGAGAAGGAAGTGAAGGAGGTTGTTAAACATCTTGCTAATGCCTATAAGGACGAGATTATGGGTGAGATAAATCTGACAAATACCGAAGCCGGTAAAGATTCTATATTTGCATCAGGATTTGATAATACGGATACTGCTGACATAGACGATGAAGATGAACTCTTGGGACAAGCAAGAGATATAGTCGTGGAAAGTGGTAAGGCATCCACATCATGGCTTCAGAGAAAGCTCGGTATAGGATATTCTAGAGCTGCAAAGCTTATAGATCTTCTAGAAGAAAAAGGTGTTGTAGGTCCGGCAAATGGATCAAAGGCGCGTGAAGTTTATGGAAATTCTCAACCAAACAACTTAGATAGTGATAATACTGCAAACATTCCACCATCATCAGATATACTTGTAGATAACAAAAGTGCTATGATGTAAAAATGAATCGTTACGGTATCATAAAGATACTCAAAGCAAGTCTAATTATTGTCATCTCTCTGACCATAATAAGTTATGCATATTTTGCTTTCCGAGACTATATGAATGGTCCTTCACTTATACTTATAGAACCAATAAACGGCAATACCATATCGACATCTACAGTTATACTGAGTGGCAGAGTCTTGCGAGTAAAGGATATTATGTTAAATGGTAGACCATTACTTATAGACAAGGAAGGAAATTTCACTGAAACACTATTACTACATCCTGGATATAATATTTCTCTTTTATCAGCAATAGATAAATTCAACAGAACTATTGAATACAAATTAGAACTTGTCTATAATGAAGATTCTACAAATGTAGTAGAATGAAATAATTATCCGATGTTATTTTAATCTAATACAAACATGACAAAAAAAATAAAGAAAGAAAAGGATGAGATGGAGAAAGTAGATACAATAGGTAGTATAAGCTCAACACTTGACGCAATACGATCAAAATTCGGTGATGAAGCCATAATGAAACTCGGTGATAAACCCAAGGTAAATGTGAATGCAATACCGACAGGGTCTATAGGATTAGATGCCGCACTCGGTATTGGTGGCATGCCAAGAGGAAGAATAATAGAAATCTTCGGACCAGAATCATCAGGTAAAACTACCCTTTCGCTTCATGTTATCGCTGAAGCACAGAAACTTGGAGGTATCTGTGCATTTATCGATGCCGAGCATGCCATGGATCCAGATTATGCCAAGCGTCTAGGGGTAAAAACCGAGGAATTGCTTATATCACAGCCCGATACCGGAGAGCAGGCCTTGGGAATAGTAGAGAGTCTTGTTCATTCAGGTAAAATGGATGTTATAGTGATAGATTCTGTAGCGGCACTTACACCAAAGGATGAAATAGAGGGTGATATGGGAGCATATCATGTTGGAAAACAGGCTAGACTTATGTCTCAAGCCTTAAGAAAACTTACAAGCATAGTGGCAAAGTCAAAAACCATAGTAATTTTTATAAATCAAATACGCATGCAAATAGGTGTTATGTTTGGAAATCCAGAGACAACACCGGGAGGAAAGGCACTAAAGTTCTATACTTCTGTAAGACTAGATATAAGAAGAATAGCTCAAATAAAGAAGGGTGAGGAAATCATGGGCGGAAGAGTCAGGGTAAAAGTTGTGAAAAATAAAGTGGCAGCCCCATTTCGACAGACAGAATTCGACCTAATGTACAATGAGGGTATATCTCAAGAAGGAGAAATAATAGCTCTTGGAGAAAGCATGGCTATTATAGCAAAGTCAGGAACTTCATATTCATACAAAAAAGACAATGAGGAAATAAAGCTTGGAAGGGGTTATGATGCCACAAGACAATTCCTAAGGGAGAATCAAGCAATAAAAGATGAAATCTTGAAGAAAATAAAAGCAGGACTTGCAGAAGTGAAATAAAGCCTGTACTATGAAAAAACTATGTCAATGTTAGAATACAATGAAGTTGTAGAGAGGAAGTACATTATTCTTGAAGGACAACCTTATGAAGTCATATCTTCTCATGTTTTCCGAAAACAACAGAGAAAACCAGTAAATGCGACTAAAATAAAAAATCTATTTAGCGGAAAAGTCACAGAATACTCATTCCATGTATCGGAGAAAGTCGAAGAAGCAGAAATAGAATCAAGAGAAGTGAAATATCTCTATGAGAATAAAGGTAAGGAAGAATACTGGTTCTGTCTTCCCACTGATCAAAGTAAGCGTTTTAACTTTACTGAAGACAAGATCGGACACCAAATAAAGTTCATAAAAACTAATACCATAATCACAGAACTAATGTTTCGAGAACAGACTATAGGATTCAAGATTCCTATAGTTGTCGAATTGAAAGTAACAGATGCTCCACCAAATATAAAAGGTGATAGCGCTACAGGAGGAAATAAGGTAATCACCCTAGAGACTGGAGTCACGATCAACGCTCCCCTTTTCGTAAATGAAGGTGATATTATACGTGTAAATACTGAAACTGGCGAATATAAAGACAGAGTTAGTAAGTAAAGCTATCTTGCCACATAAGGAAGAAGTCCCATGAATCGCGCACGCTTCACAGCGGTAGCGAGCTGTCGTTGACTTTTAGCGCATACTCCGCTTTTCTTGCGACTTATCATGCGAGCATGTGGATTGAGAAATTTCTTTAGTATTTCTGTATCCTTATAGTCTATATGCCTTATATTGTTTTGTGAGAAATAACATTGTTTGTTCATGTTTTTTATTTTTATTTTTTAATTAAAACGGTATATCATCAGGATTTATCTCTTCCTGAGGATAATCTATGGTATCTGTAGGAGCATTGTCTTTTGGTATTTGTTCAGAGGTAGTCGTATCGTTTTTTGATTCTGTATCGGGCGCTGATTGATTGCCTGAATGTTTTGGACCAAATTGTATTCTATCCGCCACTATTTCTGTTCTGTATTTCTTCTGACCATCTTGACCATCCCATGAGCGAGTCTGCATCCTACCTTCAACAAATACCGCTGACCCCCTTCTTAAATATTGAGCTACAATTTCCGCCTGACGACCGAATACGACAATATTGTGATAATCTACACCCTCTTTCTTTGCCCCACTCTGATCCTTCCATATACGATTCGTAGCTACAGAGAAATTACAGACTTTTGAACCCGATGGGATAGCCTTAATCTCTGGATCCCTAGTGAGATTTCCATATACCATTGCTTTGTTTAAATACATATTTTTTTAATTATACTAATAATTAATAAACTAAGCCTCTTTCACCATGGCATCTATACTCTTATCTATTTCTTCTGCTGAAGCTGTGATAGGTGATATTTCTGTAGCTGATTCTGTTATTGCCTCAACTGCAATATCTGCAGAAACTGGCATTGGTAATGGAGATTTCTTACCCAGATATGTATTTTCTCTAATAGTAGTTACAAGTAATATACGAAGTATATGAGGATTTTCTTCAAATGCCTTCTTTATATTATCTATATCTGATATAGATACTTCGAACTTGAACCAACCAAAATATCCCTTATCGAATCTTTGATTCATCTGACCTATTTTCTTTGTCATTGTATATGCCAAAGAACGCAGTTCCGGAGCTTCCTCTGCTATGAAATCTGCCCCCTTCTTTGAAAGCATATCTCTAAGCCCAGAAATCTCGGAATCTACCTTTTCCTCAGGTAATGAAGATACTAGTAAATACCCTATTTCATAAACCTGCTTACCTTCCTTTTTATTTTCTTCCATATTTTATGCCTTTTCGGCAATAGTGACAGTAATTCGCCATATATGCGAAGCATGACCCGTGCGAGTCAGGACTGTTCACGTATTTAGTTGATAATATGCACGTAAATGCAGATTATCATAACCATGGTGAGATGGCAATATAAACTATAACAAAATGGGTATGAAATTATTATGAAATTTTGATAAAATCTTTATGAAATTTTCATAGAGATTTCATACTATGTGAATAAGTAGAAAATTTATTTTATTTTTTTGTAGAAATAACCATATAAATCACAGCTTAAATAACTTTCTTGCGTTATCCACAAGATGAGACAGGACAATTTCCCTATCATGATTCCTTATATTCGCTATAGCATTGGCTACTTCTATAACATATAGAGGTTCATTTCTTTTAAAAGTACCGGCGACTCTTTGTGGATTTGGAATTATATAAGGCGCATCAGTTTCTGACAAAATCATATTGAGGGGAGTATTTCTCACAACTTCATCATAATCATGAGTAAATGTTATAACCCCGTTAAAAGACAGTCTGAAATCCATATTCAAAAATTCTCTACCCTCTTCCCAATTCCCAGCGAAAAAATGTGCATTTCCTGGAACTTTGACATGTTTTTTTAATACTTCCAAAGTATCTTTGTAAGCATTTTGCTTTCTATCCATAGAACATCTCATATGCAACATAAGAGGCTTACTGACTTCATTTGCTATGGATATTTGTTTTTCGAATATTTCTCTTTGGGATTCAGCACTTGCTTTATTTCTAAAATAGTCGAATCCACATTCACCTATACCTACTACCTTATTATGTACCGCGAGCTCCATGTATGCATCAGAATTAAATAATCCATCTGCGATTTCGCAAATAATTTCTGTTGGATGTAAACCTATTATTGCCCATATATCATCATTTTCTTCAGCAATTTTCACCGCTTTCTTTGAAGTTTCTAGATTTGTTCCAACCACTATCATTCCCACTTCACTTTTCCTAGCTCTATCTATCACCTCTTTCCTATCAGAATCATAATCATCTAGATTAAGATGACAGTGAGTGTCTATATATTTCATAATACTATATTTTCCCACCTATTATATCTATAATATCTGCATCTATTGGCGCTTCATAGTCTATTTTATTTGAACCTGAAATAATATCTTTTATATCACGGAAGGCATTGAAAATCCCAGCGGTAAGAGATGATACAGGAGGCTCTACTATCAACCCCTTATCATTATTCGCAATCACAGATGATGAAGAGAAACTATACGAAGCGATCCATCCAGCAAATATAATAAATGAAATAAAGAAAGATACAGTGAAAGCAAATCGCCTGCGAATATGCTCTGGTTTTGCTTTTATTTTTTCAATATATCCTAATATATCCATTGTGTTTTATGAAGATGATTGCAATACTATTATATCACCTTCTTTTCCTTCAATATCCTTTTTCTTTAGAGTAAGTTTTGTCTCTGGTGTAGGATTTTCCCCAGCTTCCTTAAGAAAGACCTTGAGGGCGTCCTTACCACCCAAATCACCATAATGCATCGGTATTATGATTTTCGGTTGTAATGATACGGCGAATTTATATGCTCTTGCAGGATCTAACACCCCTTCACCGCCTATAGGCACGAATAGTATATCTATATCATCAAGAGCCTCTATGGTCTCAGTCTTTAGCTCAGTATTGTCTATTGCCCCCAAAAAACATATATTCATGTTTTCAAGTGATACTGTATATATCGTATTAATAAGTTCTTTTCCTCCATAATTTGATAAAGACGGTAATCCCTTTATGAATACTCCTCCTACTTCATACTCCCCTTGTCCCTTTATAACAAAAGGATTTTTATCACCATGAGTTACTTGTTCAAAACCGTTGAAGTCTTCATGATAAGCGGTGGACAACACGATATCCGCACCGAAACGGCTTGGTTTAAGCTTTGAATCCTTGGAAATAGGGTTAAAAGCAAGTGTAGTGTCACCAAACTGTATTTTGAAAAATTCCGCTCCGAAATATGTGATTATCATAGATATTGGTATTCTAGCATATATCTATACTATCGTTAAACTATGATGATTAGTCAGCTTTATACACCACAAAATACTCATCAACATAGACAATCCTCTTTTTACTCTTTGCAAGTAAATCATTTTTCCTTTCTTCCACATAATAATCAATATTGTACTTTTTGCCGATTTCTTCAAGAGCTTTCTGTGATGTGCGAGAATAATCATAATCCTCTTTGCGTCCGGGAATGCTGATCCATTGACCGGCATGCTCCGTCCAAAGTACATAGTTACGTGTATAGTATGGTATATAGTTTGCAAGAGGCTCCGGGGCAGATATAACAGAACTGTCTGAAAGATTATCCTTAGTCCACTCTAATACCGAGATATGTTTTTGAGTTGATAATGAATACGGCAACCAATGCTTATAAGATCTATATTGTATTAAAGAAGCATTGAATACCGTGAACGATATCAGAAAGAGAATAATATATTTATGTTTTTGCAAAGATACATCACCTATAAAAGAACGGGTACAGAAACAGATTCCGATCACAAAGATCGGACTGAATAAATACATTTCAAAATGGTTATACTGCATAATCATTCCGGACACAATATGTTCGTTTCTTGTGATAAAACAAGCAGAAATCAGGACTGCAACAAAATAGGACTGGTTTGAAAATGTCTTAAACTTTTTAAAGTAGAGAATACTGGTTATTATAAAGAGTAATAATAAAACTATTCCTATAAAACTAATGTCAGGTATATGAGTTCTTAGTAAATAATAAGTAGGTATGGTTGAGTAAAATGGATGATTAAAAAGCTTGAGTATCTGTATAAAAATAGGGGTAGCTATCAGTAATCCTAATAATGTAGCCACAGCAAAAGAGAGCATTGTTTTCCACTGCTTCCGTATTGCATATACACCTATCCACACACCCTGCACCACAGTAGCAAAAGCATAGGTGAAGAAGTATATATAGAACGACAATCCATAAGTTATAGCTAGCATCAGAAACCACTTTTTACTTTTCGTAGAGATAGCCGATAATAAAACATGCAGGTACAGGAAAAAGAAAACAGAACTGAACTGGGGATTAATAGGGCGGGAAAATATTAGAAATTGAGTATAGTCAGTCTTAAATCTTATCAGTTCCAGAATATCAGGTATATTTATAAGATCGGTTGTATTTAACAAATTGTACCCAAAAACGATAAAGCAAGCCCCGAGAAGCGATATAAGTATATTATTTGTTAGTCTGAAAACTAAAAAGTACACCAGAAAGTATAAAATACTTAACAATAAGAATTCGTAAAATACTTTCAGCACCACAATTGGCGTATGTGTAATTATTCCATATATTGCTACTATTGATTCAGATAGTGAAGAATTGAAATGCGGGTAAACATTATTATACTCTTTAATATACGGATTACAGTTATAAATACAACCTTTATAAACACCATTTATCCGACTTAGATACAGAGATTCAGCATCTGTTCCCATTATAGGCAATCCCTGATAATCATCTGAATTAATAAAAACTAGATTTGGCATTACAGAAATGAGACCTGCAAGGATAGACATGACGATGCCGATATAATGTCTTTTAACCCAATTCTTCATAGATAAATAATAACATACAAAACAAAATCCGATTTGAATCGGATTTTGTTTTAAAATAAACTCTTATAACAAGACTATAATACTATGACGCTGGACACACCTGAGCGTTAGCTGCCAATAGAGTTGAAACACCTCTAGATGAACCCGTATTGTCTACACACCAAGCACTAGGAGTTCCAGCGGTTGAAGCCTTTAACGGTACCCATGCAACCCAAGTTCCCAACGCATCATGACATTGTGAAGTATTGTATGTGCTAGCTGTAGCATCAGCAAAAGCTACTATCGCACCTCCGAAAGCTGCATTTGCTGCAGTTACACTATCTCCAATAGTATTTGCTCCTGTCAACGCACACACACCTTCGTATGTGGGTGAAGGTACATCGTAGAATATTTCAGCCTCAGCCCTAGTATTTGCTAAGTTTGACTTAACAGCCACATCTGCCCCTTTGTTTCTAGCTGTATTCAAACTAGCTAACACCACTGATGACAATATACCGATAATAGCAATAACTACAAGCAACTCAATCAATGTAAAACCTTTTTGTAAATATGTTTTCTTCATACTAAATAAATTAACTAATAAACTTTTAATAATTAAACTTATAGCTGTAATTATAACAAAGATACACAAAACAAAGTAGATAGCTAATGTGGATAACTGGTGGATAATATGTTTATAAAATATTAGTTATTATTATTGAGAACTAGCGACATTGTATATAGGTATAAGCACAGATGCCAGAAGTACGGCAACTCCAGCTCCAAGCATAACAATCATGGCAGGCTCTATAAGATCAACGAGTGCATCCACCGCTGTAGTCACTTCACGGGAATAGAATCTCGCAAGAGTTTTCAATATATTCCCCAGTTCTCCAGATTCTTCACCCACTTTCATCATCTGTATCATAATACCTGGGATTTCACCATTTCCAGATAATGCTTCTGATACTGGCTTGCCAGCCTTCACTGCCTCCACAGAATCAGCCAGAATTCTATGATATATGGTGTTGTTTATAACCGATGATGTAAGCTCCAATGCCCGAATCATGGGAATACCTGCAGCAAGCATAGTATTCATATTATCTGACAATCTTGACCAATATAATTTCCTAAATAGGTTACCCACATATGGAGTGCCGAGCTTGACTTTATCAAAGACAAAAGCTCCGCTTGGTGTTCTTATGTATCTTATGAGGAAAAAAGCAACAACTATCAAGACACCGAGAAGAATAAAGCCGTAAGCTACGAAGAAATTACTGATACCTAAGACTATTTGAGTATATATCGGTATCTCTTGTCCTGATTCTACAAGAATGGCGCTTATTTTCGGTATAACCATGGTGAACATAAGCACCATAACGGTAATGAATGTAACTACGACGAAAGATGGGTATATAAGAGCACTACGAGCTTTGGACACAAGCTCGTAAGTTCGATCGAGATAATCCGCAAGATAGGCAAAGGTTTCGTTTAGCTTTCCGCTTTCCTCCCCTGCCTTCACCATACTTACATAAAACTCGGAGAAAATCTTTGGATGTTTGGCAAGTGCAGCAGAAATCTGACTTCCAGACTGCAGATCATCAGAGATTATTATAAGCTTTGAAGCGAGAACTTTATTCTCCGCTTCAGAGCCTAGAAGTCTGAATATGCGCAGAGCAGAAACCTGGGCTTCGAATAGTGTTGCGAGCTGACGCGATAGTATAACCACATCTTTATTTGAAACCCTGTCGAACCAATTGAATTTGATTGCAAATATGCCGGTTTTCTTATCTGCTTCCACTATAGAAGTAACGACCAAACCCCTTCTTTGAAGAGAAGTTATAGCAATATCAACATTCACCGCATCTATTGAACCAGTTTTTACCGATCCTGATTCTTCTACTGATTGATAATTAAAAAGCATGTATGAATTATATTATATATCAAACCATTCTTTCCAGAGTCTTCGGATTAAAAGAGTTTAGGTATGCATTCTCCACTGTTATTTCTCCCTTTCGCACAAGATCAGCAAGAGATCTGTTCATATCTATCATTCCATCTCCGGAGCTTGTCTCTATGACAGTATTTATTTCATGAATTCTTTTTTCTCTTATGAGATTTGCTACTGCGCTATTGCTTATTAGTAGCTCGTATGCTGGTATTAGACCTCCGGATATTCTAGGAACAAGTCTCTGTGAAAATATCCCAGTCATACTACCTGCAAGCTGTACTCGTATCTGATCTTGCTGACTTCCTGGAAAAGAATCTATGATGCGGTTTATGGTTTGCGCAGCATTGTTTGTATGAAGTGTTGAGAATACCAAATGTCCAGTCTCTGCCGCAGTAACTGCTGTAGCCATGGTGTTATTGTCTCTCATCTCACCGACCAGACATACATCTATATCTTGTCGGAACATAGAGACGAGAGCTCTGCTGAAATCAGGGGTATCACTCCTTACCTCTCTTTGATCTATTATTGATTTCTTCGATTCAAAAAGATATTCTATTGGATCTTCAATGGTCAAAATATGCTCATTTCTTGTTTGATTTATTATTTCTATAAAAGATGCAAGGGTGGTTGTTTTTCCCTGCCCTATAGGTCCAACAACGAGGAAGAATCCTTGAGGTTTTCTGGTGAATGATTCTAGAATCGGCGGGAGATTTAGCTCGGAAAGGGTGCGAATACTCTTCGGTATAAGTCGCAAGGCAATAGAAATAACACCCTGATGATAAAAAGCATTACCTCTAAAGCGAGTACTGGTAATACTATAGGCAAAATCCACTTCTCTATTTTTCTCTAGTAATTCTTGATTCTCATCATTTAAGAAAATCTTCAAAAATCCCTTCATATCTTCAGATGTTAATTCTGATTTCTTTACCAAAGGCATAAGATCTCCAGATACACGAACCATAGGATGTCTGCCGTCAGATAAGTGTAGATCAGATGCACCATCCTTTATAAGCATATCTACTAACTCTTCTATTTGTTTTTTGTATTCCATATCTTTATTTATTTTTTCTGACTTTCATAAATCTTCATAACCTCAATCAATACATCGGAAGGGATAGTAGTGGCTTTTATGATATATCCATCTATATTTAGCTTCTTCGCCTTGGCTATATCGTCAGGAAGTCCTTGATTGGTAAGCATTATTACTATACTTTTCTTTATCAAATTCTCCTTTCGGAGTACAGATAGAAGCTCTATGCCATCCATACCTGGTATTACTAGATCGAGCAATAGAATATCCGGCTCCATACCATCTCGTATTATCTTGAGAGCTGACTCTGCATCTTGAGCTGTGTGAACATCAAAATTATTCTTTGAGAATTTCAAAGAATACATATCAAGAAGAAATTTATCATCGTCTACAAAGAGAATTGTTAGAGGTTTCTTTTCCATGGGATTATTATACCATGAAGATAATATAAAAATTAAAGTTTATTAACCTCTTCAAATGGTATGACCCTCTTGAAGGCCTTAATCAATGCATCCTCTTTCATGTTAAGCATACCCTTCTGACGCAAAAGCTGGCTAATTTCCATTTCTGTAGCACTCTTTAGAATAATACTTTCGATATCCTTATCCATCTTTAACACTTCAAATACCGCCATTCTTCCTCGAGTTCCTCTCGGACAATCTGGTGTCGGGTCTATACCATATACGGTATCTGAAAATGGAATATCTTTCTTATACTGTTCAGGCAAATCAGAAAATTGTTTATTTATAAGCATCTTTATACTTCCCTCAACTGGTATAGGTTTTCCACCTCCTTCAGGTAATTTTCCAACAAGCCTCTGACCAATAGCGAGTATAAGTGTAGGTGCTATAAGATATGGATCAACACCCATATCTATAAGACGCGGTATAACTCCAGCGACATTATTCGTATGAAGAGTGGAGAATACAAGATGTCCAGTAAGAGCAGCCTGCACTGCAAGCTGGGCTGTTTCTTTATCTCGTATCTCACCCACCATGATCACATCAGGGTCTTGACGAAGAGTGGTACGCAGACCAGAGGCAAATGTGTAGCCGATTTCCGGATGTACTTGAGACTGACTTACACCATCCATATTGTATTCTATAGGATCTTCTAGGGATAGAACATTTGTTTCTTCCTTATCCACATCATTGAGCATAGAATAAAGAGTGGTAGACTTACCAGAACCAGTAGGTCCTGTGATGAGAATAAGTCCATAAGGTCTCTGTATAGCACCCTTTACCATTTCTAGACTTTTTTCTGTAAACCCCATTTCATCAAGCTTTTTCACCCCCTTTTCCTGATCAAGAATTCTCATCACCACTTTTTCTCCATAATATGCTGGAAATGTAGAAACTCGAAAATCGATTTTTCTACCATCTATACGAGCCGAGAAACGACCGTCCTGAGGTTTACGCTTCTCATCAAGTCGCATATTAGACAGAACCTTTATGCGAGCAACTACCGCATCATGTACTTGCGATGGTAGTACCAGAGAAGTGTTTAGTGTTCCATCGACACGGAATCTCACCCTGATCTTATCCCTCATATGCTCTATGTGAACGTCGGAGGCGTTTCCTTCGGTTGCATATCTTACAATAGTCGCTACGATTTTCACCACAGGCGCGTCTTCTATTATTATTGCGTCAGTTTTCTTATCTGTCTTACTCTTTTTGGTATCTATAGCGTCATTTATATCTACAGACAACACCGATTCCAACTCAGTAAGAGCCTTGGACACTTCTCCACCAATTCCCTTATATGATTGTAAAACTTTATTAAAATCATCAAGCGTTATAAGAAAAACCTTATATGGTATATTATTTTTTGCAGTTATGAAGTTTAGAGCATCTCGAGCTTCGATATTATCAGGGTCGACTATACCAATCTCCAATGTACCATCGGTAATACCTATGGGAACAAATTTGTAATGAGTTGCAGAATCCTCCGGCACATAATCTAACACTTCAAATGGTATGGTACTATCGGCTATACTCTTTGTAGGAATATTTAGAAATTCTCCGTGAGCAGCAAGGATCGCTTCAGAACTCACACCCTTGTCTTCAAGGACTTTATCAAGAGATTCTCCAGAAGCTGTTCGCTTCTCAATCTCTTTTATAGCATCTTTTGTTATAAGATTTTTATTTAATAAAATATCAATTACACTCATGGTTTTTTGCTAAAATGGGGCAAATGGATTTACTTTTCCTATATTCTGCTCTGGTATGGCCACTGTATAGTCTATAAGGGATTTATACACAGCGCTTTTGAAAATAGACTCATCAATTCTCAATGCGCTTGTTTCATTGAGAAGTTTTACTATTCTGTCGCTTGCTATCTTTGCTTCACCCGACTCTAGACTTGATAGAGTTTCCAAAGATGAGATGGAATTTTCATCGGGCTTACCCTTGAAGTAGAAAAATAACGCCATCGATATAAGTACTACGGCTATTATTCCTATGAATGTTCCTTTTGATGTTGATTTTTGACCTTGCATAAAATATATATTATTGTTTTAACCAATACGTCTTTATCTCCACAGAAAAATCATAAATATCACTATCCTTTACGGTAAGGGTGATCTTAGATATATCTATTATTCTAAGACTTGCCTCCAAATCTCTTATAAAATCTATAAAATCTGAGTATTTACTAGCAATATTAAATGATAAAGTCATTGTATTGTAGTTCTTCTGATTTATTGTGTTAATAGATTCTATATTGGCTGGAGGAGTTTTATCGTCTATTCCAGCACTTGGGGCGCTTGTCTTTACGTTTTTTATTACAAGACCATGTCTTGCAGCAACGGCATTTGTATCTATGATGAGGCGAACATTGTCTATATTGTCAGGTAGCAATTTCTCCAGATTTTCTCTATCGCTTATATCTATTTTATTATAATTCGCCAAAACCTCATCCCTTTTCTGAACTAATTTTTCAGAATTATCTAATGCTTGCTGATATACAGCATTTACTGAACTTATTGATTTTATTTCATCAATTTTTATTCTAGTAAAAGTAAAATATACTCCTATAGCGAGAATTATGAGAATGAATGGTTTTAGATTTTTATTCATGGTGTATCGTTAGATATCAATGTCTTTTCATAGGAGAGATCAGCTTGTTCCATACTAGTTGTAAAAGTGAAAGCCACATTACCATCATCGTCTAGAACCAGATCAGACATTACTGGATTTTTCAAAACTTTATTTTTGCCAAATTTTGATGATTGACCAAATACATCTGATTGGAAAGCTATTGAACTGAAGTTCTTGCCTATACCCTTCATTGAAATTTTCACCCCGTCACCTTCCTTGGCAGGCAGAGAAAAATCAAAACTTTTGAATCTTACTCCCTCTATGGTAAGTGCCGATATAACAGAGAATATTTCGGATACCGCCATGTGATTTTTAAGGAATTTTTTACCTAGATCTATCTTCGTATTGACTTTCTTCAGTTGTTCTATGGTGTCAGCGCCAAATCTTTTCTCTGCTTCTTTCAATTCAATGCTGTAGTTTTCTTGATTCTTCAATAATACTCCTTTCCAAAAAATAGAGAAACCTGCAGAAACTATAGAAATAATAAAGATGGTAACAGATATAAACATAAAAATGCTCGTCTTAGAGCCTATCTTCACCACCTGCTGTTCTGCTAATATCGGCTTTTTTGGAATGAACGATGTTTGGAACTTTGTATCCATTGTTATAATTATAGATGATTATTCTATTTCGGACAATCTACGCAGTGCACAACCTATAGCAACCGAAAACTCAGGCCCAGATAATGCGAATTGTTCAGAGAGAAATGCTGGGGTTTCCATTTTGCCAAATGGATTGGCGTATATGATTTCTGTTTTGAAACTTATCTTTGCTAAATCAATAAAACCCTTGAGAAGCACTCCTCCTCCTGTAAGTATTACCTTGCTTATATTCTTTGAATATTTCTTCTGATAATTTAGAAGAGTGGTATTTGATTCGTAAAAGATATAATCAAGATTCACTGTTATTATTTCTGTCAATTCCTTATGCTCTGGTCCACCCTTCAGTCCGAAAGCCCGCTTCATATTCTCAGCTTCGTTTACTGTTATCATCAAAGACTTTGATATGGCTATTGTTATATCTTGCGCGCCTCTGTTTATTATATGAGAAGCCTTCAATAACCCCCTTTCTACTATGTATAGTTTGGTAGATCTAGCGCCCATATCCATAATCATGACAGAGTTTACACCCTGCTCCACAACGGCTCTGATAGAGCTGAATATCTCTATTTCAAAAAAAGATGTCTGGAGACCTGTAGCAGTCACTATTGATTGATAATTGTTTATATATTCATTATGTATCGCCACCATGAGCACATCTTGAACTTGCTTTTCTATTTTATCATTTGCATTGGCTGATTTTGCCTCTGTATCTTCTGGCGGATAACTATCTTCTCTGGGAATAATCGAATAATCAAGCATTACCTCATTCATAGGCACTGGTATATATTTGCGAGCTTCAAGAGCTATTACTTCTGGTAGTTGTTTCTCCGATACCGGAGGAACAGTGATGAAACTTATAAGACTAGATGATATAGGTAATGCCACTCCTGATGACACTGTGGTAGTCTTTGCTTCTTTTAGAATATCCTTTAACGCTTGTATAGTGGCTTCATTTGAAAGACTAACGCTTTTACCTATTTCAACACCAGCATAAGGCCCTAAGGCTAGCTCGCCGTAGGTTTCTAGTACTGCTTTTCCATGCTTTTTCTTTATCTGAACAATCTTTATTGCAGAAGATCCTATATCAATACCCAAAACACTTTTGCTTTGTCTGGAAAACAGGCTAGAAAAGAGATTTCGTATAAAATCCATTGAGTTATTATATCACAATATGAGTAGTGTAAAATAATGCTATGCAAAAAATAGCTCAAATTATAATTGATTTTATTTTTCCACCGAAAAAGGAGGAGCTTGAACTTCGTTCTATTTCCCCAGAAAATCTTTATACCACGACTTCAAAATCAGGGATCGCTGAATTTCCATTTATCTCTTTCGTATTCTCCTATAAATACCCCTTAATACGCGAGTTGGTGTGGCAAATAAAGTATAAGAAGAATAAGCATGCGATAGAGTGTGCGGGATATGCCCTGTGGCAGGAATTGATAAAAAAATACCCGAAAGATGCTATCTCTAGCAAATCTATTACCTTAATACCCGTACCAATTTCCAAAAACCGTAGGAAAGAGCGTGGTTATAATCAAAGTGAGCTTATTATTGATGAAATATTGAAATATGATAAAAAAAATAGATTCACAAAGAACTACGATTTACTTATTCGCATAAAAGATATTGAAAAGCAGACCCTGAAGAACAGGAGTGAAAGATTGGAAAACACCTTACATATTTTTCAAGTAAATAAAACTGCTTTAGAAAATCCTGTCAAAATAATTATTATAGATGATGTCACAACCACTGGGAGTACAATAAGAGAAGCTCGAGATACATTTATCGCCTCAGGTTATAGAAATATAGAAACTATGGCTTTGGCTCATTGACCTTTTCCTCCACCTTCACCTTTGGATTTCGCCACTTACCTACAACAAAATACAAGTATACCAACTCTAATATACCCATGGTGTTTATGATAAGTAGAGCGATGAACCATCCTTTCTCATCTCTCTTTGCAGAATGCCAGAGAGCGTAGCCCTTGATAGCTATAACAGCCAGCATAAGCAAGAATAATAACAATGCTCCTACAGTAAACAGTCCTATACCAAGACCAAACATTGAAAAACCTTCATTGGCACTATATATATTTGAAAACATATTCATCATAATGAACCAATTATAACACAAATATAGAAATCAAGTAAAATAAATACTAACGAATCGCATGCTATAATATTTTTATGCTCAATAAAATCAATATGCTCAAGCAGATATTCATGGGTGATATAGATATGTCGGAAGAAACATTAACTCTCTATTCCCATGATGCAAGTCTCTTTGAAATCAAGCCGAGAATGGTCGTATTTCCAAGAAATGCGGAGGATGTCAGAACTTTGGTGAACTGGGTGAATGAACATAAGGAGGAAGACCCTACTCTATCCATCACTGCGCGTTCAGCAGGAACATGCATGTCTGGCGGAGCTATTGGAAGCTCCATCATTATTGATTTTACTCGATATATGAATGAAATCACCGAAGTAAAAGATGATTATGCTATAGCTATGCCCGGATGCTATTATCGAGATTTTGACAAAGCCACAAAAGAGATTGGCAAATACATGCCAGCATATACAGCTTCAAGAGAGATAAATGCGGTAGGCGGAATGGTTGGAAATAATAGCGGTGGAGAAAAATCAATAAAATACGGAAAAACTGAAAATTATATAAATTCTCTGAAAGTGGTACTCTCTGATGGCAATGAATACACTATAAAACCGCTCACAAAACAAGAGCTGGAAGATAAAATCAATCATAATGTTCAAGAAATAAATAGAAATTACGAAACTGAATTATATAGAGAAATTCACAAACTCATACTGGATAATTATGAGATGATAATGGAAGCAAAGCCTGATGTTTCAAAAAACTCCGCAGGATACTATCTCTGGAATATTTATGATAGAGAAACTGGTATATTCGACCTTTGCCGTCTCATAGTCGGCTCTCAAGGAACGCTTGGTATAGTAACCGAAATCAATTTCAAAATAATTCCCTTTGAAAAATACTCGAATATTCTCGCAGTATTTATTCCATCAATCGATGATATAAGCAAACTTGTAACTGAGATACTTCCCTTCAAACCCGATAGTCTGGAAACTTATGATGATAAAAGCATGATTCTCGCTGTGAGATTTTTCTTTGATTTTTTCAAACAACTTGGCTTCTGGAAAGCGATCAAGCTAGGATTGCAGTTTATCCCTGAAGCATTTATGGTCACTCTCGGTGGAGTTCCAAAACTTATACTGATGATAGAGTTTACTGGAGGAAGTGAGGAGAATGTAAAAGCAAAACTTATAGAAGTTGATAAACATATAAAACCCTTTGGCTTTCATACTCATATCGCCCACTCTAGTGCTGAAGCTGAGAAATATTGGCGTATCAGACATGAAAGTTTCAATCTCCTTCGAAAGCATGTAAACGGCAAGCGCACCGCGCCTTTCATAGACGATATCATAGTAAAGCCTGAATATCTCCCAGAATTTCTGCCAAAGGTCAAGGCATTGCTCGACGAATACAAGCTTGACTATACCGTTCAAGGACATCTAGGCAATGGCAATTTTCATATTATTCCCCTCATGGATCTTAGCTCCCCTTTTGGAGTGGATACTATCCTCGAGCTTGCAGAAAAGATTTACACTCTCGTAAAAGAATATCACGGATCCATCACTGCAGAGCACAATGATGGTATTATTCGCACACCGTTTCTCAGGCAACAGTTTGGAGATGAAGTGATTGAATTATTCAAGAAAACAAAGCAGATTTTTGATCCATTAAATATCTTCAATCCAGGGAAAAAAGTTGGTGGAAGTTTTGAGGATATAAAGAAAGCGATTATGAAGAAGAATTGATAATACCAAAACCAGAGGAGAAATTGGGGGAAGGAGGGTGTGTGAAAAATCGGGGGCTTGTCACGATGACCGCGCGACTCAAGGTCCATCCTCAATGCCCCTATCTGGTAGGCGTCGTCATCTGCTATAAGAATTTGCATTCCCTTTGATTTTTCCACTTTTTGAACCCTCTGATAGCAAGGGACCCATTGGTGATCAAGAGAATGCGGAGCATGCACCCTCGGACTTTGACGAACCGCAATGGCAGTTCGCCGGAGCAATTTCTCTTTCGCCCATGAACTTCTTTTCGTTTATGGCGAGGTAGCCTGGAATACCCGACCTCATCGCCACTTCTTTGACTCACGTTTCTTCATGTGCTTTTCGACAACGTTGATTACCAATTTGTTACGTGAGAAGTCAATGGTGGACTGCACTTCTAAAAGCGTTTGATGGTAAATGCGATCCAAGCAAAATTACAGTGATCCGTTCTTTTTTACGAAGAAGTTCGTGACAGGGTCGGATTCTTTGGTATTGTCTAACGCCTGTTCTTGACCGGCTTGACTTGGCATAGTTGCTGCTTCCGGCTGCCGCATGGTAGAATTGGGCTGGACGCGTGAGGAACCTTGGCCGTTGTCTTCGGTGGGTGGCCCTATCGACGACTCCTTCCGAGGCGATCACAGTATGAATTGAAAAATGAGCCATATCAACATGGAACAAAGGTCATTTGTGGAATGGGTCAAAAACGCCTATGGCCCTGCTGCTGCATTGAGCTGTGCACCGGCAATCTTTGATCGAGGATCATCTCCAGAAGCCCGGACTGCGATCCTCCTACAGGTCCTCTCCGCCGAGGCACGCGACGCTCGACACAGGGAAGACCGCCCCATCTGCGACGTGCAAACGAGGTGACGATCCAACACCTAAAACAGGAAGCGCGCATCAATAATGCGCGCTTTTTTTGTGAAGTGTCCACTCCCGCGTCGACCCACCGATAAAGAACATCCACGAATGCTTGAAATCCTCTAACATTTCCTAGAATCTCACACAACATGCTGAAGGTCGTCCACAGAGGTGCTGTCTGGCAAGACCCCGGTATTTCGTACCACCTACAGCTCAGGATTCAAGCATTTCATTTCCTTCTCAAAGAAGGCTCGGGGAGGCATTTTGAGTGCGGAGTGAATACGTCTGGTATTGTAGTAGTGAATATATCTTCCAATTGCTTCTGTCAGCATTTCAATATTCTCATGGCGTGAAGGTTTACCGAACTCCAATTTGAATTTGTCATAGAAGGATTCCTGATGACCATTGTTCCA
>SXGS01074817.1_pt1 | contig 33583 bp, 29 predicted proteins | sample 3174681 | NCBI WGS metagenome assembly SXGS01 (sample SAMN11356861, study PRJNA531348) | freshwater metagenome | isolation source: freshwater sample F1-80 | place: China: Fuxian Lake, Yuxi | collected 2017-12-25
AGCTGCGGGTCATGGTAGACGCCGGTTTGGTCGCGCTCCTCCGGGTAAATGTAGGTGTACGAGCGCAGCTTTTTATGCACCTGCCCGCCGAGCAATTCGTAGACAGGTTTGTTCAGCTCCTTGCCCACAATGTCCCAGCATGCCATTTCGATCCCGCTCAAAATTCCCAGAATCGAAGTGTCCGGGCGCTGGGTAAACCCGCTGGAATAAATGTTGCGCCAAAGCCGCTCAATCTTGAACGGGTCGCTGCCAATCACATTTCGTTCGCAGACGTCCTCAATCATTTTGGCGACGACATGCGGGTGAAAAGGCACGGAGTAAACCTCGCCGTACCCCACGATGCCGCTGTCTGTGGTGAGCTTGAGAAAAATCCAGTAGCGTCCGCCAAAGTGCGGCGGCGGGTTGCCCACCACAAAAGTTTTTACAGCGGCGATTTTCATGCAGCGGTGATCCGGTGGAAGCGCGTGGTTTGGCGCACGGCGCCACTGCGGGTGCAGCAGCTCAAGGCCAGCACAGAAGTATTAGGGGGACGATGGAAAATGTCAAGCAGGCAGCGCGCAGGATAAGGTTTTTGCGGTGTTGCAGGCGCTAGCAGCGGGCAGCAGCTGCCCGTGCAGGGGGGTGGTTGCCACGGCTGAAAACTTTGCTGCGCGCTTGCGGAAAATGGCGCGCGGCCGGAAAGCTGTATGCGGTTTTGGCGCTAGTTCGGCCCCACCAATTTGCGCTGGCGGCCGAAAAGTTTTGGTAGGGCTCGATTGTGGCCAATTTACAGGTGTGTAACCCAACCGCTTGCGTGGCGCCTGCAGTCTATGCTGTCAGGGCGAATTTTTTCTGTGACGCCCAGCGCTGACTGCTACTGTTAGCGCAACCCATAGTCGCCACTGCTACACACATTGTCGGGCTTTGTCACGAAATGGCGTCTGATTGAGTTTGGGTGCCGTTTAGCATAGGCCTCCGTGCCAGAGCAATACCAGTATTTGCTCATCACGCTGGGTGAATTGCTTGCCTTAATCTACTTTGGCATGCACTGCGGTGAGCGCTGGAGGTGTTCCATTTTTGTGCAGTGCAACCTGACCGTAAAATATCGAGTTAAATTAAGTCCTCAATATACAATCCTTGTTCAAATCATTGTATTTCATGGGTCTAAATTATCGGAGCGGCTTTCACACCCGGCAGAGCAACTTAATTGGAATTAGAGGTAGTCTGCATAAGCGTGCTGTTAGACCTGCCAGCTCTGTGTTACCGCTGTGGCCAACGCAAAGAAATTACCAGATACGTAGTCTTGCAGAGCAACCTTCGTTCTTGTCCCGTTTACCCCGTCCAGAACGGCTTTGTGTGTCCTTAGATAGAACCATAAGCGAATAGGCACTGGCCCCAAGCACATTCGTCGCGTTTGCCTAGGCGCACCAGGTCACGGAGCTGCATCAAAAAATGCGATTATTTTTAACTTGTCGCCTTCAACATGTAGCGTCACTTCACCCTGCTTAGTGCTAACAGGCCAACAATTTGCCCTATTAATTGGTGTTTAAAACTTGCGTTTACAACCATATCAAGGTTGCCTGCGTTGCTCACAATAATGTTGGCAGAATAAGAGTGGGTTTAGATTGCTGTCGCAAATTTGCTCTTAAATAGATTGGTTTGTGACGAATGTTGCGTGAAACAGAGTTTATAGTGGTGCAGAATTGGGATGGTGGTGTGCGTGTGCTGAATTCCGTGCCGATAAGTATAGGCAATTATTTGAAGCTAATCCTCCGATGCGCCACATATTACCCAGACTGTGATGCACTTGGATTTAATAAATTTTCTACATACCCGTTGAAGCAACGCTCAAAGCGAATAATTTATCGGACAGATCTTGGCAAGTGGCGCAGTTATTTGACACACACAATACACTCTACTTCGACCAACATTTTATTTGGCAAAGCGTTTGTGCCAATTGCCGATCGTGTATGCTTTCCCCGTTCACCAAAAACCTTTACCATTAGGTCCGAAAACCCGTGCATGACCGCGGGGGTGTCAACAAATCCATCTACGCGTTGTACTCAACCCGCTACTTTGACAATGTCGGATACTCGATCTAAGTTGCCAAGGTGGGCCCGCAAGCGTGCGAGCAGGTTGAGGCTGACTTTACGGGCCGCTTGGTAGCCCTGCTCGACCGTTAGGTCCCAGCCAATAGTAGCAACCAAGTTAAGAGAACCGTCCGCTTCATTGGGTCCACGGCCAGAAATATAGACTAGATCGCCGACTTGCTTACACGAGTCAATTCCCCCCCCAAAAAGTGTTTTCTGGAATTACACTCCCTAAATCATTTAAACGTTGCTTGTGGGTCAACTGCGTCGCCTGCTGAAATGGTCTATATACGGAGCTGGTGCAGCTTGTGCATGTCTAGTTCGGCGCCTAGTCCTGGCCTATCTGGCACTGTGAGATGGCCAACGCTGCAGTCAATCGGGTCGACTAATGCATGCTGAATATGAAACAGCGGACCGATGATATCTGCTCCGTATCGCTCTACCGTAATGTTTGGAAGTGATACAGCTAGGTGGGCCATTGCCAGGGAAGCGATATCCCACTCGAGATTGCTGCCAATCGCACAATGGATGCCTGCAGCTTCCGCGAGAGATACGATATTTATAACGTTTAAAATGCCCCCATTTTTTCCGGGGTAAATGCTGAGAATATCTGCTGCGCCCTTCTGAATGCACTTCATGGCGTCTTGGACGGTAAAGATTGATTCGTCTGCCATGACTGGCAGTCGGGTCTGACTGCGAACTCGGGCCATACCATCAAGATCGAGGCGATTGACGGGCTGCTCGACGAATGCAACGTCAAATTCTTCCAGGCTATGCGAGGCTTGGATCGCCTCATTTACAGTCCAGCCGCCATTGGCGTCGACTGTTAGGCGCACATCTGATCCAATAGCGAGGCGTACCGCCCGCACTCGGGCCACATCCGTTTTGGCGCTGTCTCGGCCAACTTTAACCTTGATGGTCTGGCATCCCTCGGCGACCATGCGGCGGGCTACTTCGGCGGCGTCAGTGATATCGACAGGCATGATGGCGAATCTTAAAGGGAGACGGGCGGGACGGACTGGTCCGCCAAGCAGCCGATAGAGTGGAATATCAAGTGATTTACCAAGAATATCCCAAAGCGCCATCTCAATACCAGCCTTGGCAAACGGATTGGCCCATACTTTCTCGATCTTTTTCATGATACGGCGGATGTCGCGTGGATCCTCTCCAATTAGGAGTGGTGTCAGGTGATGGTCAATAATATGTCGTTCACCCACATAGGTCTCGCCACTCCAGTCAGCTGACCCATTTGCCTCGCCCAAACCGACGAGGCCGTCGTCGGTCTTTACCAGAAGGACGACAATTTGTGACTTGAAGCGAAACCCCTTAGTATCGGTGACTGTTCCAACTCGGCGGTCTACTCCGATCTCAACGCTAATTGTGTCAATGGCAGTGATCTTCATGACGGCACAAATAATTCCTTGAATACAAGCGTATCACACTACTGAAGAATTAGCAAATCAGACCGAGTCTAGCCAATCGGTTATTTTCAAATAGCATGTCTAATTTCGCAATAGTAAACCGTAGTTGTTTTTGTGAAGGCCATTCGCTATATTTTTCTGCCTCGCACTCTGGTAGTCTGTGTTGAAACCTAGTATGGACCAGATGCTTTTCCTTATAGGCTTTATAGAAGAGCTATACCGTGTGCAACAATCAAAAACTAATCTGTGAGAAAAGCGCGATTTAGAATATATTGATTGGTTCCACTTGTTGACAAGCACATGTGTTTTATCCTGCAAACAAGAAAGTTCAAAAAATCTCATATTCCGTGCGACACGGTGGACAGGACCACGATAACGAGAGAGATGAGGCGCTCCAAAGTCTCTGCGGCTAGCGTTAAGTTCTGATGCAAGATTTGTATTGATACTACCAGTACGTGAGTGCCAAATACGTGCAGTTTGCCACAACTGAATGTGATGCGATAGACCGTTTGATTTGGGCTAGCATCATTGCTTATCAAGCAGCTGCTTAAGTGGTGTTAGTCAGGGATTTACAGACTTAACCATGGTTAAGTGTTGTAGTGCGTCTACCTAAATAAGCGAGCAATCCCTTTATTGTGCGAGTACATACTCAGCGCAAATCTGTGCTGTATTTTTGGTAGCAGTTGCAGGAGGGAGGAGGCGGGCGAAACTCTAACTGATTGAGCCTTGATAGATGTGCCATTATTGTTTGACCATGTTTTTGGGTGGGTGGTGTCAATCGAGCAAGATCGGTTGACATCTACGCTAGAAGCTAGGGATGAGGTGAACCGACCAGAGAAGTTTTAGGTGCTGATTCGTGTGATTGGCGCGCCCACAGCTATTGCCCGTCAAACTTCTACTCACGACCAATAGTTTTGATGCATTTTGTAACATTGCGGTCCAACACGGGGTACAAAGTTATCATCTGGCACGCGATCAAGTTACATGCTTTGTCGATATTTGTATAATTTTGACTCATCTAGTTCGACTCCAAGCCCGGGTCGTTCAAATGGACGGGCAGAACCAGCTTTTATTTGGAGCGGCTCAGCAAGTAGATCGTCCTCATAAAAAAATGGCCCCAAAATATCGCAGGGAAACTCTTCAGCATTTATGCCTGCAGTTGCCATCGCGAGGTGTATCATGGCGGCGCTTGCCACGCCCAGTTCCAAATTACTCCCAACAGTGCAAGTTAGTCCAGCTGCTTCAGCTACCACCGCAATTTTTCGTGCCGGACCAATTCCACCTCCTTTGCCTATATAGACGGATAGCACATCAGCCGCAGCAGCCCTTACTACCGCCATTGCGTCATGAAAATCGCCAACGCTCTCATCTGCCATCAGCGGAATCCGAATATTTCTGCGCACGTCCGCAAGCCAAGTCACATCCAGCGCTGCCACTGGTTGTTCTGCAAAATAGACATCGTACTCATACAAGCGGGGAATGGTTTGAATAGCGACTCTAGGTGACCAACCGCCGTTTGCATCCACTCCCAATCGCACATCTGAGCCGACTGCCGCACGAACAGCTCGGACGCGTGCAATATCCTGTTCGGGGTCGATCCCCACCTTGATTTTCATGGTGCAGAAACCCTGTTCTACGGCCCAGGCTGCTATCGCTGCGGCTTTAAGTGGTTCCAAACCAGACACAGAGAACTTGGTGGGCACGAATTCACGCACTGCGCCACCTAATAGGCGGTATACAGGCAGTCCTGCCACTTTGCCCAAGATATCCCACAACGCCATTTCAATGCCAGAACGCGTAAATGGATTGTTAGCCAGAGTTTTCGCCATCCAAATAGTCAACTGTTCGATCTGGGTTGGATCTTCACCAATGAGAAGCGGACCTAGAAGTGTGTTGATAAAGTGGGCCGCCGTAATATTATCTTCGCCACTCCAGCCCGGTGTGCATGACACTTCACCAACGCCGTAGATACCTCTGTCTGTATGTACGCGAATCATTAGAAAAGGGGATGCCGAATGTTTTCCGCGCCCGCCCTGGATGGCTCGGGTGGAATTAATCGGCACTAACACCGGAAAGGTCTCAATATGTGTAATTTTCATTGGTAGTTCTTCCTTCTAGCTTAGTTATTAGCAAAGGTGCACAGTTGTTTAATTTACCTAAATGGTCGTGCGATGGTGCTGAGCGCGTACTGATCAACTTCGCTCAACGTATCGTAACACACCGGTCGGCTAATCGTTACCGCGTAGCGCAGTCTAAACTCTAAACCTTGGCAATTGGTGTCGGATAGGGCATTGTTGTATTGCGTATCCCCATAGGGGGCACACGAAGAAGCCAATTTTGGCCTTTCAAATTACTCAAAGCACAGGTGGTGGAAAAGGCAGGCCAAATTTGGTTTGAAATATGGTATAAAGTATGGTACACTACCGTAATCGAAGCTTGACATTCAAGTCAATCAGGAGGTAATTATTGGATAATTTATAAATCGTAAAGTTGAAAGCGCGGCTGTTTATTAGACTTGCGAATATATAAGGAGATAATTATGAATACCAGATACTTGGCTATATTAAGGCTAGTGGTCCCGTGTTTGATCGTGTTTGCTGCTTGTGCTGCTCCAGCCCCGGTTGCTGAAGTCGCGACCGCAGTTCCTGTTGTGGCCCCAACGGAGGCACCTGTGCCTACTACCGCTCCAACAGAGGCGCCCGCACCCGCCCCCACTGATGCTCCCGTGAAAGACACCTTATTAGTGACCCGCATTAGCAACATGCCCACCTGCTACCATCCGCTATGTTTCGAAACTGGGAACCAGTACATGAATTTACAGCTGGTTTTTAATACATTGGTCAAGGTGGATGTGGACGAGTCAACTTTTATACCTGATCTTGCAGACAGCTGGACAGTGTCGGCAGACGCCAAGAGTTTTACATTTAAACTCAACCCCAAGGCGAAGTGGCATGATGGCACTCCAGTGAGCAGTGATGATGTTATCTACACGGCTGCTACGGCTGCCCAGATGGCCGATGATTATGTTGGCACTTACCCAGTGAAGAACTGGCTTGTTGTGGATGGTGCGGATGCGGTAAAAGGCACTTCTAATATGCCGGTGGGTCTTGTAAAAGTTGATGACCACACTGTAACTTTTAACTTGGCTAAACCAGACGCCGTGTGGTTGCGCAACCTCACTGACCCTGCTTACGTAATCTTACCCAAACACCTGTTGGATGGCAAGGACGCAGCCACGCTGAAGGCTGCTGATTTCACATTGGGTAAGGGCACTATTGGTTCCGGCCCATATAAGCTCGAAAAATTCAATCCGGATATAGCTGCTGAGTATGTTGCCAACGCTGACTATCACAAAGCTAGCCCAAAAATTTCTAAAATTATTTATAGGCTTGGTGTTACACCTGAAACCGCGGCCGCACAGTTGCAAAGTGGAGAGCTGGACATGGTGTTTGACCTTCCGCCAGGTGATTTTGATGTACTTAAGGATGTTGCAGGCATAAAGGTTGTGCGTGTGCCGGGTGTGGGCCAACAAAGTCTCCAGTTCCCAGTAGACAACCCACAAGTTGCTGACAAACGAATTCGTCAAGCAATCTACTATGGATTTGATCGTCGGACGCTATTAGATACAGTCTTTCAAGGTGCCGGTAAGCTTCTGTGGATTTGGACTGCGTATGATGAAATGAATCCGAACCTCGACCAGTACAAATTTGACCCCGAGAAGGCCAAGGAGCTTATTGGTGATGCTGTGAAGGATGGTAAATTTAAGCTTGCACAGCCTATTCGGGTGATATATATATCGGACGAGCCGGGTTGGGGTGACATTGCCGCAGCCTTACAGAACGACTTGACCGCGCTGGGGCTCACGGTGGAACTGGTGCCCCTTGACGGGGCTGGGTGGCAGGCGATGTTAGAAGATCACACGAAGTATGAGATTACTTTGCAGTGTTGCGGTTCGAACTTGTATCCAGACAAGGCGTCGGGCGCATTTAGTTGCGAAAAACCAAGGGGTACCAACTATGCGAACTGCGAATTGGACAAGCTTTTTGTAGATGCGCGGGAGACTGGAGATGCAGTAAAGCAGGCCAGCATCTATGCGCAGATTGCCGAGATCCTTAATGAGGACCTGCCATACAACTGGCTCTGGGCCGTGGCCAATACTCACGCAAACAGTACGACTATCGGCGGCTTCACTTACTACCCCAATGCGCGTGAGAGTTTTTCGCAAATCGAAAAGTGGACACTCACGCCGTGATAGCCAATAGAAACAGTATGCAGTGATTTAAGCGGATAGGTGGCCATTGAACTTCTGTGAGGTACACGGCAATGTGCAACATACATGGAATTTGATGGCCACCTATGTCATTCGACGGATAACTGAATCTATTCCAACACTGTTTGGAATCTTAATGCTTGCTTTCTTTGCATTGTCCTTGGCGCCTGGCGATGCTCTCACAGCGCTAATGGATCCTGAGCTTCTAGCGCAATTGACTGATGAGCAAAGATCCGCAATGCGGCACGAGCTGGGACTTGACCAGCCGCTGCCTGTGCGCTTTGTTATCTGGCTGTCAGACATCGTTCAAGGGAATTTGGGCTACTCAGTGGTCAACCGGCGCATGGTGGGGGATGCACTCGTGGCGCGTCTATCACCAACTCTGCTATTGATGTCTGCCGCTGCCCTGACGGGCATTCCGTTGGGCATTTGGATCGGCGTTGTTGCAGCAACCCACCAGTACTCTCCAGTTGACTATTTGGCCACTGGTTTGTCGACTGCCTTTATTACAATTCCTGGCTTTGTGGTGGGTTTGGTATTCGTCTATTTTTTTGGAGCCAGGCTAAAAATACTGCCCACAACTGGCATGGTGTCATTGGGCAAGCCGTTCGATTTTTTGGATCTTTTCCTACATATGGTTTTGCCGGTTTCATTGCTAGGCTTGGCTCTTTCGGCACGCGTGGCGCGTTACACCCGCACATCTATGTTGGAAATCATGTCTAGCGATTTTATAACTACGGCGCGCGCAAAGGGTGTGCAGTGGCGCCTTGTGATATGGCGCCACGCTTTGCGCAATGCACTGTTGCCGATTATTACAGTGGTTGGCTTGGTGCTTCCTGACTTGGTGGCAGGTGCCGTAATTACTGAGGCAATATTTGGCTGGCCTGGCATGGGCCAACTGGCGGTCATGGCAGCTAGCGGGCGCGATGCTGCGTTAATGATGGGCGTAATTTTAGTGATTGCGCCAGCGGTGCTTTTCAGTACTATTCTTACTGATGTTGTCTATGCTTATGCGGATCCGCGAATTCGGCTGGACCGCAAGGCCTAGCTTGGTCGCCATCATGACAAATACTTTGACAAACAAGCAAGACACACAAATTCATCTGGCTTTGATTCGCTTTGCTCGACATCGAGGTGCTGTTTTCGGTAGTATTACTTTGATTGCAATGGTGATGATGGCACTTGGAGCGCCATGGATCACAGGTTATGACCCGGAGGTACTGGACCTGCGGGCAACTCGTCAGCCTCCGAGCTTCTCTCATGTTTTTGGAACCGACAGGCTGGGCTTTGATGTTTTTAGTCGGCTTGTATGGGGTGCGCGGATATCGCTGATAGTGGGCTTTGGCTCAGTCTTCGTAAGCGTTATGATTGGCGTGGTGTTGGGATGCTTGGCGGGCTATTATGGGGGATGGATCGACGGGGCGGTATTGCATTTGACCAACGCGCTGCTTTCGCTGCCGAGCCTGCTATTAGTGGCCGTTTTTGTTTCTGTCGTTGGGCCTAGCCTCACATCCGTTATTCTCGTCATTTCTCTGTTCACTTGGCCGTCCATGGCGCGTTTGGTGCGCGGCCAAGTCCTTTCGATGCGCGAGACCGAATTTATCATGGCTGCACGGGTGATTGGTGCACCTGATTGGCAGGTGATTTTGCGCCATCTTTTCCCCAATATTCTGGGCCCCGTGTCAGTGGCGGCCACTTTTTTTACGGCGCAGGCAATTCTGCTAGAGGCTTCGCTGAGCTTTCTGGGCTTGGGAGTAAGGCCGCCCACGCCATCGTGGGGCAATATGGTTAATCAGGCCACTGATATGAATGTGCTTCAAAACATGCCTTGGGTGTGGGTTCCTCCAGCTGCTTTAATTGCGGTAGTTGTACTCGCAATCAACTTTATAGGAGACGGCTTACGCGACGCATTTGACCCGCGGGCCGCAAGGTAACGTTGAGCTTAGACATTGCTCAGTAGTGCTACTTCTACGCGTAAATTTGATAATTCTTGCGCCTGCGACGTCAGGCAGAGCGATTATATAGGCTCTAGTACAGTGGTTTGAGGCTTATTCAGGAAAAAAAATGGGTTCCCAAATAATTTTAGTTGGATATGTTAGTGACGAACAGTACATGGCAGTGTCAGGTGTTCATGTAGAAATCCAGGGCAATGGCAGCCGGATTGATGTGATTTCGAATGTGCGGGGCGCAGTCTACGCGGCGATTTCTGCGGGCACCTATCGGGTGTCACTTGGCAAGGAGGGCTACGGTGGCAAGACCGTGACGGTGGCGTTGGACCCGGCGTACCCACACAGTTTTCGGTTATTGCGTGATGGGCTTTTGGGATATGCCTGGCCCAAATGGGTGCGCGCGGGGGAAACCTCTGAGTTCCGGGTCCACTCGCCGGAAGCGTACAAGCTCGAGCTGTGGCGCTACGGATGGAAAAAGGAGTTAGTGTATAGCTTGGGCTGGTTTGATGACCACGGTCCACGATGCACGATTCAAACTACTCCCGATGGGGACTACTCCCAAACTGGCGTGCAGTGGAACAAAGACGGTTACAAGCTTCGCTGGCACCAACAGAACGTGGTGGCACCAGAACAGTCGGGGCTATATTACTTTCACGCGAAAACCACCTCCGGTCGATTCTTCAGCTTTCCATGGATTGTAATGCCAGCTTTGCCACGCGCTTCGATTGCAGTGCTTTCTTCCAACATCACTTGGAATGCCTACAATAACTTTGGTGGACGCAGCAATTATGTAAATCAGGACGGGCTACCAGCGGTACCTGTAATCAATGCTCGCCAAGACTTGAAGCGTTTTACTGAGCCTGGTGTGTGGCCTTTTGCTGTTTCCGGCGCCCCTCTTTCATTTGACCGGCCTGAAATATTCAATATGGTGCCAGAGAACGCTTGTATCACGGATAGTATTTCGGGCAGATTGGAGAGCTGCATGGCGCCGGCAGAGTGGCGGTTTCTGGGATGGCTCGAGCGCGAGGGATTCGCTTACGACCTTTACTCCGAGATCGAACTGCATTACGGGCGCATTCCCCTGCATCAATACAAGGCAGTAATTCTAAATACTCACAATGAGTATTTCTCCAAAGACATGTACTCCCGACTTAAAGAATGGGTCTATCGCGACGCAGGTAAATTAGTCTATTTGGGTGGAGCTGGCATGCAGGCGGAATTTGATTTTGAAAATGAGGACAGTATACGCTGCCGGAAGGAATTGATCGCGGACCAACGGGCAGAGTCAGCTGCCTGCCTTCTGGGTGTGGAGTACACACATGAAGGATTCCAGTCGGGAGCCCCTTTTAAAGTGTTGAACCCTAGTCATTGGGCATTTGCTGGAACTGGACTAGAGCACGGAGGTCTATTCGGTGAGCATAGCTTGCATGAGCGCTGCCCGGGCGGTGCATCAGCACATGAGCTGGATAAAATTTCAATCTCGTCTCCTGCCAATATTCAACATCTGGCCAAGGGGGAAAACGCGGGCGGCAGTGGTGCCGATGTGGTGTACTATGAAACTGAAAGTGGCGGCGCGGTGTTTTCGGCGGGTGCGCTGTGCTGGACGCTGTCAATTGCGGTTGATCAGGGGGTTTCCTCGGTGACGGCGAATGTTTTGCGTCAATTCACACGCTAAGTAGTATTCCGTGCCAACGCATGTGTCGATTTAGTACGAATCCAATCTGACGAGAAGATTTATATGATAGTTGATTGTCACACTCATATTATGTGGTATCCCGATCACATTGTCCAAACTACAGCCGAGGAAGCGTTGGCTTCTAAATTAATCAAGCTAAAGTACTCGGGTGGCGAGGCTTATGTGGGGCAGTTAGATCTGCATGCATACGATTCGAGACCGGAACAACATTGGTTGGTATCCGAACCAGCCGGAAAGGTTGTTGTGTTTGGCCTTCAGGCAAAAGCAACTGGAATTTGGGTTCCAAACGAGTTGATTGCAAATTACGTTAAGGAACACCCCGAAAAACTGGAAGGGTGGGCTTCAGTCGATCCGAATGAGCCTGACTGCGTGGAACAGCTTGAGTACTGTGTCAGCCATTTAGGACTCAAGGGGCTCAAGCTCGGGCCCGTGTATCAGCATTTTGATCCCCAGGACCGCCGGCACTGGCTTCTCTTCAAAAAGTGTCAGGAACACGGCTTACCGATCATGTGGCACCAAGGCACTACATTTCCAAGTAAAGCGCGCCTCAAATGGAGTCTGCCACTGCAGCTCGAAGATGTTGCTATGGATTTCCCTGATGTAAAGATGATCATAGCCCATTTGGGTCACCCTTGGGAGGAAGATACTATTGTTCTAACCCGAAAATGCCCTAATGTGTATACTGATATTTCAGCAGTGCACTACCGTCCGTGGCGGTACTGGCAGGCAATGGTGACCGCAATGGAATATGGAATCGCTCATAAGATCTTGCTCGCCTCCGATTTTCCTTCGGGGACAATCACTAATGTAATCAATGGCCTGCGCAGTGTAAACAAGCCCGTCGAGGGTACGGCATTGCCCAAGATTCCATTAGAGATTCAAGACATGATTATTTACGAAAACTGGAAGAGCTTCTTCCCATATTGGGCGTGAGCGCATAAACGAACCATGGAAACATCAGTACTCTTTCAAGAATGGACGCGTGAAGAATGCTTGGCGAAAAGCCCTCACACTTTGGTGGTTATGCCAGTCGGAGCTACCGAGCAGCATGGCCCGCATTTGCCGGTGGGGACCGACCACTTTGCCGTGGAATACATTGCGCGCCTTGCGGCGGCTACTGCGGCTAAAAACATTCCAATAGTGGTTGCCCCCACCCTGCCATTCGGGTGCTCGCAGCACCACCTCCCGTTTGGTGGCACCATATCGCTCAACACCCCCACTTACTATCGGGTGTTATATGAGCTGGCCGAGTCACTTATCCAAGCCGGATTTCAGAGCATTTTTATTATTAATGGCCATGGGGGAAACCAAGAGCTAGCGCAGCTCGTAGCGCGTGATCTCGCTCTTAAGTACCCGGTTCATTTTGCGGCAGCATCATATTGGGTGACGGCATGGGAGGCAATGATCAAGGTAACCGCCAATGGCCCATCGCGAATGCCAGGCCATGCGGGTATGTTTGAAACCTGTCTAATGATGGCCTTGCGTCCCGACCTAATACGTAAACCCTTGCCTCATCGGGAAATCAAAGAATCTCCCCAACTCAGTCTACACACGCGGTATCGTATCGAGAGTCATGGTTCTTGGCAGACGTTAGGTGGTTTTACAGACAGTCCTGGTCGTGCAAGCGAAGACCTTGGAAAAAAGTATCTGGAGGTGATAGTGAATTCGATGGCCGAAGCTTTCTCGGAATTTTCAAGGTCGGTAGCGTTTTAGAGTCCTAATCTCGGCTAGACAAAAAGACCTGTTTCTTGTCGCGGTCTAGCAGTTTGTCTTTCCAACCGCGCCAGTATTGGAAGCACATACCCTGTTCCGGCGCCAAGGGGAGGAGAAACTTTTCCAGCCCGCCGAGTGTTTGGTTGTTGTATATTTATGGAGCAGTATCGGTCGTGGGCAGGTCTGAGTTTGCTAGCTTTGCGGCAACTAGATATTGTGTGGTTGACTTATCTACTCAATATTCGACAAATACGGAAGGTATTGCTGTGCGAATCTTGGAAATACTGACTCCATGCCGGTCATAGCGATAGGTAGTACCTATCTAGGTTTGGCTATTTGTAAATTTACTAAACTTGAAAAATGAATGATTGTTTTGGTATATGGTGCCATGACTGTTGTGTGGCCGTGGTTGCTGCGTAATTCATATTGCATTAGGCAACTCCGATGCAATTAAATGGTGAGTCCCAGAGTTTTAGGATAAATCGTGCAGCGAATTAGCCGCGATAGGCTTGCTGTGATGTTCGACAGGCGGCTGGAGCCAGTGGCAAGCGTGAAAGCCGGCGAGACATTTATTGTGGAAACCGAAGATGACCGGGGTGGCCGAACTCGTACTCCGGCTACGACGACACCGGAATTTTTGCTTGCGATGCGTGCCCAAGGGTGGCTTGGAAATCCGGTGACGGGACCAATTTTTATCGAAGGTGCCAATGCGGGCGATACCTTGGCTGTACACATCTTGGACATGGCGTGTGATTTGGTGGGTCAGGTGGGCTATTGGCCTGATATGTTTCGGCTCCATGAGTTTTTCGTCCTACCCAATACGACATTGGTTGAAGTTCGAGATGGTCTTATTAATTTGTTACCGGGATTGCAACTGCCGGTGCGCCCGATGATTGGCACGATTGGCACCGTGCCTGCTTGCGAAGCTGTCTATACGGGTCGACAGGGACAGCACGGTGGTAATTTAGATGTTCCTGAAGTTTCTTCAGGCAGTACGCTGTATCTGCCGGTTGAAGTACCGGGTGCCCTGCTGGGATTTGGTGACTGCCACGCCATCCAAGGCGATGGAGAGCTAAACGAGGTTGAAATTCGGAGTGAGGTGACTGTGCGGTGTGAAGTGATTAGAGGGCGTCGGGCTGGACTTTGTTGGCCATATTTGGAGACTGCAGATAGTTGGGTGACAATCGCTGCTGCCCGCCCGCTAGAGGAGGCTGCGATAGTCGTTCTGCATGAGATGATACGCCTAATTATGGATATTACTGGATTGGACGCCCATTCGGCCTACCTATTGGTCGGCGTCGCCGGACACATTCGTCCGGGTCAGATTCAAGGCGGTCTTTATACGATGCGATGCTTGCTTCGTAAAGAGTACATAGCGCGAGTCACTCGTAGGTCTTGATGGTTTCAATTGTCCGTGTTTTTAATTTCCAACAGGGGTGAATAAATGCAAACACACCGCAGATATATCCGGCTTTCTTTTGTCAAAACTGGCGAATCCGTGATCGCCGAGATGCTTGATGATGAAGCGCCAGTTACATGTCAGCTAGTCTGGGGTATGCTTCCTGTTGAACATGATTGGTGGCACGGTCGCTACTCAGGTATGGAGTCGTTTATGGTACTTGAAGGAGCCAAACTCGCACCGCCTGAGAAACGCACTATGCTTCCCCTGCCTGGAGAAATACTGTACTGGCACGATGGCGGCAGCGCAGTCACGAGCACTGGCAATGCGGTTGCTGAGATTGTGTTCGCGTTTGGGCGGGGTGTCAGGTTGTGCGGTCCCGAGGGCGTGGCAAGCGCTGCAAATCTTTTCGCGCGGATTCCGGGTGATTGGAAATATGACTGGGTGGACTTTGCTAACGCATGTGCGCGTGTACGTTCCGCAGGACTAACTCCCGTACGAATTGAGCGAGTGAAGTAGGAGAGAACCCTGAAGCCCTGCATCCATCACATGTCTTTTAGTAGATAGGATTGGCGCGTCCGCAATGCCCGCGTCATCGTGCCTGACTAGGGCTGCATTACTGCGGAAGCCGTTGCGCTGTTGGTGGAATCTGGAGGCCGCTGCTGATGCCATTGGAGCTCCCGAATGTGTGGCTGGGTTCGGCGCGGGAGCTGGCTGCCAACGGCGTGGGGATTGGCATGTCGATGAAAGGCTATTCCATGTGCGCCACGAGTCGCAGGGCGTGTACACTGTGGAGGATGCGGGCTGGTAGCGTTTTGCAGGGTGTAACTCAATTGCCGATACCTGTGCCGCTGGCAGCCTGCCACGGCGCAGGAAAACGACGGCAGCTTCGCAATGAACTAGTTTCCCCCGTTCAATACCAAGTAGGCGTTGAGGTAGTGTCCCTGACACGTGTAGGTGGCGCCCTGATGACCCAAGAGGTCTGTTTCAATTATTGGATATATTATGAATATTTTACTGTGCTGTCGCGCCTACCATAAACAGGTGACTTCAGAGAGATTAATTATTCGAAGGTCTTGTGAGCGCAAGCCATGAAGCGCAAGCGCGTCTCGATTAGCACAACTTCGATTTGTACAGCTGGTAGACTGAAGTCGTGGATTTGGATATGGGCTAAGTTTCGTAATCCAGCTAGGGAATATGTGACGTTAGTCCCTGGAAAGTCAGTGCGAAAGAGCACTTTTTCTCAAACGCCATATTCATGGACAAGCATCAAGCTGTGAAATAATTGCCATGGTCGATAATGCAGAGCGCTTAGGTCTGCGTAAACGTGAGGGAGTTTGCGTATCACTGTCACGCATTTAACCCCATAAGGGTGGGCAAGGTGTGCCATTACAATGCGCACGTCCGGACAGCATCGTGATACAACATCAATGTTGCGGCGCAAGGTAGTTTCAATTTGGCTTTTTGATTCAAAGGTTGTGCCTGCGTGGAAAAGCACGGGTAAATTGTTTCGGTCCGCGTAAATCCATAGGGGATCGAGAGCGGTGTCTTGGGGAATAATCCAGCATACATGGGAAGTAGCTTGACCCCTCGCCTACCGAGTTCCTGATGGCCGTATCTCATCTCATCTTTCCAACTGGGTTGTGTTGGGTCGAGCGAAAGGAAACCGATCAGGCAAGCTGGATCTTGCTTTACGTACTGTAGCATATCCTTATCAGCCACCCACAGGCCAGTCAATTGGGCTTTTCCACCAAAACATAGTGTAGCGACATAGTTATCAGCCGTGGCTCGGTAATCAGCATAGCTTGTGATCATTGCAATTTTGGTGGTTCGCAAGTGCGATGCTTCGGCTTAAAACATGGCGGAAAACGCTGCTAGTGACGGAAAGACATGGGAATATACGTCTACTACCACAAAAGTTTTCGGAAAACATTGAATTTACCGCGTGATGCAGATATTTGCCACGGCCGTCCGCCGTCCGCAAGCCTCCGCGTTTCTCGTCCATTAACTACCAATCAATGACAGCCCAATTGATAGGTATTGCGGTGCGCTTCATCTTGGTCTGGCAAGATGATGTTGAAACTGAGGAAAACCACGCAGTGGTTTGATAGAAATCAAAACTTTATACCTAACAAATATTCTCAATCCGAATAAGTTGGTTTACTACTGCTTGCACACGCGACTTGTGCTCTGACTCGAGGTTACTTAGCATTGGAAGCAATGGACCCATTTTTGCAATACCCGAAAAAGTCACGGCATCGTGTAACACCCGTATGGGTCCGATGGTATCGCGGAGGTCCTCCAACGGAAGAAAGGCACAGCGTAAATTCTCGGCACGGTCATAGTCTTTTACCTTAAGCGTCTTCAAGAATTGGTTAGCTGTTTTGGGAGCGATGCATGCGGAACCAGATGTGAAGCCGCTTAGTTGGAAGTCGCGCATATGAATCATGGCCGGGCGTTCCCCCATACCACTTACGACATTGCGACGATCCATACATTCAAGTAGTTCTCGCAGATAATCATCCTGCTTCGTGTCAGGACGTTCGATGGCATATTTCACGCCACAGACTAACCCTTCGTCTACCAACCGACCCACCATGCCGGGACTCATATATTCTTCGGCTTTTAAATAAATCAGCAGTGGGCATCTCGAACGCTCCGCAAATTTCCTCAAACCCACCTCAACACCGGTTGGAGTTGTGTACTGTGTTTGTGGCAGCACCATTACAGCAGGAAAATTGAAATCCCGCAGAATTTCGGCTTGATCTTTTAGGCGACCGTAATCCGGCCCAGCAGATGGAATTATCCAGCTATGTGCACTGGCGACCCCAGCCAAGAACTCTAATGTGGCTCGGTATTCGCTAACTGGTAGGTGGTAGAAATTGGCATTGCCGCCATACAAAAAGGTCCGGATACCGTTGGTCTCAAGATAGTGGAGCAACCCCGTGTTTTCTTTCTGATTTAGACTAAGATCCATGTGTCGGGCTAGAGGTGGCACTGCGATGGCAGAGGCCGAGAAATTTTCGGGCACTATTTGGCTGGTTTTCATGATTACCTATTGTAATTGATAAAGGCGCTTATTAGGCACGTCACACCAAGCGAATGATCAGCATTTATAGTCCTACCATGCAGCTGAGTATTGAACAGCCCGACGTCGATGGGCGTGCTCGTTGGGTTGAGCGGGTCGCGGATACTCTTCAGGCTGGCCGTCGTCATTCAGCCCCCAGTTTCCTTCTGCGATAGCATTTCAGCACATTCCTGTTGCAATTTCCTACGTGGTGCACCGCAAAGGGATCGACGTTGCGGAAGGCTGCTTTCGGATTACCTTCTTGTTGGACAATTAGCCGGCGCATTTCTGGTGCTCGACCACGCCATAGAACGCGCACTCGCCGTCGACCTGCAGCACTTCGATCCAGTAGGCGCCGGAGTCATCGAGCGCGAATCGCGCCGACGCTTCTCGCGAGCCCGTTGGATCCGGTGCGGGGCCCAGCGCGATGCCCGCGTCCACGAACTCCGGAATGTCGGCCGCGTAGCCGCTCAGTCCGCAACTGAACGAATGCGGCGGCGTCTCGCACCTGAACCGCGCCGCCGCCGTGTCGAGCACGATGGATGCGCGGTTCCCGGCGGTGACGCTGCGCCATTGGACCGCGGTGGGCGATACCAACTCGACGGCATCCACCGGCTCAATGAACCCGCTACTCGACACGACGCGCAGCGGTGCGTCCGCGGACAACCGCCCATCCCACGCCAGCCGCTGATCGCGGGTCGTTCCCTTGGTGCGGCTGCCCCACCACGCGAGGCGCAGCCAGGAACTGTGCGAAGGCGCGACGCGCTGCTCAGCCGCGACGTCGCCGCCTCGGCGCAGCAGGATCGCTTCGATCGCGGCAGTCCCGGCGACTTCGACGTGGATCTCGTCTCCGATGCACCGCACGTCCAGACGCATCCGTGGCCCGCTGGTCGCGAAGAAGCGTCGCCCGCGCAGCGCTTCCCAAACCGAATCCCGATCGAGGGTGCCGCGCAAAATCAGCCCGGTGACGCCGTTTCTCAAGTTGCGGGACTGACGGCGACCGGGATGGTCCGCGCCCGGCCGTCCGCTGACGCCGTCGCTCCCGCCGGCAATGCCGAGACGGGAGCCGCGCGCGATGGCGTCGGCGATGAACCAACGGGAGGTGGCGTGCGTGGAGTGAACCTCGATCAATCGCTCGAGGCGCGGGTCATGCCAATCGAGATTCGACGTGAAACCGCCGACGTGCAGGTTGATCAACGCTTCGACACCGTCGAGTGTGCGGTACAGATCGCGCGGAGTGGGGTTGTCTGGCCAATCCGAGTCGTCGATCTCGTACCAACGGTTCGCGCGCGGCAGCGCCAGCTGATCATACCGGTAGAACACGTTGCGGTCGCCGCCGTTCGCGGAGGGCGTCGTCCACTCGCATCCCAAGAACGCCGCGAACTGGCCGGGCTGGTCGTGCGCCTCTGTGACGCGGCGCGTGTGGTTCCAGTCGTTTGGCTTCACGTACACATCGTTTGCCTGGTGCGAAACGAAGTCGAGCGCCGCGACGTCACGGGCGTAGGCGAAGTAGCGGTCGAGGTCGCCTTGGCCGCAGCCGAGGTCGCATTGGCCGCCGTGCATATCCCCCCAGACGATGCTTTCCGCGGCAGGATCGGTCGTGCACAGAATGGGATTGCTCTCGTTGCCGGCGATCCGCAGGCGGTGTAAGCCCGGAGTGTCGATTCGCGCGACGCCCCTCCAAACGCCGCCCCAGTCGCCGAGGTGGCTCAGGGACATCACCGCCATGTCAGCGGAGTCCGCCGCGCCGACTTCCGGTTTCGCCGCACCGGCCGTCGGATTGCCCCACAAGTCGGTGCACCGCACGGTGAACGCGAATGGCTCTCCGGCGACGCATTGCGACGGACAGATGAGCGCCCACGAATGGGGAGGGCCGCCGACGATCGCGATCGGCACGGGATCGACCATGCGGAGCCACTCGTCGTCTTCGTGGGGACGCACGATGCAGAGGAAAGGATGGGCGGGGTGCGACGCGGTTTGCGCTTCCCAGCCGCTCGCCCGCACTGTGAGCGCTACTCCAGGCGCGAGCGGCGCGGCCAAGGTGAACAGTACGTAGTGGTTCCACGGATCAGGTCCGCCGCGGTGGTGGAACTCCAGCATCGCGCCGTCGGCGGCGAAGAAGTTCGGGTGGCCGGGATCGGTCCACTGCGGATCGCCCCAGTCGCCGGGCAGCCGCCAGGCCAATCCAAACTGTCCGCCAGCTGGCAGGCCCGCGTCTCCGACTGTAAGCTCGAACGTCAAATCCACGGCTCCTCCCGCGACCACACGGGTAGGGCCGCGCAAGACCGCGTGTCCGGCACGGCGGGCGCGTGTCGCCGCCTCTACCTCGGTGAGGTGATGCAGGCGGCGCGACCGCATCCCGAAGGTGACTAGGCGCCCCATACCGCTCGGAACACCCGTAGCCAATTACCGCCGAGGATGCCGCGTAGGTCTTCATCCGAGAATCCGAAGTCGATCAGCGCGCTCGTCAGGTTCGGCAGCCCGCGGATGTCCTCCAATCCATGCGGCGGGAACCCGCCGTCGAGGTCCGATCCGAACCCGACGTGGTCGGCGCCGCAAACGCCGACGGCGTGCGCGATGAACCGGGCCAGATCGGTCACGTCCGCTTCATCGCTGTCCAGCTCCCGGTTCGCCGAGAAGAAGATGCCGACCACGCCGCCTTGCTTCGCGAGCGCCTTCATCTGCTCGTCGGTGAGGTAGCGGCTGGGCGCGTGGCTGTGGAAGTCCTTGACCATCGCGCGGCAGCTCGTGTGCGAGCAGATGACCGGCGCGGACGATGTCTCCAGCGTGTCCCAGAATGTCTTCTCGGTGGCGTGCGCGACGTCGACGGCCATGCGCAGCTCGTTCATGGACCGAACGAAGTCGCGGCCGAGCGCGGTCAGGCCCGCTCCAGTATCCTCCCAGTTCCCCTCGGCGACCGGGTTGCGGTACATCCACGTCAGGCCGATAGTGCGCACGCCGAGCTGATGGAACACAGGCAGCAGGTCGAGATCGCCGCCAATGCCCTCGGCGCCCTCGATCGAAAGGATCAACGCGACTTTGCCTTCGCGGTGCGCCCGCTCGACGCCGGCGGCCGTCGTGGCGATCATCGCCAAGTGCGGCGCCGCCTCGACGTCCATTTGCAGCTGCCGGTATCCCTTGAGGACGGCTTTTGTGTGCGTGCCGTCCCTGTTCCAGGGCACGAGCAGGTTCGTCACCTGGCCGGTTTGCCCGGCTTCCAGCGCGCGCGGGAAATCCCAGTGGCCGGACGGCCGCTTCTCCCACAAGCGGCGTGGCATCGGCGGCCGGTGCCTGAGCATGTTGAACCGCGCGTCGCCGAACAGCGGCGCGTGCAAGCTGTCATTGTGGCAGTCGATCACGGGCACCTCGCGGTGCAGCCGCATGACGTGCTCCCGGCGCTCGGCGTTCACGCGTTCGTCCCTCCCGTGGCGGCTTTGCCCGCCGCTCGCACCGACTCGTGTCCGGCCACCGCGCGCCAGGCGCGCAGCCAGTTGCCGCCGAGGATGCCGAGGATCTCCTCATCCGAGAACCCGACGTCGATCAAAGCGCTCGTGAGGTTCGGCAGTCCGCTGACTTCGATCATGTCGCTCGGCGGAAAGCCGCCGTCGTGGTCGGATCCGAAGCCGAGGTGCTTGGCACCGACGAGCGACGCCGCGTGCGCGAAGAACCGCGCCAGGTCAAGCGCGCTGTCGTCGGGCTTCCCCAGCTCGCGCCCGGCGGAGAAGAAGATGCCCATGACGCCGCCCTGTGCGGCGAGCGCCTTGATTTGCTCGTCGCTGAAGTAGCGGCTGGGCGCGTGATCGTCAAAGTGCTTGACGAGCGCGCGGCAGCTCGTGTGCGAGCAGATCACCGGCGCCGCGGAGGCGTCGAGCGTGTCGTAGAACGTCTGCTCGGTCGAGTGCGCGACGTCGACGAGGATGCCGAGCGTGTTCATCTCGCGCACGGCCTTGCGGCCGAATGCGGTCAAGCCCGCGCCCGTATCCTCCCAGTTGCCCTCCGCGACTTCGTTGCGCCACATCCACGTCAGCCCGATCGCGCGGATGCCCAACTGGTGGAAGACGTGCAGAAGGTCGAGGTCGCCCTCGAACGCTTCCGCGCCCTCGATCGCGAAGATCAGCGCGATCTTGCCCTCGCGATGGGCGCGCACGACGTCATCGGCCGAGGTTGCGCGCATCGCCAGGTGCGGCGCCGCGTCCAGATCGGCGATGCCCTGCCTGTACGCTTTCAACGCGAGGGGCAGGAACGGCCCGCGGCGCGGCCGCGGCACGAGGATGTTCGTGACCTGCCCCGTCAGACCACCCTCCAGCGCCCGCGGGAAGTCCCACTGGCCTGTCGAGGCACGCTCCCACAATCGGCGCGGCCGCGGCGGCGCGTTGCGGTGCGGGTTGTAGCGCACGTCGCCGTCCATCGTCGCGCGCAGGCTGTCGTTGTGGAAGTCGATCACGGGCGCCTGCCGGTGCAAGCGCCAGACGTGCGCGCGCCGCTCGGCCGTCATTTCGGCCGCGGCTGACCCGCTAATCACACATTTGTTCCTCACACCGCCCCCAATCAAAGGGGAGGGGCCGTGATGGAAAAGCGCGCCCAAAAAAACTCACAAGTTGACCGTACAAAAAACCAGTTTTCGCAAAACAAAATAGTTAGCTTATTTCGCCAACATCCGTGGCAACAATGAACTTTCGCAACTCTAGAACTCTTTGTGTGCTTGTCCAAATTAGCCATAACTGTGCGCCAAGTTGATCTTAAATCTGTTTTAATTATAACCTAGATTTACTAAATAAGTCAACGGTTTAAGTTTGAAGACTACACATCTGACGCCACATAATCTTAGCGGCAGCATCTGACTGCGGAGACCCCTTTTTGACGGGGCTAGGCGAGCAAACTGCCAGCGCCGAACCTACCACAAAATACCCACTGGCGTACCACCAGTTTTCAACAAATGCGCCACCTGCTTGACGGACACCGGTCGGCCACAGTTGTACACCCCAAAAGTTACACCGTAAATGCGCTTTTTTGAAGCTATGAAGCCACTGGGGTAAAGTTCAATATAGATAGATCATTAAGCGGTAGTGTCTACCTCGCAGTTCTCACCGCTCGAGAGTTGGTAGTAAGCATTCAGTCAAACAATTCATTAAATCCAAAAGGTATAGCTACTTTTATGTTCTCGTATAAAAGATTTTGATAGCAATAGTTCAAACTGCTAAAACGACTTTCATGCCTAGCGAGCCGTGGTGATGCACACCAAAATGCCAAGTCCGCAGCCCGCTAGATATTTCACGCTTGTCCTCAAGAGGCTTTACACGGCCCCATTAGTCAGGTACTAAGTCATCATGGTTTCGCGGGAAAATGCACCGCGATTGTCATGCGGGTGCGCGGGGGTGGCGTGGAAGTGAATCCAGCCGCGTTTACTTATGTGAAAGATTGTATCTGGGAATTGTTCAAGTGTTGCGGTTGTGCAACGAACTATGGACGTCTATACTATATTGGTAATGCTTTCGGGCGAGACGTTGCATGTCGCGAGTGCAAGTCTTTGCATTTCGGTTGCGGCACGAAGCAGGGCACGTCGTCCTAGCGGGCTTCCAAATTAGCGACCCAGAAAATTCTGTTAGAGACCATGTAGGTCGTCAGGTGGGGCGGTATTTACATGAATTGTCCTGTCACCACTTAAAATCAGGATTAGTTGGAGCCAAAGCCTGATATCGTATCTATGTCGAGGTATCTTGCAAACTGCGTGTGCCCCCTCTTCGAGTTTACTAACACTTTAGCTGCGAACTGCAAAATGCAATAGTGTAGTTCTTAGGCAAGTCCGGGGTAGGCATCGTGTCATTCGTTTTTACTGCAACCTTTGGGCTCACCCGGACCGACTCGTCGGAGGCGAGTGCTACTGCCAGTGCAGACTACGCTTCCTGCACGGTAATAAGCCACTGCCCTCCTGCGGTATCTCGCACACCGATGAGAAATGCCTCGATTTTTGGGCGATACACACCGGATGGAATTCCAGTGGTATCAACGTAAGATATCGAACTCGGACACTCCTTCAATCCCAGCTCAAAAATGCCAGTTCTATCACCGCGCGTATCGACCCAAACTAGGCCATTGGTTTCTTGAAAATAGGACAAACTCTCAGCTAGAAAACCAAGACAGCTTGGCGTAATCCAGCTAGTGGCATAGGTACCAACCCCCCCACTCGTGCACCGGATAGTCTCCGCAATGGAGTTGATAAGCCCCTTTCCCAATACCTCGGTCTCCGTAGCCCCTGCATACACACGGCTAATCGGACCTGCTAACCACTGCATTACATCAAATACGTGAACGCCATTTCCGTTAGATAATAATTTGGCTCACTAACAGGACTCCCTCGAAGTCAGGGACATTACCGCGGGCGGTAATCTGAACGGGCCGGCCAAGCGCCCCACACACTACAGAGTCTTTAATCGCTCTGTAACGTGAGTCAAAACGATAGCAATGTCCAATCACCAGTCGCGCACTGAATTCCAAACAAGCATTGGCATCCTTGAGCGTATGCGCGACAGGTTTCCCTCAAAAAACAGCTAAACCGCGCTCCAAGGAAGCTGTGACCGCAGTAAGACGGTGAGACTGTGGCGTAGCAATCACAACTGCTTCAAGATATGCGACGTCCAAGGCTTGGTCGAAGTTTGTGATAAACGGGACACAATCCGGAACCGCAGTGTGGGCGACCGGATTTTTGTCACAGCTAATTACCAATTCCGCTGCAGGAGACGCCTCTAAAATTTGTGCGTGTTCCCGCCCCATCACCCCAACACCCACAATGGCAAATCGCACTGGCATCATCACTAATGTTTAACATTCATCAGATTTGCTGCAGTTGCGAGATAGACACGGGCGGCATCAACCATTTCGTCAATATCGATGTATTCGTCCGGCGCATAGTGCCATGCACCGGGACCATAGATTAAGGTCTCGACACCACCGACCGCCATGTCTACTGCGTCGGTGACAAAAGTTTGGGCGGCAGTATCTACGTTGACCTGAACCGGATGGCCCCGGACCTGCTGATGCCCGGCAGAAATGGCGTCCATCAACACACCGCTCTTAGGCCCGATGAAACTGCGCTGGCGAACCAAGCATTTGACCTTTGTAGTGATCTCCGGTGTGCAGCAAGCAGCAACCGCACGAACTAAATCCGCGCGGACACTTCCCCAGGATTGTGACGGGACGGTGCGGATGTCCCCACTTAACAACGCGTTGTCCGCAACTGTAGCCGCCGCAGAACCTGCATTAAGCATTCCAATCAGAACTCGCGGCAGCTGCGGGAGGTCGCTACTGGCTACGTGAGTCCACTGCAAGTGGCTGATCGCCGTACAAGCCTTAGACGCAGCGCTAAGTGCATCGACACCTGCGCCTAGCCTAGAGATATGCGCAGTTTTTCCTGTGAATTCCACCTCAAATTTCACACATCCGCCGTGGGTTGTCAGTATTGACATGGACGTTGGTTCACCATTGATTCCGTAGATCGGCCAGTCACTGTCTGACGCAAGTGCGTATTTTGTCCCTAAGCCATTCGAATCATGATACATATTCGCAAGAAATACTAGGTCACCAGGTAGCGGCGGAAGTGCAGCTGCAGAGACCATTACCTCCATCATTGTTGCAACGCCACCGAGCATGTCGCTTATTGCTCCACCATACAGTTTCTTGCCATCCTGCCATGGATCCAACGGGTCGTGACTCCATCCAGATCGCAGGTAGTTCGCATCAATATGGCCATTTAACATCAACCCAGGAGCGTTGCTATTGCCTCGCAGCCGGACAATCACGTTTGGGCGCCCAGGCATAACGGGGTCAACATGTATTTCAAGTCGCGGGTGCTGCATCATTTCGGCCATCGCGTAAGCCCTGGGACCCTCCCGTCCATCAGGTTGGTGCAGGCGCGTGATCGCTTTAGCAAATTCGATCATTCGGTCGCGATTAACTGCAGCTAATAAATCGCCTAAAGTGGGCATTTTCATAAATCACCTCATAGTTTGCGGATGGTCAGCGGGTAAAGTGGTGCAGTACGTTGGCGGTAATGCGCGAAACCTTATCTGAGACAAGCAGCGAACTAATCCAGCTTATTGAGCCAGTTGAAAAGACCTGGCCTCCGGCCTGTGTCTCAAATGAAACCATTTCCGATCCACCACCGAATGGGTTAATGCCCTTCGCGAGCAGGCGAGTCCCAGCAGGACTGAAACTATTGATCTTGTCGGTTTCATGTCCTGATGCCCCGCCAGGGTTTCGGGCATCCAGCGATTCGTGGCCAAACAAGTCACCCACTTGCAAACCAGTTCCGCTGTAGCACCAATGGTCGGAATCCACGACCTTAAACGGTGCGCCGGTGCCCATACCAGTCATTGTAGTTGATACGCCCAAAAGGCAAGCCTCATTTTCCACTCGCTTGCCCATTCGGCTGGGTACTGCAGAACCTGGGCCACCTTCGTAAGAGCGAGTTGGCAGCCACTCAGAAAGGTTGGTATTGCGGTGAATGACTGCGGAGTCATTCACAAATTCAACTTCACAGTTGAGGCCATTGCCGCCCAAATAAATGAGCCGCCCGCTGCGCTCAAATACCCAGGACTTCAGGGCGTAGTACATTTTCTTCGACCAATACTCGGGGTGCTGGTCAAGTACAAGTACTTTGTAGCGGTCAAGTTGCAGCGTATTAGTATGCAGTTGTGTTTCGGACCACAAATCATATGAGAAACCCTCGCGTTCAAGCCAGCCCAATAGCCGCCACGTTGCTGGCGCTACGTGCTCTTCCCCGATGCGGTCCATCATATCCGTAACTTTTGCCTCGCGCGCGACACGGTTTACCGGTTCGGGGCGATCAAAACTAATAGGGTCATAATCATCGCGATCCCAGAAGCGCGCTCCGGTGTCCCGCAGAAATGCTCCGTCTTGATGCGGATTCACGACCGGCTCTAGATTAAGCCGTGCTGCCCCAACATAGTTACTGCGGCCGCCAAAATCGTTGTAAGCATTCCAATCAATATTTGAGGCTAGTACGGCGATGCTGGCCGCCGGATCTCGTGGTGCGACAATCAACGGGAAGTTGAAGAAACCTCTAGTCCGCTCGCCTTCAAGGTGGACATAGTAAAGACCAGATTTGGCAGGGGCTGTGATATAAGCCCGTGCACTCGGTGGAAAGCGCCGGCCGTAGTGGTTCCACTGAACACCCGTAACGGTAAAATCACAATCTGGAAGCACCTGACAGTCTCCGCCGGGACCGAAAGATTCGAACCGCCCAATATCAGCAACGTGTACCTTGTCATATCCGTAGCGCCAGAGCGAAGCAAAGTACGGCTCCGGCGAATGCACCCGTAACTCCACCTTGTCGCCCGCTTGTGCCCATTTGGGCCACGCATATCCAAGCAGCCGGTCCGATATCAAGCGCATTTGAACAGGCGACATGCCTACCTTCACCTCGATCTGGATCGTCTTGCGGCCAAAGTTAAATTTTGTTACAACTGTCTGCCACAAGCCGACTGACAACTCTGCGCGGACTGCGCCACTTGCGGAGGAACGAGTTTCTACTACCTCGGAACCGTTGCCAAACTCAATTAATACGTCGGACAGCGCGACATGCATTTCGTCACTCACATAACCTATTAGCATTTCATCTCCTTCCGATACAGCCTACGTGGAAACGACAAAGCCAGCGTCTGCCAGCCTGAAAATCAGGACCTCAGTACCCAACGGACGTTACCGCACATTACTCGTCATCGGCGCGTTGAACAAGCATCTGCAACCCTGCGCCACATGTCACGATAAATTCAGTAATTGCCCCAAAACAAATAATCTGACCCATCTCGCTCCGCTAACCCATTCCCCGAGAATTTTAAAGGGACATACTGCTTCACCACAATTTTAGGGGCACGCGTTCAAGACGTACGGCCAAACGCACCCGGTCGCCCATGTGCAAGTCGGCGGCACAAAGGGACGGCAGTGGCGCCACGCCAGTCTAAAGCCTTGCCTCAGACTGCACCGTCACTGTACCCGAACTTACATTGACTACGGAACCGTCGAACAGATTAAGTGAACCAACAATTTCCGCCACAAAACTGTCTATGGGATTTCCATAGAGCTGGCGTGGTGTGGCTACATGAAGCAACTTTCCGTTATTCATAATTCCAATTCGGTCCGAGAGAAAAAGTGCCTCTTTCTGGTCGCGGGTCACCAACAACAATGACGCACCTAACTCCTTCCCTTCTCCTTTTTTATTCCTAACGCACCGTACGGTGCAAGCGTCAATACGTTTTTCGCCTTCGAGGTACTCGGTCCTGTCAACCGCATATAGTGATAGCGGCCGGTGATCCAGGGTGTGATCTGGTCGTCGTAGTGGGGGCTGCCGGGGTGGCCGGATTCGCTCCCCGCGTCAACAGCCCACAAGCCGCCGTTCGGGTCGGACATGTCGGCGATCAGGCGGTAGCCGGCTCCCATTACGGCGATGAATGACGGATCGGCGCCGGTGTTGCAGACGGTCAGGCCGTCCCCCTTTACCGGCAACCGGCCACGGTCGAGGAGCTGTGCGAGATCCCCGCGGTTACTGAGGATGTGCTTTAGGTGCAGCACATGCAGACGGCCCCAGCTCCAGTCGAACATTTGCGAGCCAAGCTTCTCCGTCAGCCAGTCGAGAGTTTCGACGAAGACCTTCTTGATGACTTGGGTGACATTCTCTTTCTGGAACCAGTCGGCTTTGTCTCCGTTGCGGATCAGGTTCGAAGTCAGGCCGCCGAGTGCTGGACCGATGAACTCGGAAGTTTCACGGTCGAAGTATTCCGCGGCAGTCCGGATTGCGAAGCGGGCGAAGAACACATTGAATAGCGAGCCGGCAATGCGATCCGCCTCCATCCGGTAATCCCAAGCGCTGAGGTACAGCACCGCTTCACCGACGCGCGGATCGCTGCTGCCCGCAAGAGCCTTCAACAGGCTGGGCACGCATTCGACGGCTCGCGGTGACATCGCGTCCTGATGCATGGTAGCGAAGTCTTCGCGTGAGAAATCCTTCTTCCCGCGTTCCTCGAACATCTGCCGAATCCGCAATCCGCGATGCCCGCTGCTCCACGTTCCGGAAAGCGGATACGGAAAGTCGTTCGGGGCGACGCGGTTATTGGCGGTGATCACGTAACCTTGTTCGGGATCGTCGAGACGCGGCATCCCTTCGAAGGGGATCAGGCCTTCCCATTGATGCTGCGGATCCCATCCGGGACGATAGCCGCGCTCCCAGACTTTGCGGATGGGGATGCGTCCCGTGCACTGGTAGCCGATGCGGCCGTCGACATCCGCAATCACTACACAGAAGGTTGGCACGTGCCAGGAGTAGGTGGCTTCGCGCAGTTCGGTGACATTGCGGGCTCGATCCATCTGGAGCAGGGCGGTGAGCCACCCGCAGGGGAACATTCCCAGCCACTTCAGCGAGACTGGTCCCGTTCCCTTTGCTGCAGGGGGGAGCACTTCATCTACGAGCGGCCCGTTGTGGGTGAACGTGATCTTTTTCTTAAGCGGTTCACCCCCTTTCACGCAAATGACTTCTTCGATCTCGCGAGCTTTCTCCCACTTGCCGGCGTAGAGGTAGCAACCCGGATAAGCAGCGTCTGTTTTCTCCTGATAGAGATCTCGCAGCGAGCAGATATTGTTTGTGATGCCCCACGCGACGCGGGGGTTCCGACCGAACATGATCGCGGGCATCCCTGCGTACGCCATTCCCGCGACATTGAACGATCCACCATTGAGATGCACTTCATACCAGCACGACACCGCCGTGATCGCGATGTGCGGATCGCTGGCGAGCAGCGGTCTACCGGTGGCCGTCATCCGCCCGGCAACTACCCAGTTGTTGCTTCCTTCGGCTCCCTGAGGATCACTGACCGACTTGCCCACGGGCTGGCTGCCGACCTGTCCTGTGGGATATGAGCCCCGCGGCATAATGGCCTCGGCGTCCGCTTCACCTAGTAGAAATGCATCGTACTTCTCGCCACCGCCGAGCTTCCGTTTCGCCAACTCCGGAATGCAGATGACTGGGAATCGGCCGGTCAGGTACCAGCGGAATTCCCCTTCGATGGCCAGCGAATCGACGGGCGACCATGGCTCGGGCTGATAGCCCAGCAGATCAAACTCAATCGGCAGATTTCCCTGCGAATCGGCGATGAGCTGATTGATGCCGTCGGAGAATTTCTGCAGTAACCGTCGCGTTTCGTCGGGGAGCGCGGTCCACTCTGCCGCGGCGATGCGGTTGAGACCGACGGTCCGCGCAATCAGATCGAGCTCGATCCCTTCCTGTCTCAGGATTTCAGACAACCGACCCATGCCACGGCGACGCAAATAGTCGAGCTGAAACAGTCGATCCTGCGCCATCGCGTATCCGAAGCCGAAAAACAGGTCTTCGTCTTTCGCGGCGTGAATGTGCGGCACACCCCACTCATCCCGCTCGATTCGCACGTTAGCGGCAACTTTCGCCGACTTTTTGCCGCTTTGCGGGGGGACTCGCGATTTGATTTCGGCCTGCCACCAAGCATCGAATTCCGCTCGGGACAACCCGGCCGTGGCGCAAACCGTATCGATCTTCTCGCCATTGCCAAGGCGGGCGAGCAATTCCTGTTTGGAGAGTTTCTTCAAGCTACTGCCGTCCTAGTCGCCCCAAAAGGCTTCACCAGATCAGCCCAAGGCGACGCCTTGGGTATTGATGCGGATAAGACAATCAAGGCCTAAAGGGGCTCAACAACAATCTGGTTTCTCACGTAAGCGCACTATAGCACACCGGCGTTCGTTTCCCAAAAGCAGCCGAACTGCAGCTCTGCTGTTAAGTCCCTCACGTCTGTCGTGGCGAGATGCTCGCGCAGGTCCGCTCGCGACGAGCAGATCAACATGGGACCTTCCGTGGCTTCCTGCCCCGATGTCACCAATCAGCCATGACTTTCGGTGACTACAGTCGCGCCCGACCACAATCAGTTAGTAGCGAAATTCGGGTATTTTCTGCAGCAGTCGCGAGGCGATTAGCAGTTTGGTGCAGCAAAGCTTCGGATGGATCAACGCCTGAGCTGGTTCGTATTCAGGCTTGCGATGTACGTGGACTGTCCGGGCATAGTCCGAAGTCAGCGCGTGTTTCTACCAACTACCAACTGATATTGTATTTGAGATTTGTGAAACCAATTAGTTATACAAAATTCTGACGCTTTTTAAAAGTACTACTTTGCTCCAACCACAGCCACTCAATAGTTCTATGGCAATAGATCACTTTTGTTTGCTAATCGGAGAGAAATGAGCTACGTCACCAACGCAAATTACATATTTTCTATAATACGCTATGTGCAGCCCACAACACTCACCTCACCAAGCTAGTGTCTGTAACACGCCTACCCGCGCTCCATCGGTTGTGCTACTCCTGCAGAGCAGGATTACCGCCCCAATGTCTGGTCAATCTCCAGTTCCGGGGTCGGCTCTGCATCCGCACCCACACCGGCCGCCAACCTACCGTGCCCGGCTTCCGATGCCAGGTTTGCCGTCTGGTCAAACTCTAGTTCGGGGATTGCCTCTACCGCTTCTGGACCAATCAGCTGCTGTCTATTTGCCTCCACCGGTGGTGAGCGTGCGGGTGCGGTTGCTGGTGCAGTTGTCGGCGAGCCGACATGCGCCAGTATCCGCCGCACCATCGCTTGCTTTGTGATAAAGGCAACCATGCGCACACGCCCACCACACCGGCTGCACTCGAGCGCAAACACCCCGTAGATGCGCGCCAGCAACTGCTCTCGCCTTGGCGAGTTCGGCGCTAGCCCCCCAAAGTACCGGTGCCGATGCTTGCGCGGTGGCGGTTTCAATAACGGAACCTTATCCCGAAACTCGCTTGCGCTCAGGTGCAGTTCAATCGATCTTTGCGGCCCGGGCCTGTGCCCCTGTAACGCCGCCCACGGCAGCCGGTAGCGCACCTGCGCCCCATCTCCCGCGTACATCAGCGGTGACCGGCAAACATCGGTAGCGCACAATACCGCAACAGCCGCTCGCGCCCGGCGCTATTCTGGGCTGCCACCCGCTCGCCCGCATGCACAGAAAATCTGCCACTCTGCTCCCACCCCTGCATTACCGCAACCGTCTGAGTGCTAAGCACCCCCGCCGCTCAAACAGCCCCAGCACCCGCTGCCGCACTACCGCCGTGCTTGTGCTCGCTCCCGCTGTCGCGCGCTGCACTCTGCTCATCGTGGTTGCCCCCGCCCAGTTCAGGCAGACTGTGATTATTGTATGCAGTCAAGGTATGCAAACTTGAACTATGCTGAAGGGACATCCATGCCACCCAATATTGACTAGGCGGACCTAAACTGCCAACTCGGCGTGAATCGAACTACGGTGTCAGGCAGATACGGGGCTGAGTGCAGTGCCCGATGGAACCCGCGCGCTGTTGATAATCGCTTACTCGTAGGATTGGAGCACTCTCGTCGTGCGCGAAGAGTTGCTCGGTTCTACGATACACCCACTAATGATTGGCATCGACGGAATCAGGCGGAAATTTCCCAATTCACAACCTGCCCGGTAGAGTCAACAAGCGTGACAGGCTCTGCACGGATGCAAAATACATCGACACCAACAACAGTCCCGGGCCTAAGGGATGGCCAACATTACCGGATTGATACTGCATGCCCGATTGTGACGCACTTTATCACCTCGGGCAGCGACATACCAAGGTGCAAAAATTTAGATATGATGGTGAGCAGGTCCACAACCGGCTCCAATGCTGTGCCAATGAAGGTCCGTACTTATGGTGTCAGGTAGGAAGCCTTCAGCGAGAGCAAGTCGCGCAACCGCAAAAGAAAAACTGCCGCGGCCGTGACCAATTTAAAATCGTACCCCACGCTGCCGGGCAGCCTAGGAATCTGACGTTAAGTGTTCATTTACACCTCGAACCCCGCGCGCAGCTCCTGTGAAACAGTGTGTCAAGATGTCGCCTGGGCGCATGCGTTCAAGTACACCGGGCATCAGATCGCACTCATCACTAATGTCTACCATAATGGGCACTCCAGCGATTTCAGATGCTAAACAAGCAGCCTCGAATGCTTGATTGCTATTTGGTCCGCAACCGGACAAACGTACTTTGACCCCTACCGCGACGTCACGATGCTCCAGGAATTTTGCTGCGGTTTCCACTGCCCGGGCGTAACTCAAGTCTTCAAGCTCGCCAACAAACCAGGATAGGATTCCAAGCGCCGCGACATTAATAAACGCTTTCACACGGAGCAAGGTGCTGTCGATGGACTGCCGCCGAAAGGAGTCAAAGTTAACGAAACCAGAAGTTCCCGCATCAACGTAGTTGTAACGCATGCTCGCAGGTCCACCACAGGGTTTAGGCCGAATGCGCTCCCCATGTACCAACGGCCGTGGAGACCAATCAATCCAGGCGCTATGACGGCGCCTGACATGTCGATTCGCGAGCCGTTATTTTCTAACAGAGTTCACATGGACATGGGCACCGCGCTAAGCGGTAGAAGTGCCTCTATCCGACCATCACGGATCACCACATCAAGGCGCGTGTCGAGGTTCTCCACAGGATCAATTACTCGCCCATCGGTCAAAATTAACACACCACTTGTACGCATGATTGCCACGGGAATATTTCTTAAGCTAGATTTTCACCGATTCTTTCTAATATAATACGTTGAGTTCACTCCACCCCCGAAATCAATATTCAAACCCCAGATTATTCTGGGCATCTTTATTTGCATCACCAATTATCTTATTCGGCCCAAAAATCGATCTAGGACGTTTGCCGTAATTTGAGAAACCGGTTGGTCCACAAGCACGGAAGCTACCCAAGTGATGGACCCTACGGAGAAAACAGCACCTCCAGTTTCCGTTTCATAGTACACGATCTCTGCTCCGCCATCATTCATATTTATTCCCTTGGCCAGAATAATAGTGGACGGGGGCGAGTTTGGACTCGTCTTATCGGTTTCGTGCCCGGAGGCACCGCCAGAGATTCTCTCCTGCAGGCTTTTTTCG
>SXGS01528867.1_pt1 | contig 33576 bp, 33 predicted proteins | sample 3174681 | NCBI WGS metagenome assembly SXGS01 (sample SAMN11356861, study PRJNA531348) | freshwater metagenome | isolation source: freshwater sample F1-80 | place: China: Fuxian Lake, Yuxi | collected 2017-12-25
CAATTTAATTAATTAATTAATTTTTTATACTATTCAACACCTATATAAATTGACAAACACCAGCTAAAAAGTTATATTCTTAATGTACTCCTTAATAAACTCAAGATAAAATAACACGAAATCATATAAAAAATAGTGTAATTATCTTTACGTATGTCATTTAAGAAAAAAAAGGCAAAAAGACACAACAAAAACCGTGAAATTCAAGAAGACCTTCAAGAATCAATTAATAATCAAGAAGAATATTTACCAGAACCACCAAAAAAGAATATTAAATTAAATAATTTTAATTGGACTGAAAAGCAAAAAGAATTCTTTAAAATAGCTCTAGATAAGGGAACCCGCATTATGTTAATTACTGGCCCCGCTGGTACTTCTAAAACATTTTTGTCGGTGTATTGCGGGCTACAACTAATTAATTCTAAAGTTGTTAATGATATAATGTATGTTAGGTCTGCTGTTGAAAGTTCGGCGCAAGGATTAGGGTTCCTACCCGGAACGGCGGAAGATAAATTGCGCTTCTACAATCTGCCATTTTTGGACAAGATGGATGAATTATTGGCGGAAACTAGGGCTGAAAAACTTGAAAAAGAAGGAAGAATATCTACATTCCCGATTAACTACGCGAGAGGGATGAACTGGAAATCAAAGTTTGTAATATTAGATGAAGCTCAAAATTCAACTTATAAAGAAATTATTACTATTCTTACAAGATTAGGCGACAATAGTATATGTTTTGTGCTTGCTGACCCTATGCAAACAGACTTAAAGAACTACAATCAACATGGTGGATTTGAGTATTTAATGGAAATATTTAATGACGAAGAAAGCAAGCAAATGGGTGTGCAAACATTTAGATTTTCTGAAGAAGACATTATGAGATCAGAATTAGTTAAATTTTTAGTCAAGAAAATTAACACTCCCGCAAAATAAATGAGAATTAACCTTACAAAAAAGTTTGTATTTTTGGCTAATCCTCATTGCGGCTCGCACTTGGTTAGAAATTTGCTAAATCCTCACTCTGACATCATTGAAGAAATAAACCCAATAACACCCAACCAAAACATCCACGTTTCGGCGGCTAATTTAAAAAATATTTTTGCTAATTCCCACGAACAGGAGCAAATTAACAAACAATATTGGCTTTGGGACTCTTATTATAAATTTACTACTATTTCCAATCCTTTCAGAAGAATAGTTAGGCACTATTTCTTTTCTAAACCCGACGCAAATTTTGTACCTTACTACGAAAATGAGCATGATACAAACACAGAATTTGCACATGGATTTAATGATTGGTTAAAGAACAGGTACACTAATGGCCGCTTGTTGACTAATTATTTGGATTTTTGTTGTGATGAGAATGATGTTTGTTTATTGAATGACGTTTTGAAGATAGAAGAGCCGCAAATCATAATGGACAAAGTAAAAGAAAAAGCTCTAATAGACATTCTAATACCAGATTTGACCGCCGCCAATCTATCGGAACGCGATTCCCGCGTTGAACATATTAATTGGGAAGGGGATCCGTACTCCTTATATAACCAAGAATCTAGGAATTTAGTAGAACAAATGTATCAAAAAGACATTGAACTTTTCAACTATACTTTCGGCGCTTAATTTTTGAATTTGTCTTTAATATCTGAGGAACCAATTTCGGGCCAAAATTTTTCTATTAACACAAAAAGTTCATAGGCATTATTGTTAATTTTAATCATTGATTTTTCTAATTTAGAATCTTTATCCTTACAGTAAGGGAGGGAGAGTTTCATCGTTTCTTTTAATAGAACCACGAAACGGTCTTTATCTTTTTCAGTCATAGTGGGTTATTCCTTTATTTTTTTCCAAAAAAAACAACATAAATTGTCTAATTCATCATATAATAATATACAAACTAACATCATAATACACAAAAAAAATAATTTAAACTTTAATTTGCAAAAAATATGTTAAAAATTTATTGCCAAAAATGCGGAAGCAAGAATGAGTATAATAAAATTTCACAAAAACCAAATTTTTGTCAAAGTTGTGGAAATCCATTCAATCATGCTGCCTCATTGAAAAGAGACGAAGGATATAAGAACGACGAATACGACGACTACAAGAGCGACGAAGATGACGAACATTCTTCCTCCTCAACAACCGTTCCAGAATTAACAAAACTAGATATTGACATAGACATTGGAAGAAATAAAACTGAATCTTTAAAAAATTTAGTTGGCACAAGAGATAATGGCGTTTTGCCGCAAGACGAACAAGGACTTGGCTCTCCCCCGCCTCAAACTGAAAAAGATTTTATGAACGAATTCAAAAGGGAAGCTTCCACCCTTCGCCCCAAAAAACCAGAACGTTAATAAATGAATTTAAATGACAAAAACAACAGCAAAAAGGAAAAAGGTAAGTTAAGTTTCGAAGATTGTTTAAGTAATATAGATACAGAAATAGCCAAAAAAAGGCATAAATGGAATTTAAGGTCTTTAAGTTGGATGGACTATGATGACGTAGCCCAAATGTTGAGATTTCATATATTTAAAAAATGGCATTTATATGACCCCAAAAAACAGCTTAACCCTTGGATTAGAACGATTATATCCAACCAGATTAAGAATCTGATAAGGAATAACTACTCCAACTTCGTTAAGCCGTGTAACAAATGTGAGGCGGCAATTGGAGAGGCTGGGTGCGAAATCTACAAATCTCAATGCTCCTCTTGCCCCCTGTACAAGAATTGGGAAAAGAACAAAAAGGATAGTATTTATACAAAAATGCCACTTTCCTTGGAAAACTACAAACGAGAGGTATTTATTGTACAGAACGAAAAAGAAATGGACATGGAAAAAGTGAGCAAAAAACTCCATGCAAAGATGAAAGAGATACTGAAACCGAACGAATGGGTAATTTATGACCTTTTATACATAAAAAACAAAGAAGAAAATGAAGTTGCTAAAATTATGGGATTTAAAACCTCAGAAAAGAATAGGGATCCGGGATATAAACATATAAAGAATATTAAGAAAAAGATTTTAGAAAAGGCTAAATCCTGCATTTACAATAATGAAATAGACATTTACTAATTTATGGAAGCCCAAGAATTAACAATAGAGCAGCAAAAAGCCATTCTACAGGCGTGGGATAATCAGCCAGAGCTTCGACCGTCCCTATTGGAACTCATAAAAATGACCTACCCGGACGACCCAGATGCAGACGGGAGAAGTGTAAAAGGTAAAATAGTAAAATCATTTTTAGCTTCAAAAGGTATTAGAGCTAGAGCGGCGCAAGAATATGTTCCAAAACAAAAAATAGAACTTTCAGAAGAACAACAGGGCTACATTAGGGATAATTTTGGCAGAATGTCCGCCGTCGAAATGTCTAGGATTCTATTTTCCAATAATGAACTATCAAATCTAAATCATGAAACTAAGTCTGTTACTGAATATGTTTCTTCATTGAATCCGGCTTTAGTTGCTAAGTCTACTCCCGCATCCAATATTGGAGATAAATATGAACCCCCCGATACTCCACTTAGAGCCATTAATAAGGTTAATATTTATGTCTATGACAAGATTGATCGATTCAAGATTTCTATAAAACAAAAGAAAGACCTAGAATCATTAATGGGATACCTACATACTTATAGGTTTCTACATCAAATAGATAACTATAAAGGTATTGTAGATAAAGAGCTATTTGAAAGTAGTTTCATAAGATATACCCATGATAAATCAGACCTTTCCCAAGAAGAAGTCGACCAATATATTGTGTTATCGGCAGAAGTAGTTATTGGTTCTCACATTCAAAGAAGGGTAGAAAAATTACAAAGACTATTGGAAGGTGTGGTTGACGACACAGAAGGAAAGATTTCCATGTCATTAGTAGAGTCTATTGATGTTTCCCAAAAGGAATATAACCTTTGCGTTCTTCGCCAACAAAGACTGCTGGAAAGTCTCAAAGAAAAAAGAAGCGATAAACTAAAGAAACAAATCAAAGATAATTCAAGCATCTTAAATCTAGTTCAACTTTGGAAAGACGAACAAAGTAGGGAAAAGATGATAAAGTTAGCAGAATTAAGAAAAGAATCATTAAAAAACGAAATCAGCAACCTTACTTCTATGGAGGATGTCAAGTCTAAGATAATGGGCTTATCCGAAGATGAGGTTCTCAATGGATAACGATACAAAAGATAATAAATGTAAAGAGTGCGGATTAAGGTTTGAAGATTTAAGGTCTTTACACAGGCATTTCGGTCGTCACCGAATGTTGGTTGTAGACTATTATCATAAATACTTTCCGAGAAGGGACTTGCTTACTGGAGAGCTTATTAAATATAAAGCTAGAGATCAATACTTTACCGACGATTTTACAACAAGAACTAATCTTAAAAAATGGCTAGAACAACAGCCCTTAGATGACGCTAGGGGCTACTGCAAGGGACTTCTCGCCAAAAGAAAAACGGAAAAAGATATAAAGTATACACCATGCCAAGTAGAATTGAAAAGTTTGTTAGTTCCAGCAATACCATATTACAATAATCTTTTTGGCGATTATTATGCCCTATGCAAAGAGCTTGGGTTTGAAAATAAGTATTCGTTTTTATCCAGTATACCGGAAAATTTAAGTATGGAGGGAGCGGGGTACGAAATACTTGTTGATACTAGGGAACAAAGACCCCTTACTTTTAAAGACACCAAGACAACGCTCTGTAAACTTGATTACGGAGACTACCGTTTCATTGACGATAAAAAAACGTGCAATTGTGTTATAGAACGTAAATCTTTATCTGATTTTATTAATACTATAAGTAGTTATTACGACAGATTCATGAGCGAAATTGAGTTATCTATAAAAGAAGAATCTAATCTTATTATTCTTGTGGAAGAAAAAATACAAAACGCATTTGGATTCAAGTACCTCCCTTATATCTCAAAAAAAATAAAAGCAACCCCAGAATTTGTCTTTTATAGGGTAAGAGTATTGATTCAAAAATATCCTCAAATACAATTTTTGTTTGTTGACGGTAGGCAAGAAGCATCAAGAGTAGTAAAGAAAATATTTGCCTCAGATTGCGCCTATAAACAGATAGATTTACAACTAGCTTACGAAAATAAAATACTATAAATCATGTGGTACTGCCCTCCCAAATACAATAAAGCCTTACCCAATATAAATCAACAAATCCTTGATATAAAGGGTGAGATGGAAGATAAAGAGGCTAAGATTACTCTAGCTAAATTTTTGAGACATAATATTGGTTTCACCACAGAACTAATAGCAGGTATAAAGCTTGCTCCTTATCAAGAAATTACTCTCAAGGGTCTTTTAAATAAAAATTTCAGTATGTGCGTGTGGGGAAGAGGTATAGGAAAGACTTTCGTCGCTTCAGTTTTTTGTTTTCTGCAATGTATATTTGAACCGGGAACTAAAATTCTAATAGCAGGGCCAACATTCCGAACAGCCAGATTCATTTTCGAAAATCTGGAAAAGATAGTTGATTCAAAAGGGGCCGAGTTCTTGATGCAATGTTTTGGCGCGAAATCTAAAAGAAATGACCAATTTAAATGGGAAATAAACGGTGGAAGCATTACCGCAATCCCGCTGAACGGTGAAAAGATTAGAGGTTTTAGAGCAAATGTGCTTGTTTTGGACGAGTATCTTTTGTTACCTGAAGAAATTATAAGAACCGTACTCATGCCGTTCCTTGTTGCCCCGCAAAACATGAAAGAAAGAATTGAGATTCGAGAAATAGAAGACAAACTAATAGCAAGCGGCAAACTAAAAGAAGAAGAAAGAATGGTATTCAAAAACGACTCAAAACTAATTGCTTTAAGTTCTGCAAGTTATACATTCGAAAACTTGTATAGACAATACAAAGAGTGGGTTGGAAATATCTATTCGCCAGATATACAGGACTCGTCTTATTTCGTTTCCCAAATGGGATATGAAGCAATTCCTGAACACATGGTTGACCAGACCATAATCGAAGAAGCAAAGCAGGGCGGTCAAAGTCACTCATCGTTTTTAAGAGAGTATTGCGCTCATTTTTCTGACGGATCTGATAGTTATTTTAGCGCAAAAAAGATGCACGAATGCACGATTCCAGACGGAAACGACCCCACAACAAAAATATTTGGAGATAAAGACAAAAAATATATTGTTTCTATTGACCCTAGTTTTAGTAATAGTCCTAGTTCTGATTATTTTGCTATGGCAGTTTTTGAACTAAATGATGAGACAAAAGAAGGAACGTTAGTAAACAACTATGCTGTAGCGGGTGGAGATTTGAAGAATCATATAGAATATCTACATTATATTATGACATCTTTTAATGTGGAGATGATTATTATCGACAACGCTGGATTTCAGTTTATTGATGGATGCAATGAAAATGGATTATTTATAGATAGCAAAATTGATTTAAAGTTTTTTGATTTTGATAGCATTTTAGAAGATAACGATTACAGACAAGAAGCAAAAAAGGCAAGAATACTCTTTAACAAGGCGTCTGGAAAAATATGTTTTAAGCAAATTTTTTCAACAGATTTTATTAGAAAGAGTAACGAGAGTTTACAAGCGAATATAGATCACAAAAAGATTTGGTTTGCTTCAAAGGCTGTCGCTAACCCAATGGCTTTTGAAAAATATTCTAATTTTAGAATAGACCCAGCTAAGGTTCAGGAGCCAAGTTTGTTAGACTTTATTGAAACTCAAGATTCTTTAATTTATCAGGTAAAGAAGCAATGCGCTCTAATTGAAGTAAAGAGTACATCCAAGGGCACTCAATCGTTTGACATTCCCGCCAACCTAAAAAGAAGCACATCTTCAAACAGAGTTAGAAAAGACAATTATACTGCTTTACTATTAGGAAATTGGGCAATTAAGTGTTATTATGACATAATGACGACCCCAAAAGAAGAACCTTGTACTTTTGTCCCCAGAATGATATAATTATAGTGTAGTATTAAAATAGGTCAACAACATCTAGGCTAAAGCCATAGATGCTTGTAAGCTACCGAAGCCTACGATTGGCGAGTTGACTTTCGCCTGCCACGCATAATAATCGCTTATTGAGCATGGGAGTTTGGATCGCAGAGCGATATTCGCCGCAGCATTTACGTCTGCGTGGAGTATTTGCCCATCTTTTCCGATATACCTTCCGCCGATTCTTTTTCCATCTAATTTACCCGTCCGATGGTCAATCTGACTGGTATAAGATGGCGAAACGACTATAACAGTTTTCTCGTTTAAGAGTGCCTTATAGGTAAGAATTCGTCTAAGTTCAAACATTGGAACTTGACTAATCCTATTTTTATTTTGATACTTATGTTTTTTAACCTTAATACTTTTAAGATTCTCCAATACAATTGTATCAGCTTTTGTATCGGAAATTATTTTATTAGCTAAGTGGTGACTAAAATTTTGATTTATATTGCGTTCTTTACGTTTTAGTTTCTTTAATTTTCGTCTAGCGGATTTAGATGTTTTTGATCTCGACTGTAATTTGCGCTTATTAAATCGTAGCTTTCGTTTTTTAGCGTTAAATTGTTTGTCTTGGTATAAAATACCCTCACTTGTCGCCGCTAAATTACAAATTCCAACGTCAACACCTATCGCTAACTTATTCTGTGATAAAACTTCTGGAATATCAAACGTCAAACAAATCCATATTTCTCCATTTTTCTCAAACAGTAACGGGGCACAGAACCTATACTTACTAATCAATTCCTGTAATTTAGGATAAATATAAGGAGAGCATTTAACCCGCTTCTCTAAAGATATAATACTGAAAACACCATTCTTATACGAATACGTCCTTTTGTCTAAACGGATGCTTAATTTCTTCTTTTCGGGCGGTTTGTCTAATTTTTGTTTATTAGATTTAATACTTCGATATGCTGATAAAACACTCTGTTCTGCCGCAATGACTACTTGACTAGGAATTTCAGGTTGACTTTGCCTAAACTTGGTATAGAATTGTCCATGTAGCAAGACAATAGAATTCGTAGGTATGTTAAACTTAACCTTAGAACACTCATTCCAAGCCAAACGCTGTTTTTGGAGCGTCTTAACAATCTTTTCTTTGTCAGAATCGCTCTGAAAAACCAGTCTCGTATTGTATGTTAATTTACCCATCTGATATATTTTACACTAAAAATGATTAAATATCTAATTTATTTTCATACAACGAAAGATTTTCTTGACAAATTGGTAAAAAAAGTGTAAATTAAGGTATGTTTTCATATTATGGTGGTAAATCTAAATTGGTTAAATATTATCCAGAAGCAAAATATCCATTGATTATCGAGCCTTTTGCTGGTTCTGCAAGATATGCTTTAAGATTTTACGATAAAAATTGTTGGATAAACGATACTTATAAAGTTATTTATGACGTTTGGAATTATATTCAAAAAGCGAACATGGTTGATTTAGATAAGATTCCAGACCTAAAGAAAGGGGAAGATTTACGAAATTTTAATATATCTCCAGAATTACGACAATTATTAGGATTTGCTGTTAACTATTCGACTCCGTTTCCGCATAATGTTTATACAACATGGGCTGCTAGAGACGGAGAACTAATGAGATTTAAGAAAAGACTATCTAAATATATTGGAAAATTAGACCATTGGCAGATTACCAATTGGGATTATCGTTTTTTGCCAGATTGTGAAGCTACATGGTTTATAGACCCACCCTACCAATTCGGAGGAGAACATTATATCGAAAACCGTATAAATTATAAAGAACTTTCAGAATGGTGCAAAACTAGAAAAGGTCAAGTAATTGTATGCGAAAATTCAAAAGCCGATTGGCTTCCATTTGTTCCGTTAAAAGAAATGCAAGGACAAAAACATAAAACAGCAGAAGTAATTTATACCAATTAAATATGCTAGACTTTCTCAAAAAGAAAAATCCCGATTTACACGAATACCATAGAAATTCCCATTCTAAGTATTTAATACAATATCACTTTGTCTTTGCGGTTAAATACCGTAAGAAACTTTTGATAGGAGAAATTAAAGACGATATTCAACAATTCTTTTACGACATAGCTAAAGATTATGGTTTAATCATTAAAGCCATAAACACCGAAGATTCCGACCATATTCATGTTATGGTTGATGCTCCACCTAAAATTTCACCCACTTTAATAGTTAATCATTTTAAGTCTATATCTACTTTTAGAATTTGGAAATTACACGAACCTTATTTAAAAACTCACTTTTGGAAGGAAAAGACGTTTTGGAGTGACGGGTATTTTGTTTGTAGTATTGGTGATGCCAGTCCAGAAACCATCAAAAAATACATTGACGAACAAGGTTAAATAGACTATTATAAGAAATAATTAAAAAGTTGTTGCTCATACTCTAGCCTAAAGGCATAGAGTTTTCCGCAACAACAAGACAAATATGAAAAAAGACGAATCGGGGCCAAAACAGCCCAAAAAAAACAAATCGGAGAAAACATCACTCCCCTTGATGAGCGAATCGGTAGCTTCCACAAAGACAAGAAGCAACAGAAGTGCCTCAATAGAAAGGACTAATAGATTTAAAAACATAGAAGACGGAATAGTACCCTTCAATTTCGGTGACAAATACAAGAAAGACTCCAATATAAACGTAAGAGACGCGGTTATTTTGTGTCAAAAAGCTTATTATAACTTTTCTATATTTAGAAACGTTATTGATTTAATGACGGAGTTTTCAGTAAGTAATATTTATCTTAGAGAAGGAAGTAATAAATCAAGAGATTTCTTTAACGCTCTATTTGATAAAATAAATATATGGACTTTACAGGATAAATTCTTTAGAGAGTATTACCGCTCTGGTAATGTGTTTATTTACAGGTATGATGCGGAAGTCAATCAAAAAGATGTAAATAAAATGGCCCAAACTTTTGGGTTTACCGAGACGGATAGTAAATTCGAAATTCCTGCGAGATACGTCATACTGAATCCGGCTGATATTCAAGCTGGTGGGAACATTTCTTTTGTTTCTTCAAGATATTATAAAATGCTTTCCGGTTACGAGTTGGAAAGACTAAAAAACCCGCGCACGCAAGAGGATAAAGAGGTTTTCAACGCTTTAGATGAAGATGTTAGAAGTAAAATTAAATCAGGCTCATCCGCCGTATCAATTCCATTAAATCCAGAAAGAATTAACGCCGTATTCTATAAAAAGATGGACTACGAGCCGTTTGCTGTGCCAATGGGTTATCCAGTATTGGATGACATAAATTGGAAAGCCGAAATGAAAAAGATGGATATGGCTGTTACGAGAACCATGCAGCAAAGCATCTTGCTAATTACAATGGGTACCGAACCCGATAAGGGAGGAATAAACCAAAAGAATTTGGAGCACATGCAGGGCTTGTTTTCAAACGAGTCCGTTGGTAAGGTTTTAATTGCCGACTATACAACGAAGGGCCAATTTATAATTCCCGATATAGCAAACCTTTTAGACCCCAAAAAGTATGACGTTGTAAATAGAGACATTGAAGATGGGCTTCTATATATTCTTGGGGGCGGAGAAAAATTCGCTAACCAAAGCACAAAGGCGGAATTATTTGTCGCCAGATTAAAGCAAGCTAGAGAAACATTTCTAAATCAATTTCTGGCACCAGAAATTAAAAGAATAGCAAAAGAATTAGGATTTAAGAACTATCCAGTTCCATTCTTCCATAAACTATCCTTTAAGAATAATGATATTATGTCAAGAATCTATTCTAGACTAACTGAAATAGGAGTATTGACGCCAGAAGAGGGCATTGAAGCTCTAGAAACGGGTAAGCTTCCTTCTTCGGAGGAATCTACGTTATCTCAAGAGCGGTATGTAAAGCTTAGGAAGAAAGGACTCTACGAACCGGTGACGGGTGGGCCGAACACTCAGCTTGAAATAGTGAACAAAAATGCAGAAAACCAAAGAAAGCTGCAAAGTCAACAAAATAAAGAGCAACAGCCCCCTACTCCGAACGGAATGACGCCTTTACCCAAAATACCCGGAGAACGCGGGAGGCCAACAGGCTCTCCAAAATCAAAGGCCGCAAAAGTAATTGAGTTTACGGGAGATATTGGAAAATATTCTTTATCTAAAATAAAAGACAACTTTGCAAAGTCGGATAAGCTCAACAAAAAGGTAGAGAAATTTCTAAAAGAAAAACATAATCTCGAAAACTTAAATGAAGAACAAAAAACAGTAGCCTTCGAGATAACAAAAATTATCGTCACAAATGAAGATGTCGAGAATTGGGATAATCAAGTCGAAAAATACGCCAACAACCCGACGAATACAAATCCCGACAGAATAAAAGAAATTCAAGCAATAGCTGATGAGCATCATATAGATAATTACTCCGCTGGGATTTTATACTTAAGTAGGGAATGATAAAATGCCAAGAAATAGAGTCATATACAATGTTCAAGACCTGTTTATTGGATCTTTTCCAGACGAACAAAATATATCCATAGCGGGATTAGACGGTTATCAAATTCTTCAGAGAATTAATAGGGTGCAATCTTTTGAACACTCTATAAATACTTCTAAACTTTCAGAAAGCGTTTTGGGAAGTTCTTCTTCAATTATACAAGAGTATCCAACAAGCCCAGAGGTATCTGTTGATTTTTCTTATCTTGTAAATGGAGTCAATAACGAAATCAGAATGGGCCTAAACCCTGTATCAGAAATAAATTTTAATTCAGCACAAGGAAAAAACTTTTTAAACAGTCTGTTACTCGAAAAAGATAAATTAGGCAAAAACATTTACCTAATAACAAGAAACAGCAATGACGATACTCACAATTATACATCAGATTATCTTGATGTTTATACTCTTTTGAATTTATCTCAAAAGAGCGACGTAGAACACCCAGATAGCTCTAATTTTGGAGTGGGAGTTTTTCAAAATAGTTATTTGAACAAGTATTCAATAGAAGGGGGAGTAGGTAAAATAACCGCAGTTAACGTAAGCTATACCTCTGATAACTTTTTAGGATTTTCTCATGGTAACAATTTAAATATTCCCTATCTGAATTTAAAAAATGGAACAGTAATAAATGGAGATAAGGAATTAATCATCCCAAAATCTTTTAAAAAAGAAGGACTCTGCGATAAGTCCAATCTTATTAGCGAGCCCTCAAAAATACAATTAAACATAATTAAAAGCAAAGAAAATACCGTAAATTACTTAAATAACGACATTGTTGACTTTACTATCGATATAGATATAACCAGAGAAAACATTAATTGCATTGGCCACAAAATAGCGGTCAAAAAAGTTATTAAATTTCCGGTCACTGTTAGTTTTAGCGTAAATATGATTTATCAAAATGACGCAGCAGGTTCATTCCTCGATAACGTAAAGGAAAAAGAAACTTACAATGTCGTTTTAGAGCTTAAAAACAATTTGGATGAAAATATTTGTAAATATACTTTATTGGGTTGCGCCCTTGATTCCGTAAGTGACAATGGGGGAATTGGTGACAACAGATCAATAAGTTTAGACTTCTCTACTGATATCGATTTTGAAAGAAATACTCGTGGAATATTTATCGAGGGAAAAGTAGATGAAATCTGCGATAATATTACAGACAACAATGGAGAAAGCGTTACCAACGATAACGATATAGGGATACAATTTGGATTCCACCCAAGATACTAGAAACAATTAAAAAATAAAAAATATGCCAATCAAACTTAAAGATATCAACCCCGTAGTATTTAACCATAACGTAGGTATAGGAGTAGACAATCCATCTACGAAACTAGAAGTCAACGGAGAGGTTAAATGCACGACATTAACCCAAACTTCTGATTACCGCTTAAAGCAAAACGTAAGCGTAATGAACAATGGTCTCGACAAAATAATGCAACTTAAAGTCCATACCTTTAATTGGAAAAACGACAACCTAGAAAGTGTTGGATTTTTAGCTCATGAGATTCAGGGGATTGTGCCCGGTTCCGTTTACGGAGAAAAAGATGAAATGTACGAAGACATTAACGCGCCCAAATATCAGAGCGTGAATTCAAACCCAATAGTTGCCGTTCTGGTTGCGGCAGTAAAAGAATTAAACCTTAAAGTAGAAGCTTTAGAGCAAAAATTATCTAAGTACGAAAAGTAATATTAAAAATGAAAAAGCCTTTTCAAGTGTATATTTTTTTGAAGGAGTATTCTCATGAAAAAATTTTTGATTGGGTTGAAAGATAAAGTTAGTTCTTGCACTAATCAGTTTCTAGATCTTCTTGTTAGAAACAGGGCTTCGGTTTTTTGGTCTTTCATTACGGCTTTAATTTTCACTGTAATTTCTTTTAGGATATCTATTGAAGACGCTAAAATTGAATTAGAATTAACTAAAAAGAATGTCGCCCTAGAACTTCTCGTTAAAGACTTGTCTGTTGATTTAAAAGAACAAGGAGAATACATGAAGTTCCAAGATGAAGTTATCACCAGCCAAAGAGAAGCTATTAGACAAATGACAGAAGTATTAAAGGAACTCCAATTAATGAACGACCAGCTTATAGATTTCCTAAAAAGTATCAGTAAGTGGCCCCCGGACATAAAACCAATCAATTTAAACAATATAATTAGTGTAAGAGAATAATAGGCGATCAACCACAAAGCGAATTAAATAATCATAATAAGAGCTTTGCTGTGAGATAGACTTGGCAATTAATGTGTATTATTATTTGCTGTGTTTGGGTTGAAAAGATTTAACTGTTTTTTATTTTTAATTTACATCTTTTCTTTTCTTTTTCTTTTTGGGTGCGGCATCTTTCGAGCTTACGAGCGGGATGCAAATGGATTTTATCCAGCTTACAGTAACAGTTGTGGGCCGGTAGCCTTGGAGTTGGCTTTTTGTGAGTTTTATAAAAGAAACAGTGACGCACAAAAAGAAGATATATCAAGAGACGAGATTAGTAAAACAATACAGCAAGAAGGAATTACGGAAAAGGAATTTTTATCGCTTTTTAATAGAGAGGCAGTTTGCATTACTTGGCCAAGTGAAATTAAAAGAATTGCTAAAAATTACGGATTTGAATTGGTGCCAGTTAACAGCCTTTCAGATATAGACGTTAACAAAGATGTAGCTATAGTTTTGCTCCACGGACGCTATTTTTCCAGACAATATCATTGGTCTGTATACCCAATATACGATGTTAAAAGCTACTACGGAAACGATACGGTCATAGATAAGATCTATTTAGTAAAACTTAATAGTTGATATTTTTTTTAAATAATCTATTTTTGATTTTTTTTACTTAAATTGTTAAGATAAGTGTATTTAAGTATACTTATTTTTAAATGAAAAGCCTTGAGTTTGAAAACTTTAATTTAAATGAGGAGAAAGACTCTCTTAGTCAAGAGCAAGCTGTTGATTTGTCCACGAAAATATCGTTAGCTTTATCAGATAAGGTTCAAAAACATAATAAAAATAATAAATACAAAACGACACTAGGCCAACTCAAAAAGGTATTTATACACGGGGTAAGATATAAAGTAGACGACAAACATGAGAACGTAGTTTTGGGAATGGCTAGAGTAAACGTATTTCTAAAAGTAAAAAGTGGAGAAAACATCATATCATTTATAAAAAGTAATCTAACAGTTAAAACAGAGAGCTTAATAGACCTTACCGAGAACATTGTGCCACTTGATGAAGATTTTTCTTCCGCTAAAGAAGATATTGAGAAATATAGTCTTTCCAACTTTTTTAGTGTAGAAGAATTGTACTTAGATGATTATAAACCTATAGAAATAGACTGGAACTGAGCATCTATTATTATGACTGAAAATAAATATGTAAGCGTTTTTAGTTCCGAACTAAAGCCTTTAGTATCGGAAGAAAAGGATAAATATTTGGCTTTTTCAAGCCTTGTTAATCTAATTGATTTTATCCCCAATATTGATACCGCAAAGAATAACGACCTGCTTCCTGTCGCTTTTAACGCCTTTGTAGCAAATAGAGTAAATAAAAACGGCGATGTAATTAACACGGAGACAGCTTTATCTGTTTATAAAAATTTTATTAACAAACCTATTAATATCGAACATAATAGGTCAAGAGTAGTAGGGGTTATTCTTACTGCTGGATTTAGTGAGTTTGGTACAGATGTCACTCTCACAGAGGAAGATGTAAAGAATTTAAAAACCCCATTTAATGTTACTTTGGGGGGTGTTATTTGGAAGGTGGTAAGTGATGAGTTGTCTGATGTTATTGAAGATTCAGCAGATCCAACTAGCGAGAATTATAGAAAAATATCCGCCAGTTGGGAGTTAGGGTTTAGAGATTATCAATTAGTAGTACTTGACGAGAGTGAAAAGAATATAGAAAACGCTGAATTAATCACTGATAAAGACAAGATTGCTGAACTTGAAGTTAATTTAAGAGCCTTTGGCGGCTCAGGGAAATTAGAAAATGGAAAGTATATATATCGACAAATAATCTCGGAAGTTTCCCCCTTGGGGATTGGTTTAACAACTACTCCAGCGGCGGACGTTAGCGGTATTTTGACAGAAAATAAAGCTCTTGAAGATTATAGTTCCCTAAATGAAAAAAATGATGTATTAACCAATATAAGAGATATGAAAATTGAAACGCTTAAAGATATAAACGACGAAAGCATGAAGGAATTAGCCGCTTCGTCTGTTACCGATTTTATACAAAGCGAATTAGAAAAAGCTTCTGAACAGTACAAGCTAGAGGCCGCTAAGGCAGAGGAGACTTTAAAAAGCGTTAAAGAAAAAGCTGAAACCCTCGAAAAAGAATACGCTTCTGTGTGCGAAAAAATGTCCTTAATCGCTAATGAACTTAGCGAGATTAAAAAGGTACAAGCTGAAAAAGAAGCGGAAGATTTATTTAACAAAAGAATGTCTCTAATGGACGAAGATTATAACCTATCCGACGAGGATCGTCAGATTCTTTCTTCCGAGATTAAGAGTATGGATGAAGAGGCTTTTTCAGCGTTCCAAAAGAAAATGGAAGTACTTCTTAAGGAAAAGAATAAATCAGTGATTGCATCGAAGGAAAAAGAAAAACAGGAGTCCCTTCCCCCTCAGCAATCCCTTTCCTCTCAGGAATCCAAAGAGGAAGCCTTGGAAATAATTGATGATGCGTTACACAACGCTAAAATTTCGGCAAATGAAGTTCCCGTAAGCTCTGAACCAGAGCAGTCGTTATTCAGCAAATACGCCAATGCGTTCAGCTACGACCAATTTGACTTTTCAGTAAAAAGAAAAAATTAACTATAACAACAAAAAAAATATATAATATATAAGGAAAAAAAATTATGGCAACACTAAGACCGTTTCGACAAATTAATGAAAATGACGTGGTAAACCTTTTCGCGCTAGACGCAGGTACGGCGGTTAAGGGTAATCTCGTTAAACTACACGTAGGATGGAAGGCAGACGATGACCTATCAACTACTAGCATCAGCAGCTACGACAATACGGTTTCCGACCGTTATAATACTGTAGCTCGCGTAAAGTTAACTGGCTCTGCAGACGTAGTTTTCGGAATGCTATTGCACGACGTTGCAGAAGTTGACGAAAATGGCGAGAAGCTAATTTGGCATCCTCGTAAGGCCCACGAAATGCAGGTATCGCTCGACGGACAGGTAGTACCCGTTCTAACGAGAGGTATTGTAATGGTCAACGGCATTGAAGTTGCCGGTGGCGGAGTGGGAGAAGCGATTGCCGTTGGCGTCAAGCTTTATGCCGGTAGCAATGGTGGAATGGTAACGCTCGCCGCTCCGACTGCGGATCAATTAAAGGGTTATGTTGGCTTCTGCCTTGGCGCAGCGGCGAACGGAAACGTTTTGATTAAATTTGACCCGCGCTCACTCTAATTAAACAACTTTTAACATAAGGAAAAAAAATAATTATGAAACTAAGATTAAAAAATACCCCCGAACAAGTAGAGCTAATTAAGGCTCTAGGTTCCAAGGACAAGAACGTATCAAACGCGGCGGCAACAGCGTTTGCCGCATTTGTTGGCCCCGTAATTTCGAAAGTAATTGCTCAGGCTGGCACGGCGAATACGATCTATACCGACCTAAATTATGATGAAGATGACTCTCCTAGTTATCCTCTAGACCTATACTACAACGAAGGCGAAGGTCTCGTAACCGTTTGGTCTCAAAATCATGCCGGTGGACTACCGACCTCTCAGGTTGAGGGCGCGGGAGAAATGAAGATTTCCACCTATCGTCTTGATAGTGCTGTAAGCTGGCTAAACAGATACGCTCGCAAGAGTCGCTTAGATGTAATCAGCAAAGCTCTTGAGCGTATGGCTCAGGAAGTGTTGGTTAAACAAGAGCGCAACGCTTGGTCTGTTATCCTTCGCGCCCTAAGTGGCTCAAGCACTCCCGGTGCTACTGGTCACGGGTTTCATGACCATCACGTTACCACGTCACACAATCAGAACGTTTTTAGCGTTAGCGATCTTAGCAGATTGATGACGTTAATGAGAAGACTCGGCGCTTCTTGGGTTGGCGGCACTCCTGTAGGAGCAGATTCATACGGTCTAACGGATCTATACGTAAGCCCCGAAATAAAGGAGCAGATTCGTGGATTCGCTTATAACCCGATGAATACCGTTAACACCGAAGGCGGAGTAATCGGTTTGCCTGATTCCGTGCGTGAAAATATCTTTCGCGCTGCTGGTACTCAAGAACTATGGGGCGTGAGAATCACGGATCTATTAGAGCTTGGTAAAGACAAGAAGTATAACAAGCTATTCAAGAGCTTGGGAAATACTTCCCTCATGAACCATACTGGTGGAGCATTCTCAGACTCTACCGACGAACTAATCATTGGTGTAGACGCTTCTCGTGATGCGTTTATCCGTCCGATTGCGACTCAGAGTGAAAGCGGCGGAACGTTTATGGTTGTACCCGACGACCAGTTCGTTTCTCGCTCAGACAAAACCGGATTCTATGGATTCCTAGAAGAAGGTCGAGTTTGCATCGATGCTCGCGCTATCGTTGGCATGGTAGTCTAATTAAAGACGCCAGAAAATTCAAAAACCGGGGGGGAAACCCTCCGGTTTTTTTCTTTTTTTAGAAAAGCCTCTAAAATTTGCTATTATGTAATATATAAATATGCCAAATAAATATTCAGCATCTTCAAAACCAGAGGTTAAAAAAGAATTTGATTCGATTGGAAGTTCGTTAACCCCCAACAACAAAAAGCCAAGACTTCATAAAGATGGCGCTTTAGAGGTTGAAAATATAACCGAAAGGAGTCACGAAGGTTTAAGTTTTTCGTTAGACGCAAAAGGGGAAAATTTTTTATTTACAAAGCCTCTTGATGAAAATACATCTGTAGAATTTATTCCAAGGAATACCCAAAAACTATATAAAACAAAAGTTAAAAAAACTTTTTCCGTCAAAAACGCTCTCGCCGTTTACGAGGGGGAAGTGAAAAGGTTCATGGTTGAAAAATTGGGCAGATTTAAGTCCCTCAGAAAAGCTCACAAAAAGCAAGTAAAATCAATCAAAAAAACAAAAAATGATTATATATTTACCGAAAAAAGAAGCGGTTTCATTTGGTCAAAACCTTATATAAGTTCAACAATTCTTGGTCCATATAATTGTGACGTTAAGCTCGTCACTAAAAGAGACGTAGAGCTTATCAATGATATTATTATTGTAAAGACCGGAGAATCTTTATTTTATTTCTCTGATAATTCATACAGCCTTAAGCCAATTAGAACCAAAATCGTTTGGGTTTCTCCTCATCAAATGGTAAATTACTATGGGTCGGGTAACTATGTTTGTACGGGGGAATACATATCCGTAAATACAGTAGAGGGGGGCGGAATTGTAGGTGATAGAAGTTTCAAAAAAAGAAATAACGGCATAACCAATAACGAAGATTGCTTTGCGTTAACGTCAAAATTCGCAAAGATAAGCTCAAATTCTGTGATTCAGACGGAAATGGAATATACCTTTTTTGACGAAGAGAACCAATATCTAAGAAGCACAGAACCAATTCCCTCAACGCTTTTTTATAGCTTTTATGATGAGTATAGAAATGTTTGTGAAACAGGAAATTGGAGTGGTGTTATTCCTTCTGGAACGCCAATAAGCATAGATGTTTGGTCAACTAATCCGAGGTATATTGGTTTTGATGGAGATATTGATGTCGTTCCCGTAGATGAAAATTTAGCTGCGAGTTTAGATTTTTCTCACGAGGTAGAAGCCGAGGCGTCTGCACCAGATTATCAAGCATCCGTAAGATTGGCTGTAGATAAAGCAAAAAGGAAATTCTACAAAAAATTAAACAACCACCTAATAAGTAAAGGCATCAAAAAAGAAAACGCCAAAACGAAAAGATTTGAACTGCTACTAGAAAGAGTTGCTCAAAACGTTTTTGACGGACTCACTTTACTAAGAAACGAGCAAGTTGCAAAAACTCAAGGAACAGAAAAACTTTCCCCGTTGGATTCTCCGGTATATTACGACGGAACATCAAAGCTATACGGAGGTTCGGAAGAACTTTTAAATTTTGATAATAAAAAAACTACCGAATATAGGTCTCAAGGAATAGGGGTAGGCATCTTACCGGTATATAATAATCAAAACGGGCAACAGGGGTATTAATTATGTCATACAACTCTTACAAAGATAAATTATCTGTTAGGAAAATTAATTACAACTTTGTAATGAATGCTCATATTTATTACAATGCCAATTCCAAAAATAGAGTCTCGGATAGTTCGCCGATGTTTTATTTGAAACCAATTAAGGTTCTTCATGTGGAAAAAGTAGCTTTTAGTAGAAACGCTGAAACTAAAAACTATTTTAAATACGGAAACAGATTTTGGAGATACAAACCCGCAAGCGAACTATCGGACGAACAAATAGAACAATATTTCCTATCAATTAAAAATAGTTATCCTTATGGATTTACTATAGGTGACGAAGTATCTAAAATAAAATACGATCAAGAAGTAAAATTTAACAATTCTTTTCAGTCATTTTATAAAAAATATTGGTTTAATCATTTAGATAAAGTTAAACAACCCCAAAAGCACCGTACAGAAAGCGGCGGTATTTATGAAGATTATCCTCATCCTTATATAGAATATGAGGTTAATGAAATTATAACCGCAAAGTTTCCGAAAGGTAATTATGACGTGTTGCCAGATAGGCTGTTGTATTCGGATTATGTCGCCGGGGCTTCCATTTACAGTCAACCCGATAGTATTTTTTGCGAAAGTAAAAACATTGATGTTTCAGTTAGAAAAGAGTTCAAATACGATTCCGCAGAAGAACTTGGATATAGCATAAAACCAAACTTATATTTGAATGGTAGCGCAAATTATCCTCTTTCTTTAGGTAGAAATAAAACTTATATTTTTCATTTAAATAGTGGGTATCACTGGCCCACAGGAGAAAACGGAAATTATAGCGGTTACACATTGGATTTCAGCACGGGAGAAGAAGGGGTGCATAACGGATTTCAGAAATATGACGTTAACGTTCAAAGATTTGCGATTCCTTCTCCAGATGTTTCTTTTGCGGTAGAAATGGGAGCAAAAACTGAAGAACACCCTTATTTTTCTCAAGGCTTCATTTCGGGGTATTGCATTAATTCAAATTGCGAAGGGGTGGAACTAAGCCTTACTAGGGGAGATAAATACTCATTTATCCAAACGGGCTCAAGTGAAGATGTGGAGCATCCAATTTACATCGCTACAAACCCGTTTGGAGAAGGCACACTTGCTTACTCTGAAGGAGTTAACGTAATTGAAAGTAGTGGGGAACGAATCTTAGATTTTACTGTACCTTACGATTCTCCAAATACTTTATATTATGCCTGTAAGAGTCACGCTTATATGGGCGGCACACTAAATATAGTGGATCCCTCTAATTCAAGTGGAAGCTTGCCGATGGAAGCTGTAAGAGCGTCTTTTAACGTGGAAAATGACGTAGACACGATGTACTATTACGTTAATGAAGTGAGCGGAATGGGCGGTGAAATTCGCCTACTTGACGGCTGTTCTTAACGTTTGTTTAAAAAAAATAGTATATTGGTTCGATTGGAGATATAATAGAAAAGAAAGTTGGCCTAATCGGGTGAATTCGGTGAAACTCTTCTTTGGAAGACAATACCGAGCCAAGCCAAAAAGGGTTTAAGTTTTTTGGAAGGTGTAGAGACTAGGTGGTGAGTCCCAACAATAATCCACCCAAGAGCGCCCGACGCTGTTAGAGCGAAGATATAGTCCGAACTATATGGTGACATATAGACGTTATAATTAAAAAAATAACGATAACAAAATGGACTACGGGGTTCGTGCATAAGTACTAATTAACGTCTATGCAGACGTTAACTCAGTTGACGAAACCCTGTGTCGGCTAATCCATTATGAGCGCAAAAAAGAAAAAAAAGATGAGCAAAGTAAAAAAGCATAAAGACTTAACTCAGGTTCACGGAATGGCGGAACCTGTTGGTGAATATCAGCCTAGTACTCTAGACCAAATTCTAGGAGATACTGGACTGGCTAAATACAAAACGTTAAACGAAAACGAATATTTAAGCAGCATTGATAATATGCTCAAAACAGAACTTAGAAGTCACGCAATTTCAGTAGGGTTACTTCCGATTGACAACTTTGAAATGTTAAAAAGTAGGCTCCTGAGAGAATTTAGGAAATACGCCTGTAAATACAAAAGACCATTAGAAAACCAAAACGAAAAGAATTTCAATCTTTCAGAAGAAGCAAAAAGAATTCTTGCAGAAGGCAAATAGTTAGCCTTAAAAACTTCTTATCAAGTGTAATACTTATAAGGTATTATGCTTGCTTATTATAATTTAGATATAATTCAGGGATCGACATTTTATGCTCAATTGTCGATTAAAAACTCTGATAATTCTCCCGTAAACTTGACTGGCTACAATGTTAGGGGCCACATAAAGTACGGGTATAGCTCTAATTCTATTTTATTGAACCTAAATCCTACTATTGATACAACGGCTCCTTTAACAGCCGCTAGTGGGGTCATAAACGTTCGATTAACCGCAGGGCAGACTTCACTACTCCCAATTATTGTGGGCGTTTACGACATAGAAACGTACAACAATGACGGAGAAGTTAATAAAGTATTAGACGGTAAGGTGCAAGTACATCCTGAAGTCACTAAATAATAATTGTGAATGGGTATTTCAAATAATATTAAAGTAGACGTGACGCTCTCTGGGCAGGGCGGCACCAGCATCATTTCTCCATCAAATAAAAATGTATCTGTAGTCTTAGGCGGACATCAAAACGTTTTCATAAATAAAAATTTAGACTCTACAATAACAATAGGAGAACCCGACAATAAAGTAACTATAGGTGTCGGTGGATTTCAGGGTGTTCCGGGAGAATCGATTTTTGCAAAAGGAAACGACGGCTCAATTCAATATAATAGATTAGGATACGTTTCTGGAGCAGAAAACTTTTTATTTTTCCCTGACGCAAAAAGCGTTTCGTTAAAAAGTGGGGCGCTCATTTTAGAAAGTGGGGAGCTTTTTTTAAAGGATACCGCTTTTGCCATTTCAGGATCTCCAATACGCGCTAATAAATTTTTAATTCAAGACTTAAATAACATTGGAGAAAATCTACTTAGAATAGACCCATCAAGTAAAAAAATTACTTTCGCTGAAAATTCTACACATTACTATGTTGGCGTAGGCATAGAAAATCCAACTGAAAAACTTCATCTTAAAGGAAATTTAAAAGTAGAAGGAAATATTTATTTAAGTGGAGACATGGTTCCACAAAAAAGTGGAGTATCAAACCTAGGAGCGCCAGATAAACCATTTAAAGAATTATATCTTGCAGGAGACAGTATTAATTTCGCAGGAACAGAAGCTAAAATTAGTGCGTCGAAAGATGGTTTTAGTTTTCTCGTCGAAAAAATAGAAGGCAATCAAACTACTTTGACATCAATACTCTCTATCGTAACGGGAGTTGACGGCGGACTTTTAAAAGACGTTATAGGATTTGCAGAAGCAATATCTGGCGATGCGAGCTTATTGACGGGAATGCACTATAAGGGGCTAAAAGACAATGGCATCTTTATAGAAAGAGAAATACCTATAGATTCATCAGAATTAGTTATAAATTATGGAGAATCATTACCTTATGTGCCGAAAGTAATATGCGCAATTGCCTCTCCCCCAAGCTCTAATGACTTTTATTTTGTGTCTGTTGAGAACGTGACAAAATCAGGATGTAAGGCCGTGTTTAGTAGTCGAATTGCGTTTAGTGATTTTAAAATAAATTGCTTTATATCCCCAAACGATCTTTAGAAAAAAACAGAAGATGGTGATATCAAGTGTACATAGTTTTATATAAAGGAATAAAATTATGTCTAAAATATTTAATGTTGATCAACTAAGGGTTGGCGGGGGAATTCTAAGAGCCGATGGCGCTGGACAGCTTTTTTTCAAAGACGTTCAGTTGGCGACGGGTGGATCTGCCTTACCACTAGAAACGCAAATAACTGCCGGAAAAGGATTATCTTTTAACAATGGTCAAGACGACACTGTTTTCTTGTCTGCTGAATCGACTTTTGATGTAAATTTCGATGATCTTTCTCTTACCGTAGACGGAAGCGACAAGCTTATCGTTAAAAATGGCGGCATAGAAGGTAAGCACCTTAACGCTTCTGTTGCTGGCGCGGGACTTGCTGGTGGATATGTTAATGGAGTAGGGAGTCCGTTATCAGTGGGAGCAACAGCGGGGGGCGGGATTGAAGTACTGAGTAATTCTATTGGCATCGCGCCCGAAGGAGTAAAAAATTCAATGCTCTACGGAGAAATTTCGAACGACAAACTATTGACCATAACAGAGGTAAACAAAGTTTACGGAGACGCGATTTTACTAGAAGGATCTTCTTTACTTAAAGAAAATCATGGACTAAGAATAAACAACCAAGGAGTCCTTCCTGTTCATTTAAGCGCCACTGTTGCTGGTCAAGGTCTTGTTGGCGGAGCAGGAGCAGCATTAGAAGTCGGAGTAGATTCTGACGGTGGACTTTCAGTTTCCGCTGATTCAGTTAGAATTAAAAATGGAGGAGTAACCAATGTAATGCTTGCGGGAGGCATTACCGACAACAAGCTTGAAACCATTTCGACGGCAAACAAAGTTTTAGGTAGCGCAATCGAACTCGCGGTAAATGGTGGGTTGGAAGACATTGATGAAGTGAACAGAGACGGCCTTCAAATTAAGGATAAAGCAATCGGAAGAACCAGACTTGACGCGGTAGACGTTGCAGGCGCTGGCCTAGAAGGAACCCTTGCTGGCGCTCTAAACGTTTTGGTAGACGCCGAGCTAGAGATTACGGCGGGCAACAAGGTGGGAATTAAGGATGGCGGAATTTTAAACGTCATGATTTCTGACGCTAATACCGAAGACGCAACCAAAGGAATTTCGGCAAGTAAGCTTCAAGGTGGCATTCCACTATCTAAAACGCTTCTTATTGCTGGCGACGGATTAGGCCTCGTCGGTGATTCTCTTAAAGTTAACACAGAGGCGAATAAGGGTGTCGAAATAGTGGACGACAAAGTTGTGGTTGACAGTACGGTAGTTAGAACCCTTTCTACCGTAACCCAGACTTTAGCTGGAAACTATACGTTTACAAACAACGTCAATTTTGATAGCGACATTATAGTTGACGGAAATTTAAGTGTTAGGGGGCAGACCTTAGTGGTAAACAGTACCGAAGTAAACATTGGTGACGCAATTATAATGCTCAACTCCGACTTCAGCGCTGGCACCCCGACCGAAATGGCTGGCGTAGAAATAAAAAGAAGCTATGATGGTTCTTCGACTAAAAACACTAGAATTATTTTTGACGAGACGGACGACCTATGGAAGTTAGGACAGGAATCAAAAGAAGCGGAAATCCTCACTTTCCCGAGAAAAGTAATGGATACAGATGGCTTAACCACTCTTTATCGCGGCGTATTTAGCACGTCTCGGCAATTAGAAGTCGGAAGAACCAGAGTATATTTTGCGTTTGATGATATTATTGCTCACGATCCGGTTCAAGTTATGGTGGATGGAACGTTAACGCATGTACCTATTAAATTCCACTCTGTACCAGTTGTAGTTGCTTCTTTACAAAATACAAGCACCGAATTCTTCGGTGGCTACACGCTAGAAGCAGACGGAGTAACGCAAACTCCCATTAATACCGCTACAGACACCAGATCAGACTTAATATCGTGTATGGTATCGCAAGTAGACCAATTAGGTTTTACAGTTGATTTCGCCACAAAGATTCCGGGAACAGCGGCGGAAGAGGCGACTTCTCCCCCCGGACTTTCAGATTATTTCTTAAACGCATATATCTGTTCGGTAGGAGTCTAGTAGAATAAGTTTTTAATTAAATATTAAATAAACAACCCTATTCTTGCCCCAAAAAGGCGAGAATGGGGTATTTTTTTGGATTTTTTGCCTTTCTAAAAGTATAATAAAACACACTATATATGGACAAAAAAGCCGAAAAAGATGCGAGTAATTTGGCTAATTTCATATTAAATAATATGTCCGTTGCAGAGGCACTTCACATCCTTGCTAAAAAGTCACAAGAAGTTGCCGAAGAAATGATAAAAAATAATATAAACCATTCAGAGTATAAAAATAATTTACTAAAAGACAAAGAAACTAAAACTCCAATCTCTTTATTTAATAAAATTTCTCTTTGGTTTAATAATGTTACAAACAAAAAAGATACCAAAGAAAACGACTCAGAAAAAACATTAAACGAAAATACGGAAGCTACCCCAAAAGATATCCCAAAACAAACCTCAAAAAAGACCATTCCAACAAGAACTGGCTTTTCCACAAAGAAAAAGAAAAGTAAATGAGCGCTCCAAAGCATATATATTTAGGAAACATTTTAGGAGCAACAGGGCCAGTTGGCCCTGCTGGGCCTGCGGGACAGTCGGCGATTGGCTGCAATAACTGTCATTTTTTTTATACCAGTTTGTTTCGTTATTTAGAAGGCACAAATACTTTAATGATAGATTTTGGGCCTCCCAACTTTCAATCTTCTTGTTGGACAGTGGGAGAATTAGTAACGATTACCGGAAAAGATATGTTCGGCGTAGACATAAGCGAACAGGCAGTCATTAGTAGCATTAATGAAGTATCGCGTTTTTTAACTATAGATAATTTAACTAAATTCTTTCATTGGACTTATTCGATAACAATGTGTCACGGCGGCAATATTGGCCCCACTGGTCCATCTGGCGGACCTATGGGCGCGACCGGCCCCATTGGCCCATCTGGAAATCAAGGAGAGGATTGTCGTGGTTGTTTTGGAGTCTCAACAACAAATTTAGATTTAAATAACCCTCTTACTGTTATCGGAGAAAACGCTACGATTACTATTGCGGAAGGCTTGCCTTGCCTAGAAGGCGCTAGAATTAGAGTCCACGACAGGACTTTGGATTCCACTTCTTTTCTTGAGGGAACGATTTATTCGTATGAAAATAATCAATTAACTTTTACTATAGACTACAAAAATGGAAACTCAAATAGTTCTAGCTGGAATTTTGGGATAGCGGGTATCGTTGGCGCGACGGGGCCAATTGGATTAGTCGGGCCAGAAATGAATTTAAACGCCGAAGATAAACAAATAATTTTCAACAATTTAGGGGAAGCAAAGGGTGCAAAAGTTTTTTACGAAACTACATTCAATATTTCAGGAGAAGAAGTCAATATGTTGGGCGTATTGACTTCAGCACCAGAAGAAACGCTAGATATAAACGGCTCACTAAAAATAAGACTGGTGGAACCTATTGGATGGCCTTATAATTAATATCAAAAACAAAATATGCCTCACGGATATCTAATAATTAATACAGAAGACGGAAAAGTAATGTACAATTCTGCAAGTGTAGAATCTTATATTTTTACAGGCGACGGAGTAATAACGAATTTTCAATTAACTAAAGCCGCTAGGGGGAAGGAATATTTATTAGTAATTGTTAATGGATTAATTGAAAGTCCAGGAAACTATGAATTGGTAAATAATAATATGAATCTAGCGTTCTATGCTCCGCCTAGTGGAAATATGGATATAAGGAATATAATTATCTAATGCCACACAACGACGCCACTAAAAGAATTTTTTCGGCAGACGCGATAAGAACTAAAGAGCTTATTGGTGTTGATATTGGCTTTTCTAGCGTTAGCGGAGAAAGCGTAACGGCAGAAAGCGGAATATTTGATAATTTATATGTCGGCGGGGTAAAGCATATTCCAAAAATTAATTTTCTTTATGCTTTCAGATTTGGTGGGGATTTAACTAAGGTTCCTTCTAAATTGCCCAAAATGGATGGGGTTGATTTTTATACAGGGCTTGTGGCGTCAGACAATAAAGTGTTTGTTGATAATACAGGAATATTTAATGTTGGAGATCATATTATAATAAACCCGTATGGGATTAGTGGCTCCTCTGTGATTACTCAAGAAGAGGCGACAATATACTCTATTTATGACTTTCCTCCCCTTGGTTGCTGCAATACAAAAACCCTTAGTTTCTCTCAGGGGGGCGGGAATTCTGTAACTTTTGATTATACTCGACTTGATTTAGAAGTAGGGGATAAGATAAATATTTCAGGTAGAACAGAAAACTATACAGTAACTTATGCATCAAAGGATGCAGAACCCTCCATCATCGGTTACGCCGCACTAAGCCCGAACTTAATCGCTGATGTTAACGTTAACACTTGTATTTGTCTAATTAAGCCAGTTTTACAGATAGATAGAGGGTTATATAATAGTTATCCAGCAAATACCGTTATAGCAAACAAATTTGGTTACACCACTGAAATTAACTCAGGAATTGGAGAAACGGACTGTCATTCTATATGTTACAATGCAAACCATTTATATTTAGAAATAGGCTCTGGATTACAATACAATAATGAAGAAGGGATGACTTGGCTCGCTACTGGATATAGAGAAAATTTTATTGGTTACTCTGGAATAGATGTTCATATAACTGGTATGGACATATATGGCCTTTTGACTTTAATATACCCAAAGGAATAAGGGAAAAATGTCTGTTGTTTATTTAGGAAATATTTTGGGAGCTACAGGTCCAAGTGGGCCAAGTGGCCCATTGGGGTGTCCCTCTTGCTTTAATTTTCAGACTGGAGAATGGGGTCGGGCATCGGATTTATCAATTTTTGCATCTTCTGAAAGGGACGGTTTTCACATTAATTGTTGGAGGGTGGGAGACCTAATTACGGTTAACGGTCGAAACGAAAACAATATACCAATTTCGGAACACCTTACCATTGCAACAGTACAAGAAAGTTCAAAGCAAATAACTACCAGTATTACGATTAATTCCTATAACGTAAATTATCCACTAACAATATGTTTCGGAAACAACATCGGAGCGACAGGCCCAAGCAACGGGCCAAGCGGCCCGAGTGGGCCTACGGGAGCAACTGGCCCATCTGGGCCGGGAGCAAACTGTTCTGGTTCTTCTATTGATTATTTGAGTTTAAGTCATTTTTCTACAGAAGTAGGGCAAGATGTAATAGTAACGACGAACGCGGATAGATGTTGGAATGTAGGTCAGTTGTTAATTGTTTCGTATACCGAATCTGTCTCAGACTATTTAATAGTAAAAGTGCTTAGTTATTCAGGAACGTCTTTGTCGTTTAGAGTAATTAAAAGGGTTGGTACATTAACCGCAAATAGTTGGGCAATTAACATTACAGGAGATTTAGGATCATCGGGGCCAGTAGGGGCGACGGGGCCGTCTGGAAATACCGGAGCAACGGGGCCGATGGGGTTGCCGGGTTTGGGTTCAGGGGGGTTATTAAGAGGAACAAACGTATCGACCAATCCAGAAATAGATCTTAATGGAGGGACTGTAACGTTAGATGTAAACTCAAAAGACGTATATAATCTTATTTTAAATCTAAGTACACAAATACAAATTATCAATTTTCAGCCCGGTCAAATCGTATATATAAAAGTTAAAACGAATAACCCAAATGCAATTTTAACTTGGATAAATTCTGTAGGTAATGCTTATATTTATTGGGATAACGATATTGTTCCCGAACAAACAACAACTGTCGGGAAATGTACTATATATAAATTTGCGGTATTAAGATATGATCCAGCAGCGGTGGGAATCACAACGTCTGTTTACGCGACTCGTTATGGATGTTGCTCTGTCCCTTCAAATAGTGTAACCAATACAGCTACAGCTACAACAACACATACTCCCACAGCTACTTTAACAGACGCGGCAACAGACACCCCAACGGCTACTCCAACAGCATATTCCGGTTCTGGTTTTAATATGACATTTACAACAGACGCAAGAGTAGCGCAAGGACTTCCGCCCGTTAATGATATGGGCACGTTAGATACGTGCGCTCCAGAATCAATAAAAATTTCTTGGACGCCTCATCCTCAAGCTTATAATCATTATCATCACATTGAAGTAATAGCTAAGCTTTTGGACGGATCTACAAGCGTAGTTATGGATCACACGGAAATTGGATCCTCTCAATCAATTCCCGGCTACACATATATAACTAATACCTTATCTAATGTTGAGTACTATACGGCCTCTCTCCAAATTCATCCGTGGAATGCTGGGAGTAACGATCTGCCCCATGAAGAACTAGGAAGAGGAAAATTCTTTATAAATTGCGTATAAAAAATAGTGCTGATACCGCCCACACTAATTAGGAAATATTCTTTTTAACCAGTCTAGATTTTTACGGTTTTCATTTATCTGATAAAAACCGTCCTTAGTTAATCCTTCTATAGAGTAAAAATATTCTTTATACATTTCTCCCACTCTTTCTAGAGAGAAGTTTTTCTCCGCCCAATCTCTACATTTTTTGGGAGATATTTTATTTATATTATTAATAGCCCAAACAAAATGATCCATATTCCTACATCTATATCCCGTTTCCCCGTGAAGGTTATTTTCTGCAAAACAACCCCAATCAGTTGTAATAATCGGTGTACCACTCAGCATTGCTTCTATGGTAACTCCACCAAAAGGTTCTATATAATAAGTAGGTAATATTAAAGCCTTGGCTTTAGATAGTAGTTTTTTTCTTTTATTTAAATCAGCAAAACCTACATGAGTAACATTATTAGGGATTTTGTCGTACCCAAGGTCTTTTAGGTCTCCCTGTCCAGCGATAACAAGTTTACAGTTTGCTTTCTGTGCAACAGAAATGGCGATGTTGAGACCCTTTACTTCGATGATTCTTCCTAAATATAAAATATAATCTTCTTTCTTTTCTTCGTACTCAAAATCATTAATATCAAAATAGTTTGGAATAACTGCATCGTACCAAGCGGGGTGAACTTTCTTCAGATTACCATAAATAGCGTGCATTACTGCGTAAGATTCAAATACTTTGTAGGGCGCAAAAACCCCACCGGCGTCGTAACCTATCCCCGGTTCAATAATAAAGCAATTATTAGAATAAATATCAGCTAAAGGCTTGTGTCCATAGCCCCAAAAACAAAGAATGCTATCTCCTTTATTTACTCTCTTTTTAAGTTCTTCTTCTCCCTTTTGATAAAAAGTTTTATGTGCGTGGTCTTGAGTATTGTGTTTGAAAAATTCTTTTTTCCAATCGTAGCTTCCGTAGGCTTTTTGTAATGTGTCATTTGTAGTAAGTGTTACGTGTTCAGAGCAATTTACTTCTGAATCTTTGTGTCCATAATGAATTATTTCATAAGATGAATTCATCATTTGGCAAAATTTTAATACCTTTTGGGTAAAGGCACAAGATAAGTATTCTTTAGAAGTAACTGTATGAGGTATTGCTAAAACGTGCAATTTCATGCCCTAGTTCCTTCAAAATAATATCGCAATTTCATCAAATAGTCAATATAATAATATAAAATGCACCCATCTGATTCAGACTCTTGTAAAGGCTGGTTTAAATACGGAAAGTCGTTTCCAGAGAATGTAAAAGACGCCATTTGTAACATTCCAGAAATAGGTGGAGCAACTGGCCCAACTGGCCCCGTGGGGCCGGTCGGTCCTTCGGGTCAACATGGCGGAGGGGTAGACACGCCAGCATCATGCAGCGACATTTTAGCTGGAGTTAATGGAGTAAGCTCGCCAACTTACGTTGACCCTGCTGGTTGGTTGTGCGCTTCTGATAGATATTACGCAAAAGTTTGGACTCAAAGTATAGATAATCAAACGTTTTATCCTGACGCTTTATCCTACAATATTTTCGATATAACTCATAATGGAAATTGCATTATTGGTGAGCCCATCAACATGGAGAATGGAAGAACGATAAGTGTCGTTTTAAGGCAGGGAGGCGTAGGAAAAAATAATATAAAGTTTAGCACCGTGTACGAATTCGACGGAGGATGGAATAAAATAACTTCAAGATTGGGAGCGAAGGACGTATTTGTAGCGACGAAAATAAATGATTTTTATTTTTGTACGATGGCTAATGACATCAAAAAATGAATCGCTCTACAGTACAGCCGTTTAGGAGGAACAATCTTCATTCTAAAGAGGATTGTTCTTTGGTATGGCTAAAATTTGATAATAATTTTTCTAATAGTTTTGAAAATTCTCAAATAAAAGTACTTGATTTCGACAACGATAGTGATGTTCCTGCGGGTTCTTTTTACAAGGGAAACGCTAATCGTTATTTTAAGTCTCCAATGTTGGTTATAGATAACTATACTCCTTTATCAGCGAGTGCTGTATTTAATGATTGGTCATCTTCTATAAGTGCTAGAACTGATACGGTTGTATTAACCGGCATCGACCAACAGGCTACGGAAAATTTAAATCTTCACGAGGATTTCTCTATAGAATTTAATCTTCGACTTTTTGAGGGTATTGGGAATAATCGAGATCCTTACACTACTCTACCTAAATCAAAACAATGCGTATTTGATTGGGGCGGACTTAAATTTTTTAATGAAAATCTTAATTTTATAATTGAGCTTCCATATAATGAAAAACTAAAAGAAAAACGAATTTTTAACTCCTCGTTCCTTTATGAAAATGACGGGTTATTAAAAAAATTTAATCACTTTGCTTTTGTGAGAAGCAAGGCTGAAAATAGTTTAAATGTTTTCTTAAACGGAATCAACATTCTACAAACGGAATGTCCAGAATCTATAGTTGGTCACACAAACGAAACCTATAAAAACGTAAGAACAATTGGGTCTACAATAACAGGCACCAATCAACTCATCGGTCAAATTGATAATTTTAAAGTGTGGTGCGAAAAAATTTATGGTCCTGAACCCCCCATAACCGGAGAACAAATTGAGGCTTCCGGGGTTTATTTAATTTTGGGAGACGAGGTTTTAACTTACGAGAATATTAAAAGACTTTTAGAAGAAGACTCTGAGTATTTTCCAGAATTTGAAATTGAGTGTAATACCAGCCCGGTTTGTCTTGTAAAAGTTAAAACTGTTATAGACCCAAGATATAGCGCGTCTAAGCCGCTTCCTTATGAAATAAAATGGTACAAAGACGGAGTTTATATCGCTTCAAGTAAAGAGAGCATACTTGGCTCTTATAATGACGCGGAATATGACGCGAAAAAATTCGCTATCGGAAACAAAGGATTAGGAGAGTTAAAAATTAAGAACTTCCAAAAAGAAGATGAAGGATATTATAGCGCAAGAGTATTCTTTGGGCCAGATCCAAATAGACCAATCAATGTAATAGATGCACCGTCGATATTACCGATACGCCTTACATCTAATTGTATCTCGACGCCGCCGACATGTTTCGACGGAGAAACAAGGGTTATTTTAGCTAACAAAAAAGCAAAAAAAATAAAAGACATTAATTTAAAAGACGAGATATTAGGGTTCAGAATGGAAGAGGATAACTCTTACAGTCTTACAAAAAATAAAATAAAAGAAATTTTAAAAAGGGAAACGGACGAGTATTATGAACTTTATTATCCTTTAGTTTTAGCTAACATAGCCAGAGTTACTAAAAAATTAAAAGTAACCGGGGAACACCCAATTTATATAGGAGAAGGAAACTATAAAAAAGTAAAAGACCTAAATGCCGGGGATATTGTTTATGTATTTAATTCTCACGTCAACGAATTCTTTTTAACAGAAATTACAGAAAAGAAACTAATAAAAGAAAAACTAACAGTTTATAATCTTTCCGTTTCATATACCGAAAATTTCTTTGCCGAGAACTTAGCTGTACATAACAAAAGTCCAATCGTTAAACCTTCTATTATTTTAGAGGGATCAAGATATCTTTGTTTCGGGGAAACGGCTAAAGTTATGGCTCGTATTGAGCCTCAATACGCTTGTATACCACCCTTAAAATGGATATGGGAGCCAGACTTTTCTCAAATGGGGGCGCAGATATCTTATCCAACAAGTTGTTCGTCTTTAATATCTTTACCTTACTTAGCGGGAAATAATTCTATCACACTTAGGGTGACAGCTATTGATGCTATTGGCAGAAAAATTGAATCACAAGCCTTTGTTGTAACTTATGAAGATTGCTTGTCTCCCACGGAAACAGGAACCGGAACAGAGACGGGGACAGGAACCGGAACGGGGAC
>SXGS01220888.1_pt1 | contig 33574 bp, 29 predicted proteins | sample 3174681 | NCBI WGS metagenome assembly SXGS01 (sample SAMN11356861, study PRJNA531348) | freshwater metagenome | isolation source: freshwater sample F1-80 | place: China: Fuxian Lake, Yuxi | collected 2017-12-25
TCCAGGTCGCGCATTTCGCCGACGAGCACGATATCGGGATCCTCGCGGAGCGCGGCGCGAAGAGCTCGGGAGAAACTGTTCGTATGCACGTGGACCTCCCGCTGCGTAATGAGGCAGTTCAGGTTCTCGTGGACAAACTCGATGGGGTCTTCGATCGTGATGATGTGGTCCTCACGCTCCTTATTGACGTGGTCAACCAGGGCGGCGAGGGTCGTGGACTTGCCGGAACCGGTCGGCCCGGTCACCACCACCAGTCCCTTCGAGAGCATGCAGAGTTCGAGCATCGCTCGCGACAGGTTGAGATCCTTCGCAGTGGCGATCTTGCTGGGAATCAACCGGAACACTGCCCCGGGGCCGTGCCGATCCGCAAAGACGTTGCACCGGAACCGGGCCACTCCGGTCAGTTCATACGCAAAGTCCGTGTCGTGGTCCTGCTCCCACTGCTCTTGATTGCGCTCGGGCGTAATCATCCAGAGCTTGGCCTTCAAGTCATCCGCATCGTTGATCTCGTACTGGTCCAGTGCCTTCATCAGACCGTGGACCCGCACCATCGGCCGTTCGTTCGCACTGAGATGCAGGTCGGAGCCCTCAATCTCCCGCAAGACATTGAACAGTTCGTCAATGTGTTCCCACCGCTTACCCGCTCCGGAGGTCGGTTGAGCGGAGAGCGGCGGTACCGGCCCGGCTCCTGAACCGAGTGCGTCGGGCACACCCAGACTGACCCGCACGCCCGCATCGCTCCGCACGCCCTCAAGCTCGACGATGCCGCCGGGAAAGGCGTACTGGAAGAGTACGGGCTCGCCGTTCTCGAATGCCGCCCGCTGCGCATCGGGAATCACTTCGAGGACCAGGTTGGTCAATTGCTGCCCGTTGAGCTTCTGGGGCATGGGGGCGGCAACGCCCCCCGGGCGGTACAGAACGCAATTCTGGTCGCTTTCCAGGACGATGCGTTCCCCCTGCTGCGCCTGCAGGAACTGGATGATCGAGTCCACAAACGCCATGTTGGACCGTTCCTCGGACAGTCTCTGTCCCGGCGGCCGCCGCAGGCGACGCAGGATGCGTCGGCGCACGGACCGGCTCGCCCGGGTTTGTCGCCCCCCAGTGCGAACCGCACCGGGCGACGGCGATTTCTCTAGGGAGCATGTTCTGCGGCGCCGCACGAATCGCCTTCTTCCACCGAAGCAGGATGTACCGGATGCGCGCAAGATCCAGGGAGGAACCACCTGGATTGCCGGCGAATGGCCGACGAAAGGGCTGTCTCCTGCCGTTCGCCCTCCCATGTGGGTCCCTGTCCGATCCGCTGTCATTCGTCCGCCGTTCGAACCATGCCCTACCTCCCCTGCCTGAATGCCAGTACCATCCGGCCCGCCTCGATTCCGGACAAGATCGCCGCCGCCGCGGCTGCGGGCTTTCGCGCCATCGAGCTGTGGAATACCGAAGTAGATGCCTTCCTGGCGGAAGGTCACACGCTTGATGACGTTCGGGCGCTGCTTGCGCAGCACGCCCTGGCGGTGCCCAGCATGATCGCAGTCATGGGCTTTGTGGGGAACACGGCTCCGGGCCGTGCGGATCGCGTGGTGGAGGCGCGGCGGCGCATGCAGCAGGCGCGAGACCTCGGAGCCCCGTTCATTGTGGCCTCCCCGCCGATGGGGCGGGCCGACCTCGCGGTCTGCGGCCGGGACTACGCCGAGTTGCTCGCCCTGGGTCGCGAGATCGGGATTCGTCCGGCCATGGAGTTCCTGGGCTTTGTGGAGCACGTCAATTCCATCGCCACCGCCCGGGAGATCATGGAGAACTCCGAGGATCCCTCCGCCACGATCGTGGTGGACTGGTTCCACATGGTCCGGGGTGACGGACGCGCCACGATCCTGGAAGACTTGCGGGCCCTGCGGGGCGACCAGATCGCTATCGTGCACCTGGACGATGTGCCCTATCGAAAACCGTTCGGCGACATGACAGACGGGGATCGCGTCTACCCCGGAGAGGGCGACATTCCCATTGAGGAACTTTTCACCGTACTGGCGGAGACCGGCTACGACGGGCCGGTGAGCCTGGAACTCTTCAGCGAGGCGCTCTGGGCCCAGGACCCCTATGCGGTGGCACGCGCGGGATTTGAGAAATCCGCGGGGTGGTTCGCCTGACGGCCATCCAGGCTGCCCGCCGCCTGCCGGCGGGCAGCGCGCCTACTTCCCGGCGCCGAGTTCATCGAGCCAGCGGGCCCAGGAGTGGCGGGCAATCCAGGCCGTCAACGAGTGCTTCTCGGCCCAGAGGTGAAACAGCCCGAGTGCGACGATGGCGCCCAACTGCCCCCACCAGGGGCAAAGCACCACGGCGCAGGCGCCGAGAAGCCCTCCCAGCAGATTCGAACCCGTGTCCCCCAGCATGACCTTGCGTCGTCCCTCTTCGCCCGCGTAGGGCAGGGTCAGCCCGGCGAAGAACGGCAGGATGCTGGAGTGCTGCCAGACGTCCGCCACACCCGGCATCAACAGCATCCCCACCCAGAAGCCCTTGAGTGCCCGTAACGGTCGAAGGTCGAGCAGATTGATTGTGTTGGCGCACAACGCGATCAACACCGCCGCAGGCAGGCGCCAGAGGCCGGGGGAGAGGAAGCCCGCCACCCACCAGGCCAGCAGCAATCCCCCGATCAGCTTGACCGTTCCGGTGGTCACCCGCCGCCGCAGCAGCGCGAGCAGATGGCCCCGCAAGCCCCGTGCTTCGGCCGAGCCCCACAAGTCGTCCACCAGGCCTAACAGTGCGAACCCTCCGATCGGCAGCAGCAGGATGAGGTCGCCGACACGCGGGCGCTGGAAGAAAGCCAGGACCGCACCTGCCGCGAACAGCACGCCTCCGGCCGTGGCCACCGACCGGCCCAGGTAATTCTTTCGCTCCAGTCCGCACTGTCTGAGCCACTCCGGAGCGCGAGGTGCGAAGACCCACCCCAGCACCATCCCCAGGATCAGGCTCTGGATCCACCCCCACTGCATCGGCTTTCCCCTCTCAGAGTCGGCGCAGCAGCGCTCGCAGCACTGCCGCACCCTGGCGCGCCCGGTGCCGCCACCCCGCCCAACCGCGCCCCGTGGCGCGGTGGCGCATGCGCACCGGCACCTCTTCAATGCGCAGGCCGGCCCGCGCGGCATCCAGATTCATCCCTACTTCCAGCCCGGCCGCGGCGCGATCGAGATGCCCGATCTTTTCCCACGCGGCGCGCGTCAGCGCGCGCTGGCCGGAGATCGGCGAATGCAGCGACGGGCCGCCCCACCTCCGTCCGGCCCAACGAGCGAAGTTCTGTACCAGCCCGAAGCCTCCGCTGTACGTCTTTCGCCGCCCGCCCTGACCGATTTGGGCCACAGACGGAATCGTATCGTCTGCTGGAGACGCCCCGGAGGCGCCCGCGGCCTCTACCGCATCCGGCGCGTGGATGAACGCTCCGATGGTCAGGTCCGCGCGCCCGGCGAGAACCGGTTCGAGCAGGGAGAGCCCCTCGCCCGCGGTTTCCGCCAGGTCGGCATCCAGCATAACCAGAACGTCGCCCTGCGCAGCCCGGAACCCCGCCTCCAACGCCCCGCCCTTGCCGAGGTTACGCGGCAGCACCAGCACCCGCGCCCCCGCCGCCTCGGCCTCACGCGCGGTGCCGTCCGGCGATCCATCATCCACGACGAGCACTTCGGCGCACAACTCCGGGCGCGCGTCCAGAGCCGCCCGCACCGCGCGCACGGTCCGCCCCACCCGTCCCTCTTCCCGCCAGGCGGGAATCACGATGCTAATCAAGTTTCGTGCTGCGGGGCTCACGGTAGCATCGCGAGCGATCACCGGTGCTCGGGTGACGGAATGGCCTGCGTGGCGCCGGCCTTGCTGCCGAAACGACCTTCGGCGCCCACGAGCGCCAGCACTGCCGCGATCTGACCCGCGAAGGTATCCACGTTGTCCACGGTGGTGATGTTGCGCCGTCCGAGCAGGTCCGCCACCCCGGGCAGCGCATCTTCCGTTTCGGCTCCGACGACCACCATCTGCTCGGCGCGGGCGGCATCGGCCGCGGCGATCTCCGGGAAGGCGCCCGGCTGGGTAGCACCCGCGCGGTCTCCGGGACCGCCGGTGCTCACGATGAGCAGGCGCCGCACCGGCAGATTCTCCAGCCCACGCGCTTCCATTCCGGTGTCCCGTGCCAGCACCTGCAATCGCTCGACGGGCCCCCCCTGCGCGAGACCATGCACCAGCCACGCCGCGGCCTCGAACGGTCCGGGTGCGCCCGGAAGGGCGCCGACGCCCCACAGCCGCGCAAACTGGCGCCGCTGGTCATCGCTCAGCTCCTTCAACTCGTCCGGCACGCGCACCACGATGCCGGTCTGCGCACCCGCCGCCTGAAGCGTAGCCTCCAGGTCGCTCCAGTAGCGCCCCGTATCAACGCCGCCGCACACCAGAATGGCGACGCGATTCCCCGATAGCCGGCCCCGCACCGCCTGCGGGAGCAAGAGACGGAGCGCCTGATCCCGCGAGGCGAGACGACGACGGGCCAGTTCACTCTCGTCGCGGACGCGCTGATTCTCGGTCCGCAGCAACTCGAACTGCTCCCGCAACCGGTCGTACGCCGCCTCCCGCTTGTCCGGCCCTCCCAATGCGGAGCCGGCCATCAACCCGATCGCGAGCGCCAGAAAGACAGCGATCAGGGTGAGCGCGAAATAGCGAAGGTCTACCATCACAGCCCGTGCCGCCGCAGCCAGACCTCAATACCCATGCCGAGCAATCCGAGCCACCGTTGGAGCCCGGCGGAATTCGCCACCACCACCAGAATCGGAAGCAGGGCGGAGATCACCACGCCGGCCAACAGCGCGGGGCTTGCGCCGGGACGATACAAACGACTGACCCCCTTCGCATCCACCAGGATGGAACCCACACGCAGGCGTGTGAGGAAGGTGCTCGCCATGCCGGCACGCCGTTTGTCCAGAAACTCGACCAGCGAAAAATGAGTGCCGACAGCGACCAGCAAGGACGCCCCCTCCTGGTACGCCAGCAACATCGCCACATCCTCCGAAGTTCCCGGCGCGGGCAGTTCTACCCAGGAGAGGCCCAACTGCCGCAAACGCTCGGCGCCGGGCGGCGTGCGTCCATCGGTGTACGCATGCACGACGAGTTCCGCCCCGCACCGGAGCGCCGCATCCGTAGCACTGTCCATGTCTCCCAGGATGATATCCGGGCGAAACCCAGCCTCGAGCAACGCATCGGCGCCGCCGTCCACCGCCACCAGCACCGGGCGCTGCTCTCGAATGTAGGGCCGTGCCCACTGCAGGTCCTGTTTGTAGCCTTCGCCGCGGACCACAATCAGTGCCGGCCGATTCCGGAACCGGACGCCGAGCGGAGGAACCGGCAGGTCCGCGAGTGCGACATCCGCCTCGCGGGCCAGGTATTCCAGCGTATTTTGTGAAAAGCTCTGGAGTTCGCGGCCCAGGTTGGCTCGGGCAGCGGCATGGGTCGCTTCGATATCGGCACGCGAGAGCCGGCGGCACACAGCCACCGTCCTATCGCCCACTCGCAGCTCTCCGCCGCGAATCTCGATCGCCGCGCCGTCCTGCAGGACCGAGAAGAGATCCGGCTCCAGCACCTCAAACAGCGGCACGCCCGCATCCAGCAGAATGCGCGGCCCGTGATTTGGGTATCGGCCCGTAGAAAACGGCTCGGTGTTGACCACGGCCGCCGGTTGACCCTCCACGAGCGCGTAGGCGGCAGCGCTGTCCAGATCGGCGTGGGACAAGACTGCTATGTCGCCCCGCCGCAGTCGTCGGCACAGGTCCTTGGTGCGGCGATCGAGGCGGACCGGGCCGCTCACCGCCCGCTCAGCGACGGGATGCAGCATGCCGCGGGGCCAACAATTCACGAGCGTGCTGGGCCGCGGTCGTTTCCGCGCCTCCCAGCATCCGAGCCAACTCCTGGACTCGCTCCTCTCCCTCCAGCAAACACGCGTCCACACTCGTGCGCGCGTCAGATACCTGTTTTCGCACCTGGAAGTGCCGATCGGCCATGGACGCGATCTGGGGAAGATGGGTGACGCACAGCACCTGATTCGAGTGGCTCAGCTCCGCCATTTTCGCTCCCAGCGCCTCCGCCGTTCTCCCACCCACGCCCACATCAATCTCATCAAAGATCAGCGCCACTGGGTGGCTTCCCGCCATCACTGTCTTTAACGCAAGCATGATGCGGGACATTTCGCCCCCCGACGCAATCTTTGCCAGCGGCCGCTCCGGCTCCCCGGGATTTGCCGAGATGAGGAACTCCGCCCGCCCCAGCACCGCCGCCAGCCCGCGCTCCCAGGCCTCCCCCGCGGAGGCCGGGGGATCAAGATGGACCCTGAATCGGGTCCCCGCCATGTTCAAGTCGGCCAGATGGCCGGCGATCTCTTGCTCAAATCGGCCCGCGGCGCCCTGGCGAGCGCCGTAGAGTCCCTGCGCGGCCGCATCCAACTCCCCGGAGAGCTGCTGCACCCGTGTCTCGACGGCTGCCCGACGTTCTTCACTATGTGTCAACGTATCCAGTTCAGCCGCGATGCGCTCGCGGTAGGACAGAATCTCGGCGACGGTGTCGCCGTACTTTCGCTTGAGAACCCGGTACTGTTCGAGCCGATCCTGCACCTGCTGCAGGCGCTCGGGATTGAACTCGACGGAGTCGGCGTACACCCGCAGCTCGGTGGCTGCTTCCTGGGCAGAGGTCAGAGCTGTCTCGAGCAGATCACGCATCGGTGCGGCAGCCTCGTCCAGGCTCGCGATCAGCTCGACGTCCCGCGCCGCCTGCACCAACAGATCCAGCGCGGACGCCTCGCGGTCGGCCAACGCCCCTTTCGCGGCGGCGGCGGCGGCGTACAGCTTCTCGGCGTTGGCCAGGCGCACCCGGTCTGCAAGTAGATCCTCCTCTTCGTCCGCGGCGGGACTCGCCACATCAATCTCGTCGAGTTGAAAGCGGTACAAATCTACTTTCTGTGCCCGATCGCGTTCACTCTGGGCCAGTGACCGCAGCTCCCGGTGCGCGGACCGGAGCTCGGAATACAGGGTTTCAGCAAGTCGCTTCCACCCACCGGCGGGTTCCTCCGCCCCCTGTGTCTCGCAAGACGCGTCTTTTCCCTTCCGTCCCCGAGCGGGAGCCGGACGTCCGCCGTGCGCCCGCGTCCAGTTGTCCAGAAACTCGACGTGCCGCTCCGGCGAGAGCAGCGACTGATGGTCGTGCTGGCCGTGGATGTCAATCAGGTCGGCGGCGACGGCACGCGCCACGGATGCAGTAGAGATGCGGCCGTTGATACGACAGGTTGAGCGGCCGGCGGCGGTGATCTCCCGGGCAAGGATGACCAGCCCATCCTCTGCCCATTCCTGGACCGAAGGAAGCGGGCAATCCCCGACCTCGAACACCGCTTCTAAGGTTGCCCGCCGGGCCCCCTCGCGGACGAACTCGCTATTGACCCGCTCTCCCAGCGCCGCCGTAATCGCATCAATCAGGATGGACTTACCGGCACCTGTTTCGCCGGTCAGCACATTGAAGCCCGGCTCGAACTCCAGTGTCAGCGAAGCGACCAGCGCGAAATTTTGAATGCTCAGTTGGGCCAGCATGATTTTCGAATGGTGAACGGCGCCGGAGCGGTTCCTGGCTCCTGCTTCTCCCTACCTCCTACTTCCGCACTCCGAGCCCCGATCTCCTGTCTCCAATGCGCCCCACATCGAGTATAATGCGAAAGGAATGGTCCCGTATGCGGGTCGAAGCCCCCATGTCGCGTTCACGTCGCGGTTCCGGTCCCGTACCGGAATAGCCGATCCCTGTCGAGCCAGGAAGGAGACCGAGATTGAGCCTTTTCACAGTCATCGAGAAGCCGACGGTAGACCTGACGCCGCGCGCGGTGGACAAGGTCAAAGAGATCATCAATCAGCAGGGCCAGGACGGCGCCGGACTCCGGATCTACATCCAGGGCGGCGGCTGCTCCGGCTTCAAGTACGGTATGCAGCTCGACACCGAGCCGGCGCCCGATGACGAAGTGCTCGACTTCGACGGCCTCCGGGTCTACGTAGACTCCATGAGCATGCCCTACCTGGAAGGCGCCAGCGTCGACTATGTGGAAGACGCACTGCTGGGCCAGGGGTTCAAGGTAGAGAACCCCAACGCTGCATCGAGTTGCGGCTGCGGGCAGTCGTTCAAAGCCGGCTAACGGCCCGCGACGGCCGGTTCGCGCCGGGGAACTTTCTCCCTCCGATCTTCCCCAACGGACAGGGGTGAAGAGGGCGCGGCTTTCCCTCTCCTTCGCATCTTACCCTCGAAGCCGGAGTTCTTCGAGGGTGGGGGCGCGACTACTTGCGAGAGTGAAACGCACCGCACGGTGTTTCACCAAAGGGCGCCTCTTGCCGCCAGGCCTCACAACGTGAAACATCCACTCCGAAACTCGGCCTTTCTCGCCTGCCTGTGTCTGATTGCGTCACGGGCGGCTACCGCGGGCGGAGGGGGTAAGGCGGAGCCGGGCCGGATCCGGTTCGCCGCCGGAGCATCGTCCGCAACGGTGAGTGGCCATCTGAAGGGTGACGAGCAGACGGAGTTTGTCTTCGGGGCTCGCAAGGGCCAGACGGCGACGCTGCGGATCGAGTCCACACCCCGGGGACGATACGCCGCCTTTCGCCTGCTCCAGCCCAACACTGCATTTGCGTCCCGTTACGACATCAATTACACGTGGTCCGGCGCCCTCCCTCACGATGGTGATTACCACGTTTGGGTGTCGCTGCGTCCCACCGAGAAGGTGCGGTCTGCGCGCTTTCGACTGACGCTCACGGTTCGGTAGCAGAGGCAGACTCCTGAGGGCCGATACGGAATTCATGGGCGGTTTCTCCACGATGCCGCCGGAGTCAGCCGTAAGGAGACTCAGGTCACCCTTCAGGGCAGGGATCTCCGAATCGGAGTGATGAGCCTCCGGATAAGGAGGTCCGTCCTGCGCGACGCCGCGTCTGAACACCGGATCCGCGCGGCGTCGCGGCGTCGTCCCGGCGTTTCACATCCCCGCACCCTCGCAGGGCCGGCTTCACGTTTCCGCACGCACCACTCCCGCAGACCCCTGCTATTCTCGTGCCCCTACTGACCGAAGGTACTGCACCACCCGTTTGTGCCGATGGCGTTTTGCTAACAGAAGCGCAGTGTCTCCGTCAGGATCAAGATAGTCCTTATCTCCACCATGCTGTACGAACAGCCGCACCAACGCCAGATTTCCCACCCAGGCCGCGGCCATCCACGCATGCGCATCCCGGTCCCAGGGATCCGCGCCCAGAGTCAGCAGTTCCTGCACAACCTCGGTCCGGCCGGCGAACACGGCAGCGGAGAGCGGACCGTATCCGGCCGTATCCGGTCGGCGCCAGTCGGCGCCTGCCTCGACCAGACGCCGCACGACCGGCGCGTGTCCCCAATGTGCTGCATAGGAGAGGGGAGTACGCCCGTAGGAATCTACTGGATCCGGGCTCTCAACTCGGTCGAGCAGCGCAGACAATACGGACGCATGCCCATGGAGCGCCGCCAGATGGAGCAGAGAGTACTCCTCCGGTGATGCCGGCGCCGCGAGGTTAGCGCCGGCATCCGCCAGTAGGGCCACCACAGGCGCGTGCCCGCGCGCGACGGCCAACGTGACCGCAGAATAGTACTCCTGTGCAATCTGCATGTCTATGTCTGCTCCGGCCGCCAGCAGGAGCGACACCAGGTCTTCACGACCCAGATTCACCGCCTGGACGAGCGGTGTGACGCCGGACCACACGACGTTCGGGTCATGCCCCGCCTCCAACAGGACCTGCACCACGGCAGCTTGCCCCTCGGCCGTAGCGTAGTGGAGGGCAAACGGTTCCCCGGGGTGCGCAGGGGTCAGCTTGGCGCCGAGCATGAGCAGGGACCGTACCGCGTTGGCGCTGCCGATACAAGCGGCGATCGCGAGGGGGGTCCAACCGGAAGAACCCGGCCGATCCACGTCGGCGCCTCCCGCCACCAACAGGTGCATCACCTCCGCGTGCTCCGCGCGCGCGGGCGTGGGCGGCGGCAGCCAAAAACCGTCCGCGTTGTTTGACGAGACGAGCTGGAACCGCGAGACCATCGCCAGCAGGAACGGCGACCAGCCCTGGACTGTGGACGCATCCGGCGCTGCCCCCGCCTCGAGCAGGACCCGGACCACCTCCAGGTGACCATAGCGGGCGGCGATGGCCAGAGGGGTCCAGTCTGTCAGATCCCGGGCGTCCACGGGAGCTCCCCGCCGGAGCCAGTGCCTGCAGGCGGCAGCACTACCACGCCAGCTCGCCTGTCTCAGGGCGACTCCCCGCAGGGACGGGAGTATGTGGCACCGCACCCGCAGCCAGCAGAAGAGGCCGATGAGCAGATAGAACCCTCCTTGCTCCAAGGGACGCCGAGCCGGAAGGGTCGCCCAGCTCGGACGGGACGCAACGATTCCTACTCCTGAGAGTATCGCTCCGAGAGCAATACTCAATATGGCAGTTCTGCGACTCATTGCTCTAATGACTGTGTGTAGAAAGTGGGACGAAGGCGCGATTGAGCAGGGGGTGCACCGGTGAGGAGGTGATCCGGGCGCGATTTCGAAGCATCATTGGGTCCGGAGCCTCAACGACGCTGGAGTGCGTCACAGCCAGACGCACATCGCTTTCCTTTCTCATACATACTTTCAATACCGGTCGTCGCCTGTATCTACTTCGCGCACCTTCATCCCGCGATCCGGGTCGGTGAAGTAGAGGATCAGCAGCACGGCGATCCCTCCGAGGATCCCCCCTACAAATGCGCCCTGGAGAGCAGCCGCGAGCCCCGCGGTGCCGGCTGAGCGAGCCGCCTCAATCAATGCATCGTCGTTGTCGGACGCAGCGACCTGGGCTGCGGTCGTCACGTGCTGCGCCCAAATCCACCCTCCGGCAATCGCCCCCACAAGAGTCCCCACGCCGACGATCCAGAACCGGCTCAGACTCATCTCCATCGCTCTGCCCTCCTCTCTTCGGGGATGCAGTCCTGTTCCACCCGGTGCCCCGGCGTCCCTCTTCCTCCGTTGTCTCGAACACCGCGGCACACGGCAGCCATCTCCGATGAGTTGGCCCCTCCCGTCCCGGGCAGGAGGACTTCCCGGTGCGCAGGATCAACATCACCGGGGGAAATACCCGCGGGAGGAACAAGAAACGGACGATGCGCTTACTCACGTTTGAAACGGCCGGACAGCAGCGCTTGGGCGCGGAGTGGAACGGGCGGATTGTGGACCTGCAGAACGCGGCCGCAGCGAAGGAACTGGTCCAGTACGGGGTCGGTGCGGCACAGGCGCTCGCGGCCCGTTTTCCGTCGGACATGCTTGCCTACCTCCAGGGGGGAACTGCAGCTCGGCAGGTTGCGTCCGAGGCGATCGAGTTCGTGCAGGGACTTCCAGACAACGTGTTGGATGACCTCACGGGCAGCAGTGCGATCCTCTACCGGGATCATCAGATCCGGCGCCGGGCTCCGATCGCTCGACCCGGGAAGATTGTCTGCCTGGGTCTGAACTACCGTGACCACGCTGCCGAGAGCGGCATGCCCGTGCCGAGCGAGCCGGTTCTGTTCTGCAAGTACTCGAACACGGTAATCGGACCCGGCGACACGATCGTACTGCCCGGGACCAGCGACCAGGTAGACTACGAGGCGGAACTGGTCTTTGTGATCGGCAAGGCGGGTCGGAACATTCCCCGGGAGCAGGCGCTGGCCCATGTCGCCGGCTACACCTGCGGCCACGACGTCAGCGCGCGAGACTACCAGTTGAAGCGCGGCGGAGGCCAGTGGATGGTGGGCAAGACCTGGGACACCTTCGCACCCATGGGCCCGGTCCTCGTCACGAGCGACGAAGGCCTCGATCCCAACAACCTGCCGATCCGGTGCGTGCTGAACGGCGAAACCATGCAGAACTCGAACACCTCCCAATTCGTGTTCGATGTGGCCAGCACCATCGAGTACCTTTCGCACGTGATGACCCTTGAGGTTGGTGACGCCATCTTTACCGGCACACCTCCCGGAGTCGGATTTGCGCGCAAGCCGCCCGTCTTCCTGAAGGACGGCGACGTGGTGGAGATCCAGATTGATGGAATCGGAACGCTGCGCAACCCGGTAAAAGCGGGCTAGGCGGGCGCTATCGGCGGGAGCGAACGAGCATGGAAGACGAAGCCCTGGATACGCGGGGGCGGAACGTCACGCTGGGGATCTTCGGTGCGATCATCCTGTTGATCGCGGGGCTGGTGGGGAACAATTACCGCATCAAGCTGGCCCGCGTGGATGGGATGCAGTCGAACGTCCCGGCGCGGCAGTCTGCTGCCATTCGGGAAATGATGCAGGGCTTCACCAACGACGGCCATATCGCCGAGCAACTGCAAGGCGAGCGGCCGTCTGTGCGCGCTGCGGCCGTGCGTGCGCTGCTCGCGCTGGCGAAAGACGGCGCCACCGACGCCAAGACCGCCAGGAATGCAGCCCGCCTGACGGTGCCGTTCCTGAAAGACTCGGATCAACCGATCAAGGACCGGGCCCAGCAGGCACTGACGGCGATGGGACCGGCGATCGCGATTGAGGCGGTTACCGGCGCGTTGGGGGACTCGGACAATGCGGTCAAGGGCGGCGCGCAGAGCGTCTGCCAGAACTTTGCGGGCGCCGCCTTAATGCCGCTGCTGGTCTTCGCCGGCGAGGACGGCGCCAAAGCGCGACTCCGCACCGCCCATCGTACGTTTGCCGGCAACGCGCTGTACGAGATTTCCAAGAAGGATGATCGGTTCAAGACGGTTGCCTTGTTCGGCCAGGACGCCGTTCAGACGCCCGCGAAGGGACTCACTCCGGAACAGGCACAGGCGGAACTATCCCGCTTGCTGGGCCTGCCGAACTCGCTTCTCGCTAATCCGAGCGAACCGGTGTTCGGTGTCGTGCATTATCTGGATGCAGCGCACGCGAACGAAGACGACCAGAACAACGCAATTTCAATTCTGGATCGGATCGGCGATGCGCGGGCTGTCCCCTTCCTGCTTCCGAAGCTGGATACACCCACGACCCGGCGTGCCGCCGTGGGTGCTTTGGGTCGGCTCGGCGATCGCCGCGCGACGGCCCGACTCGTCTACTACCTTTCACGGGACGAGACGAACCGCGTCGAGATCGTCATCGCCCTCGGACGGATTTCCGATCCGACGGCCACCGCGGCCCTGATTCAGCACGGCCTGGGCAGTGTGAGCTACCCGGTGCGTGCGGCAGCCGCCGACGCCCTGCGCAACATCGGCGTTCCCGCCATCCCATTGCTCGCGAACGCGGCCCGGGCGGTGGATCCGAACGACCCTGGCTTCTACAAGGCCGAAGGGGCCGTGCGCGCGCTCGCAGGGATGCGTGTGGCGGCGGCCACCCAGGTGGCGATTGCGGCTCTCCAACATCGAGCAGACAACGTGCGCGAAGCCGCTGCCGAAACCCTGGATGAATGCGGTGACCCCGCAGCCATCGCACCGCTCATCGCCGCATTCCGTGATCGGGACGGGCGTGTTGCGGGCTTTGCGTCACGCTCGCTTTCCGCCTTCGGGATCCGCGCCGTCGCCCCTCTTACGGCCGCGTTGTCAGGCCGCACCACCGTCTACTGGGCTTCGTTGGCATTGAGCTTCATCGGAATGCCCGCAGCTCCTGCCCTGCGCTCGCTCCTCGAGAGTCCTGACACGATGGGGGCCCGCGCCGCCGCGAGTTTGCTGGGGGATCTCGGCGACACCGCAGCCATGCCCGCGCTGGCCCGCGTGCTGCGCGGAAAGCCGCATCCGGATGTGCAGTTTGCCGCTGCCAGCAGCCTTCAGCGCCTGGATGGAAACCGTCCGTCCGGTGGAGAAGAAGCGCCTCCCAATGACGGAGTGCCCGGTGCTGCGCCGCCGGGTCCGGCCAAACCGCCGCAACCGGCTGGTTCCGCCGCGCAGACCGGCCCGGGTACCGCCGGGGATGCCGGCGCACCCAGGCCTGGAAATGCCCCTGCGCCATCGGCGCCAGGTACGGCTCTGAGTGGAGCCGGTGTTCCGCCTCCATCAGTCCCGCGGCTGGGAGTTGCGCCGGGATCCAGTGTGCCGGACCGCAGGGTCACCGTCCCCGGCCCGACGGCCGCCGCACTGGCTGCGAAGAAGGCCGGCGCCGCACTGGCCGCAAGGAAGGCCGCCACTGCTCTGGCTGCGAAGAAGACCGCCACTGCACTCGCAGCGAAGAAGGCCGCTGCCGCAGTCGCAGGGAGGAAGGCCGCTGCCGCAGTCGCAGCGAAGAAGACTGCCGCACGAAAACGGGCTGCAGTCTCCGAGCCGCCCCGCAAGGTGAGCGCCAGGGCGGCCGCGCCGAAGCAGTCTCCCGGCCGGCGGGCGGCGAAGGTTCGCCCGAAGGTGGCGGCAAAACCCTCAAAGCGGGCGCTGAGTGGCGCGCCGCGGGCTTCGGCCTCGGTCCGCCGTACACCCGGAAGTGGCGGGACCCGGCGAGCGAGCGCGCGGTCTCCTGTGACCGCGACCCGCAAGCAAGCGACGCCCGCGGCACGGAAACCGGCGGCTTCCGGACGCCGTAACGCACTGCTCGCACGAACGAGGCCCTCGCCTCGTGCCGGCACGCTATCTCGCCCGCAGAAATCGGCGGCGCCGGTGCGCAAGCCCCCCTCCAGTATAAATCCACGCGACGCAGCGAGGCTCCGTGCCCAGAAGAAGGCCGCACGCTCCAAATCGAGCACCGTGCGTCCGGTTCCCCAACGGAGGCCAGGAGCGGCAAAAAGGGCCGCCCCTTCCAACGCACGCTCCCCGAAGGCGCCCTCGCCCCGCCGGAAGCGGGTGGAGGCGCGGAAGAGACAGCCGCCTCGTGGGGCATCTCCGGCCACGCGCGCTCGACCGAAGGCTCCGGCTCGGCGGTCGTCACGGTAGGCAATGGATCGGCAGCGCGGTAGCTGTCGCCGACGTACTCCTAACGTCTTCTCTCCCTCTCTCTTCGTCCTCCAAAAAACTATGCGTCAACCGGCTGAACAGGAAGTCCTCACGATCGAAGGTCGTACCGTGAACTTGCGGTGGCGACTGGCCCGGCACGGAGAATGGCTGGCCTGGTGTTATGTGCCCGCGCTGAGCGGGCTCCATCAGGAAGGTGTCGGCTTCGAGGCTCGTGCCGCCACGCCGGACGAGGCCAGAGCGGAAGTGACGCGCCGGGTGACCTCGCACCTCACCGGTACTCCGTGAGCCCCGATGCGAGTCGCAATCCTTGGGCTGGGAGGTGTCGGCACGGCCGCTGCCCGGTTCCTGGCCGCCACGGGCCACCAGGTGGTGGGCTTCGAGCAATTTGGCCTCGATCACACCCAGGGAAGCTCCTACGGCAGTTCACGCATCATTCGCAAGGTCTACCCTGACCCGTTCTACGCGCGCCTCATGGAGGCGGCCTACCCGCTGTGGACCGACCTCGAACGCGAGAGCGGCGAGTCGCTCCTTTTGAACTGCGGTGGCTTCTTCTTCGGTCCCGAGGACCTGCCGGAGATGATCGCCACCGAAGCAGCCCTGGACGCAGTCGGCGTACCGTACCAGCGCTGGTCGGCCGCAGAGGCAAGGGCAAGGCTGCCGTTCCGCCTCCGCGATCACGACTGCGGACTGTTCGAACCACAGAGCGGCCTCTTGCGGGCTTCGCGATGCGTGCTGGCCAACGCGCGCCTCGCGCGCAGTCGCGGCGCCGAACTGCGTGAGAACACCCTGGTGGATGCAGTGGAACCGAACGCGAGCGGTGTGCGCATTCGCACCGGTGGAGTGTGGGAGACGTATGACCGTTTGCTCATCACCGCCGGGCCCTGGGTGGGCCGCCTGCTCCAACCGTGGGTAACCCTACCGGTGACCGTAACACGCCAGCAGTACGCCTACTTCACACTCACGAACCGTCGGAGCGACTTCTCCCCGGACCGGTTCCCGGTCTGGATCGACATGGAGACCTACTACTACGGATTTCCTGAGCACGACGAGATTCCCGGCGCGAAGGTAGCATTGCACCGGTTCGGTCCCCCGTTTGATCCGGACAGCTTCGGCCGGGAACCGCGCGATGAAGATGACGAAGCGGCCCGCGCCTATCTGCGGGAACGACTGCCGGATGCCACGGGGCCGGTCACCCATCATCAGGTGTGCCTCTATACCGTAACCCCCGACACGGACTTCATCGTGGACCGGTTGCCGGGCGCCCCGCGTGTGACCTACGTCGGCGGACTGTCCGGGCACGGGTTCAAGTTCACGGTGCTCCTCGGCCAGATTGCCGCCCGGCTCGTCCTGGATCAGGATCCGGGCCACGACCTGTCTCGCTTCGCGTTGTCCCGATTCGAGAACTGATGCAACCGGTGGTCAGGACACGCACCAACGCCTAATCGCTGTCCAAGAGTGCGAGTGCCCGGGTGACGTTTCTCTCCGCTGCTTCCCGCAGGTGGGCTGCCCGGGCCTGCCGGTCCTTCCACCGCGTGTCTTCTTCGGCCAGCGCAGCATCAATGCCGGCGCGAAGTGCTGTGATATCCAGACGATCGGGTGTGCCGATGGGACGCACCCTCAATCGTCCCAGGAGGGCATCTACCTTGGGGTCGTAGCTGATCCCCAGGAGGCGCGCGCCGCGCGCCGCGCCGAAGATCAACGCGTGGAGGCGCATGCCGACCACCACATCCGTCCACCCGGCGAGCGCCATCCATTCGGCCGGATCCAGTGCCTCTTCCTGGACCTGCGCGCCGGGAGTGAGCGCCACCCACCGACGGCAGAGTTCGAGATCCTGGTCAGGAAACAGCGGCCACGCCTGAACGTTCAAGATCCCGCGGTACGGGGCAAACGCCTCCGCGAGTGGTTCCAGGATGTTCTCGACACCGGGCCAGGGGCGCAGCGATACGGCCGCAACGGGCCGTTCCAGCGCCAGCCGGTGTACCCGATCGGTAACCTTCGGATCGAGCGCGAACACGGGATCGGCGGTGACCTCGACATTCGGAACTCCCGCCCCATCCACGCCGAGGGACCGCAAAAGGTCCGCGGACTCGGCATCCCGGACAGTGATCGCGTCCACGCGGCGCAGGACGCGCCCCGTCATCCGTCGCGTGGCGTCCCGGTGCAGAGGTCCGATCCCCTGGGCGTAGACCATCGTCTTCTTGCCAAGTCGGCGCGCCAGGACCAGCAGGCCCAGATAGTAACACAGCGACTGAAAGCTGGTAGTATCTTGCAGGAGGCTCCCTCCGCCGCTGAGGAACAGGTCACACCGCCGGATCGCTCCGACGACCGCGGCGGGATCCATTCGCGGCGTCGCGTCCACACCCAGCGCTGTCTTCGTTGCTGCAACGTTTGCAGACAGTACTTCGATGCGGACCTCCGGGCGGAGGCGTCGGAAAAGGTGCACCGATGCAGCCAGCACGGCCTCGTCCCCGGCATTTCCAAGTCCGTAGTAGCCGGAAAAGAGAATTCGTGTCCTCATGGAATGATGCGACGGCGATTGCGTCTCGGGCGCGCAAGCAGTGCCCACAGTGCCCACACCGCCCCGCCGACGAGGATGCCGGTCCAAAGCCCGTTGAAGGTGCGGATGACGGTCAGTTTGAGGGGTGAGTGGAGGTGGCAGAATGAGTTGAGCAGTCCCACCTGACCAACTGCGCCCAATACCAGCAGCAGGAGTGCCCACGTGCGGGCACGCGGCACAGCGGCAAGTACGAGCGCCATGAAGAGCGCCGGATGGCCCAGCAGGAACTCCTTGGTGCGCGGCCGTACATAGAGCACCCGGTCGAGCAGCGATCGGAAACGCAACTCCCACTCCGAGACGCCGATCCCCGCATCGTTCCCCGAGCGCAGCACGAGCAAGAGCAAGACCGCCCCCGCTGCGCCCACAACCATGACGTGCCAGACAAGGAATGGCTGCAGCAGAAAGCGGCGCACGCGCTCGTAGATGGCCTCCCATTCGGTAGCGAGATTCTCATACGCGCAACTGGGCCCAAGCGCGTAGTAGGCAGCCGTCAGGAGGATCGGTACTGTCGTCGCCAACTTCACCCCCGAAAAGGAGCGCGTCTTGACCAGGAAAGGGAGCTCCGAAAGGATCGCGGCGACGAGCACTGCGCCAATGGCAGTCACCGCGGTGCGAGCCAGGAACTCCATCAGCACTGCGGGGATCCCGATGGCGCCCGCGCGGGGGGCCGCGGGGTGGTGATTCTCGTACGCGCCGAGCGGGAGCGGCATCGCGACCAGCGCCAGCGTCGGAAACACGATCGCGGCGAGGAGCGCCAGCACCTGCGTGGCCAGCGTCGCTCCGGTCGCCGCCAGCGCACCGCACCCCAGCGCCAGGACCACTCCCAGCCACGCCTGAACGCTGTTCCCCAGCGGAAGTGTCAGCGCCAGGAGCACCGCCACGGACCCCGCCACCCCGAACGCCAGGAAGATACCCGCAGCGCGCCCGGCGCGGGCGTCATTCCAGACGCGCCCGAACGGCGCCGGGGACGCCAGCCCGAACCCCGCTCGGGCCACCTCGCGGGCGAGTTCGTGGACGTATGCGACACATTCACCGCGCGGGTCGGGCATCGCGCCGCCCGGCAGCCGCACGTACAGCAAGCGCATGTTTCGTTCCTCGGCGGCCCGTACGTAGCGCTCAATCGCTTCGACCGGCTTCATCCGCGCCATTTCGGCCGAGGAAATCGAGTGTACCCGAATCAGGCGATCCACCAACGCGGCCGCAAGGGTTTCGTCTCCGCGCTGTTTGCCGAACTCGATGCTGCCGAACAGCAGGTCCTGCTCCCGAAACGCCGCTGCCACCAGCGACTGCAAGCCCCGATATCCGAGGACCTCGTCGCCGGAAAAGATCACCACTCGCGAGCCCGCGGCACGTGCCTGGCGAAGGGAGGATATTGCCAGCGCTGCCGTCAGCCCGAGCGAGTTGGAGACGCGGACGACGGGCTCGAGGCCGGCTATGGCTGCATCGCGCAGGGCGTCCGGGGCCAGCCCGAGCGAGAACCCACGATAGTCGTCCCAGCGTCCCGGGAGGTACAGGCGCTTGCCGTTCGCGCGCAGGATGGAGAGGCAGTCATCCGTGGGGCGGGTGGAACTCGCACTCGCTACATGCCGCCCCACTGCGTCGGCCGCTCGTCCTGCCGTCACCGGATCAGCGAAACGCAGCCGTGCCTCCCGGTTCCCGCCGGTCACTTGCAGGCGGACCTGAAGTTCCCCCGACTGTTCGACGTCCCCCAGAGTCTGCTCAGAAATGGCCACACCCGTAGCTCCGGCCCGGCGAAACTCGAGCAGCAAATCGGCAGCGGTAGTTCCTGTAGCGACGGCGAGGGCGCGCACCTGCGGGTAGTCCAGCACCAGCGCTACGCGACGTGCAGCCCCCTCGGTCGTCCTCCGCAGCCAGAGCGTGACCAACGCCGCCAGCAGGCCGACGACCAGGAGGCCGAGCAGGAGAGGATGTAAGCGCCGCAGTACCGCCACGTGGTTCTCCCCTCAGCGCCAGTCCGTGGAGTCCGGGCGGCGGGTGTGGCCGTGCGCCCGATGCGGATGGGGCCGCGTGAACAATCGGATGAGCACCCATCCCACAACGAAACCGCCCACGTGCGCGGCATAGGCCACTCCCCCACCCGGCGTACGCGGTCCCATCTGCACCAGGCTATTGAATACTTGCAGCAGGAACCAGAATCCCAACACCAGCACGGCCGGTAGCTCCACGGTGGTGATGATGAATATCGTGGTGAGGCACAGAATGCGGCTTCTCGGGAAGAGCACTAGATACGCGCCCATGACTCCCGCCAGAGCTCCGGACGCACCCACCATCGGGATCGCCGACGCCGGCCCGGCGAGCACCTGTGCGGCGGCGGCGCCGGCCCCGCACAACAGGTAGAACAGTAGAAACCGTGCACGCCCGAGGTGGTCCTCGACATTGTTCCCAAAAATCCAGAGGAACCACATGTTGCTCAGAATGTGCAGGAAACTCCCGTGCATGAACATGGAGGTGACAACGGTGAGCCACGCCGGGTCCAGGTTACTGATCGCGACTCCCGTCAGGCGGCTGCCGTACAAACGGTCGGCGTGATGGACGAGTTCGGCGGGAATCAGTCCCCACGCGAATGCGGATACCGACAGGCCGACAGATAGCTGGAGGGCGAACACTCCCAGGTTGGCCACGATCAGACCGAGGGTGAGCACGGGAGTGGAGTGAGTGGGGTTTTCGTCACGCAGAGGCAGCATTTATCTCTTAGCTTATCAGAACAGCGGCGCCTTGCAGCGAAGCAAACCGCGGATGTCGCTCGCTGTTCGTGCGATGGTAGTTCTTTCTGGCCCTTTCTCTCATAATACTCACGTTGGGTTGCGAACGCGACTGCTCCATCCGGACTGGTCGCGTTCCCCCCTGGGAGATCCACCTATGCGACGGCGAGGCTTTACCCTCATCGAACTCCTCGTAGTGATCGCTATCATAGCGATACTTGCTGCCATCCTTTTCCCGGTCTTCGCCCAAGCTCGGGAGAAGGCGCGGCAGACCATGTGCCTGTCCAACTGCAAGCAGATCGGCTCGGCAGTTATGATGTACGTGCAGGACTACGACGAGACGTTCCTTTTCTCGGACAATTTCGGGATCATCATTCCCGGGTCGCCGGTGCAGGGCGGCTACCAGTACTGGGGCGACGCGATTGCGCCGTATGTCAAGAACGGCGGGAGGTCCGACCACCCGACGCTTCAGGGCGGCACTGGGAACTACGGTCAGTACCAGCGGTGCCCCAGTTTCCGCTCGTGGACGGGTTACGCCTGGAACATCCTGCTCGGCTACTACCCGAACGGCCAGTTGGGCAGCACCCAGCCGGGGGTGGCCTACCGGGACGGCGTGAAGCTTGCCGTGGTAAACCGGCCCGCAGATGTCATCTGTGTGCTCGACAACCAGCCGATGTATAGCTGGCTCCGGAACAACCTGGGCCGGACGGACGCTAACTCCCAGATCATTCATTACCGCTGGTTCCCCACCAGCGACGTTCGGACCTGCATGACCAACTACAACTGGCCGGAATCCCAGGCGCTGGCGGGCCCTCCGCGTGGGGGAGAGTTGGTTCCCTCGGGCCGCCACAACGGCGGCATCAACAGTGTCTACTGCGATGGCCACGCCAAGTGGATCCGGACCGGTGACGAAATGTGCAAGCCGATTCGCGGGATCCCCGACCTGCCGTAACCGATCAATCCAGCGAAGTCAAGCGAGGGGCCGGCCTGCAGGCCGGCCCCTCGTGCCGTCTAGAGTTCCCGGACGGCAATGTTACGGAACTGCACGAGAGAGGGAGGCCCGGCCCACTGACCGTTGCGCTTCCCGCCGTGGTGTTGGAGGCCGAGCGGACCGGCCTCGGGCAGTTCCGGCAGTTCGGCATTCCGCAGCACGTTCTTCCCGTTCAGCACTACGGTGAGGCGGTTCCCCCGCACGGTGATCTCGAATGCATTCCACTCACCGATGTGGTTGTCGGCATTCACGCGGGGCGTCACACCGGCCCGCACGGCGGGGGGCATCTTCGCATCCATCCGATAGCCGTATACTTCGCCCGACCCGATGGGCCAGCACCAGATATTCACCTGGGCCTTCTGGGAACCCCGCAGGAACACGCCGGAATCGGAGTCGGGCACCGCGATCACGATTTCCTTCCCGTTCGCGTCCTTCTTGTGCGTCCCGTCCGGTCGGATGATCGGCACGCGCGGGTTGATGTACGGTGTTTCCTTCAGCCGCCACTCCACCCGAAGCGTGAAATCACGGTAGGACTTCTCGGTCCAGAGATTCTTGTCGCCGGGCGCCTCACTCCCGGCATCGTAGTCAATGACGCCATCGAGAACTTTCCAGTGGCCGTTGTCGCCTTCGGGCACTTTCCAGTGGGTGAAATCGCGCCCGTTGAACAGGGGCACAAATCCCGCGTTGCTCTCTTGAGCAACTGCGCGCGGGGCGCCCGCCCCGAGTACAGCCCCGGCGCCGGCCAGAGCAGAATGGAGAAGAACTCTGCGTTGCATAGTACCGGTGACGTTCGCCACGCCACGGCCCTACCCCTCTGTTTCAATCGCGCTGGATCGCCGCGGTCCAGCCCCTGATGCTCCTGTGGCCCTCGCGCACCGGAATGCGGAGCACGGCTACTCCTGACGGTTTTCGCGATATCGAGAAGCAACCGGGCCCGATTGGCCCTGATACTTGGAGCCCAGGTCGGGGTGCCCGTACGGACGTTCCGCCGGCGCGTCCATCCGCATGAACGAAAACTGCGCGATCTTCATCCCCGGCCAGAGGCGGATCGGCAGCGGGGCGACGTTGCTCAGTTCCAGCGTGATCTGGCCATTCGTCCAGCCGGGGTCCACAAAACCCGCGGTCGCGTGAATCAGCAGGCCCAGTCGCCCGAGTGACGACTTGCCTTCGATCCGCGCGACGATGTCATTGGGGAGGGTGAGGCGCTCCAATGTGGTGCCCAGCACGAACTCACCAGGATGCAAAATGAACGCCTCACCCGGGGAGACGCTTACCTTCTCCATGAGCCGGTCGTTCGTCTGCCACGGATCAATGGCCGACGTGGTGTGACGCCGAAACGCGAGGAACACGCGATCGAGCCGCACATCCACTGAGGCCGGCTGGATGAAACTCTCGTCCAGCGGGTCTATTACGATCCGGCCTTCAGCCAGGCACTTGCGAATGGTCCCATCCGACAGAATCACGCCGTGCCCTCCGCGACCTTGACGAGCGGATTCCGCCAAATCCACCTGCTTTCCAGCAGACGGCGCAGTGTTCCATCTGACAGAATCATAGTGCCTCCCTGGGCGTCCACCGTGCGGACGATCTCCCCCTACATGACGTCACGTCGGACCAGCCAATGGGGAACGGCACACCATTTCTTCTCAAACCCATGCTACCCTCTGGACGTCACGACCGGCGCGATCCGCCTGAACATCACCCACCGGATGCGGACCGCGGTCCGCATCCCGGCGCACCTCTGCCCGGGGCACCAGGTCCGCACTCGGAGCGGGATCACAGCAGATTTGTAGTGACGGCCGCACGAGAGGCCATGGGCACCGAGTTCGAGGTGCTGCTGGTAGGGCCCGACCGCGGATTTCTGGAGGACGCCGCGGCGCAGGTGCTGGAAGAACCGGTCCGGCTGGAGGAACAGCTCAGCCACTACCGTCCCGACAGCGACATCTCGGACCTGAATCTGCGCGCCCCGCACGAATCGGTGCGGCTGGAACCGCTGTTGTATGACCTCCTGACGCGGGCGATGCGGCTCGCAGCAGCCAGCGAAGGGGCGTTCGATCCGGCGTGCGGCGCACTCATCCGGTGCTGGGGCTTCTTTCGCGGGCGGGGACGCCTGCCTGAGGCCGACGCGGTGCGCGAGGCGCTCCTGCACACGGGATGCGGGCTACTTACGCTCGATCCGGTCCACAGGTCCGTGCGCTTTGGGCGAGAAGGAGTCCAGGTGCACCTGGGAGCCGTCGGGAAGGGGTACGCGCTGGACTGCATGGCGGACCAACTGCGCGCGTTGGGCGTCCAGAGTGCACTCCTGCACGGTGGTACGAGCAGTGTGTATGCGCTCGGCGGCCCGGCTGATGGTGAAAGCTGGGAGGTGGGCCTCTGCCACCCGGACGACCGGGAACGGCGCCTCGGGGTGGTGCAACTCCGGGACCGCGCACTCTCGACTTCCGGTGATTACGAGCAGTTCTTCGAGGTGGAGGGCCGGCGCTACAGCCACATTCTCGACCCGCGCACCGGCTATCCCGCCGGCGGCGTGCGGAGCGCTACAGTCGTGGCCGCGAGCGCGGCAGACACGGACGCCCTCTCCACGGCAGCGTTCGTGCTGGGCGTTGAGGGCACGCGGCGCCTGCACACCCGGGCGCCCGGCTTCGCCGCAGTGCTGATTCCGGAGGCGCCGGGGGGAGGGTGCGACATCGCAGTACGGATCGGGGACATCGCGCTTGAGTTGGGGTAAAATCTCCAGGTATTCCGGCGAACGGATGCGCCGCAGGCGCGCGAGATCCGGCTGAGGGGAGAACAAATCGAATGAATGACGAACAGAACGTGTCGCGGCGCGACCTGCTGCGGGGCGGCGGGATGGCGGCGGCCCTCTCGCTGACTCTGCCGCCGTCCGTTGCGCGGGCGATGCTGGCGGCCCAGGACCCGAAGGCTGCCGCCGAGGAAGCTGCGAAGGCGGCCCGCAACGCCACTCCGGTGCGGCTGGCCTGGATCGGCAGCGGCGTCCAGGGTCAGAATGACATGAAGCAACTGGTGAAGTTGCCCGGCGTGGAGATTGTCGCCATTGCCGACATCTACGAGCCGCACATTGAGGCTGCCCGCAAGATCGCCGGACCGAACTGCGAAGTATTTCGGGACTACCGGAAGCTCCTCGAGCGGAAGGACATTCAGGCCGTCGGCATCGCCACGCCGCTCTACCTGCATGCACCGATCGCGATTGACGCCATGAACGCGCGCAAGGCCGTCTACTGCGAGAAGATGATGGCCTACACCGTAGACCAGGCGAAGGACATGGTCCGCACGGCCGAGCGCACCGGCGCGCTGTTACAGGTCGGACATCAGCGGCGCTATAGCCCCGACTATCATCATGCCCTGGACCTGGTAAAGAAGGGGTACTTCGGAGAACTCACCCACGTCCGCGCGCAGTGGAACCGGAACGGCTCCTGGCGCCGAGCGGTGCCGGGCAACGATCCCAAACTGGAACGCTTGCTGAACTGGCGCCTGTACCGCTCCTATTCGCGCGGCTTGATGGCGGAACTCGGCAGCCACCAGATTGACGTGACCAACTGGTTCACCGGCTTGCACCCCACTGCAGTCGTGGGGATCGGGGGCATTGACCACTACAAGGACGGGCGCGAGGTCTTCGACAACGTGCAGGTGGTGTTTGAGTACCCCGGCGGCCTCAAGCTCTGCTACCAGTCCATCCAGACAAACGCCTACGATGACTTCTCCGAACAATTCATGGGCACCAAAGGCACGCTGATCGTCAGCGAGGCGTCAGGCCGCAGTATGATGTTCCGCGAGTCTTCCGCCGAGGACTTCGAATTTGCGAAGTTCTCGCAGAACAAGCAGAAGGTCGGGAGACGCACCGGGATTCTCCTGGACGCCGGCGCCACCACCCGGCAGGACAAGCGAGAGCGGACCGCAGGCACCGCGCTCGCCAACAGCGGCGTCAGCAAGAACAATTGGGCCCTCGCCCTGGAAGACTGGGTGGACTGCGTGCGCACCGGCCGGAAGCCGTTCTGTGACGGGCGCATTGGGCTGGCCGACACCGTCTGCGTGATTGCTGCCAACGAGGCAATGGAGCGCGGCTCCAGGGTGCGCCTCACCGACGAGATGTTCAAGGTCTGACGTCCCCCGCAGAGGGATTACGACCGCGGGTCGCGAAGATGGGGACGGCATCTGCCGTCCCCATCCGCTTTTGTGGGGCGCGTCGCCCGGGACTCCGCTGCACCATGAATTCAACCTCGTCCGATTCCTCGGGACTCCGCTGGTACCAGGGGCTCGACCGCTATTGCTGGGTCGTCCTTCTGGTCGCCGCCCTCGGTTGGCTGTTCGACACAATGGACCAGAACATTTTCAATCTGGTGCGTCGGCCGTCGCTCGAGGCAATCCTGGCCACCACAGACATCCCAAAGGACCAGATCGTGGATGCGGCCAAGAAGGCGGCCGGAGACATGACCTCCATCTTCCTCATCGGTTGGGCGGTGGGAGGATTCATCTTCGGCATACTTGGCGACAAACTGGGCCGTACCCGCACGATGGTGATGACGATCCTGATCTATGCCATCTTCACCGGGTTGAACGGATTCGCGTGGAGCGTGGAGTCGTACGGTTTCATGCGCTTCATGACGGCGCTCGGGGTGGGGGGCGAGTGGGCGGCCGGAGCGGCGCTCGTGGCGGAGGTGTTCCCCGCACGGTCGCGCGCGATGGCTCTGGGCCTGTTGCAGGCACTCTCGGCGCTGGGCAACATCATGGCGGCCATCATCACCTTGATTCTCGGCGACCTCACCGCCGAGTGGCGCACCGCGTACTGGATCGGCGCTGTCCCCGCGCTCCTTGTGCTCTGGATCCGGAGTTCAATCAAGGAGCCGGAGCAGTGGGTCAATGCGCGCCACCACACCGCGGCGGAGGAACTCGGGAACATCAGCCAACTCTTCACCGATCCGGTGCTGCGCCGGAATACCACCGCCGCGGTGCTGATGGCGGCAGCGGGGGTGGGCGCGCTCTGGGGCGTCGGGTTCTTCAGCGTGGACATGCTCCAGGGCGAGATGAGCGCCGCGGTTCCCGACCGCGTGCTGCGCGGCCGGATGATCAGCTTCGTCTTCATTCTGCAGAATGCCGGCGCCTTCTTCGGCATTTACCTGTTCGCGATGCTGGCGGAGCACCTGAACCGGCGGAAGGCGTTCTTCCTCTGGTTCTGCCTCGCGTGGGGCTCGCTCCTGCTGTTCTTCTGGGGTGTCCAGGGGGCGGGCGAGCAGGCATTTCCGCGAGCTACCGTGCTGGCGTTCATTATGGGCTTCTGTACGCTCGGACCCTTCTCCGGCTACAGCGTCTATTTCCCGGAGCTGTTTCCCACCCGGCTGCGGACCACAGGCCTCGGTTTTTGCTACAACGCAGCGCGCATTCTGGCCGCAGGAGCGCCGATCCTGCTGGGCCAACTGGCAAAGAGCCTGGGGGGATATGCTCAAGCAGCTACCTGGGTCAGCGCGATCTACCTGTTCGGTCTACTCGGCACGTACCTCGGTCCGGAGACCAAAGGGAAACCGCTGCCGGACTGAGGAGAGGTGCAAAACGCTTGATCGGCGCGGCGGGCGGACGAGGGGCGTTGACGGAGGGACACCAGGATGAACCGGCGAGAGTGGCTGGCGGGAGCGGGAGCAGCGGCAGGAAGCGTCCTCGTGGGGAGGCAGGCGATGACGGCGGAGAAACTCACTGCAGGGACTGAGGCGGGCGATGTGGTGGTCCGCTGCGGCGGGCGGCCCGTCGTCACCTACTGCCGCACGCCCCGGCCGGGCCCTACCGGCACGCCGCCGTTGTTCACCCGCAGCGGCTACCTGCACCCCATCCACGCTCCGTGCGGCGCGGTAGTGACGGACGACTTTGCCGCGGATCATCCGCATCAGCGCGGAGTTTTCTTCGCCTGGACCAAGACGCAAGTCACTCTGGACGGCACGGAACTGCACCCGGACTTCTGGAATCTCGGCAGCGGGACCGGGCGCGTGCGCGCCGCGGGAGGCGATGAGCCCCGGATCACAAACGGTCGGGTTCACCTGCGCACCCGCCAGGTCTGGGACCTGAAGCACGGAGACGCCTGGATCGAAGCGCTGCACGAAACCTGGGACATCATCGTGTATCCACCGGAATTCACCGCCCCACAGGCGCCCGGCGCGGCCTACATGTTCGACCTGATCTCCCGCCAGACGCCGGCGATGCGCCTGGAGCTGCCGGCGTATCGCTACGGCGGCATGGCGGTCCGCGGGGCAGCAGAGTGGATCCCCAAAGCCTCCGGCGTGGCGGTGACAGATACGGACGGCCACACCCGGATCACGGCAGATGGCGCGAAGGCCGGGTGGTGCGCCCTCAGCGGACCCGTGCGCGGGAACACCGCCGGCATCGCGCTGTTCGAGCACCCGGACAACCCCCGCACGCCCAACCCGCTGCGCGTCCACCCGGAGGTTCCCTACTTCGTGTTCTGCCCATCCAAGAACGAAAGCTGGGCACTGGAGAAAGGTCGAGAGCAGGTCTTCCGCTTCCGGGTGATTGCCGCCAACGCCGCCGTCACTGTGGCCCAGGGGAACAACTGGTGGAACGACTTCGCCGCGGGATTCCCCCGGTAGACGGTTCCGGAGTCACAGGACGCTGCGGTTATCCCAAGCGCTTCTTCGGTTTCTTCCGTGCAGGGCCGAAATACTTCTCGCTGCGGTAGCGCAGCCAGACGCGGAGCACCTGCGGGATCTCGTCCTTCTGTTCGGGGGTGAGCGTCTGGTAGAGGGCCAGCGCGCGACTGCGCTCGCGGCGGCAGGCGGCATTCTCGTGGGCATCCCAGCGGACACGTGCCATCCGGATGCGGCGGCACACCTCCTTCACGAGCGCGGCCCCGGTGAGGGCCGCGCCGGTACTTTCCGTCTGGTCGTCGGACATGGTTTCTTCCGGGCGCGGATCTCGCGAACCAAACTGCCTACACTCTCGGGGGACGCGGCATCTCAAAGAGCACTTCGGGGGTTGTGTGGGCGTACCACTCAGCACCCAGGCGGGTGAGGTAATCCACGCGGCGCGGGTCCACCGTGTCACCGTCCAGGACATCGCGGGCGAGGTGGAGATACACCACCTCGCCGATGATGTAATTCCCCGATAGGGGGCCACTGCCGTGGGGCACCACCCGAAACAGCCGGCATTCCAAAGCCATCGGGCTCTCCAGCACGCGGGATGGACGCACGCGCACTGACGGCACCGGAGTCAAACCGCTGAACTCCCACTCGCTCGCACCGTACGGCAGCTCCGCCGACGCCAGGTTGATCGGTTCACGCAGGGCGTGAGTGGCTACGTTGATCACATATTCGCCGGTGGCCTCAATATTCCGCAGAGTATCCTTCGGACCGCCGATCCGGTTCGTCAGCGGCGAGATGACGACGGAGAGCGGGTTGGCCCCGCCGGCCATGAAGTAGCTGAACGGGGCGAGATTCGGCTGCCCATCCGGAGAGAGCGTAGACGTGAGCGCGATGGGGCGGGGCGCGACGCAGTGGAGCAGCAGCCGGTGGGCGGCGCCGGGGGAGAGGGCGCCGGGATCCACCCCCAGAAACTCGGAAGGGGGATGGGCGAACGAAGGATTCATGGCAGCCACGAGTCCGGGTACCGCGGATCATCGAGAGTGTCGGCCGCCACTGTGCGGCGAAGCGGGCGAAAGGTATCCACCATCACCGCCAGTTCTTCGGTCCGCGTGGCGCCCAGGCTGGCCTCGATGATACCGGGCTGCGGGCCATGCGGCAGTCCCTGCGGATGCAGCGTGAGGGAGCCTTCCTCAATCCCGCGCCGGCTGCCGAAGTTTCCGTTCACGTAGTAGAGCACTTCGTCGCTCTCCAGGTTGGAATGGAAATAGGGCACCGGGACGGCTTCCGGGTGGTAGTCCAGCAGGCGGGGCACGAAGGAGCAGACGACGTAGTTGCGGGCCTGGAACGTCTGGTGGACCGTCGGCGGCTGGTGCACCCGGCCGGTTATCGGTTCGAAGTCATGGATGCTGAACGCCCAGGGGTAGACGCATCCGTCCCAGCCCACCACGTCAAGCGGGTGGAAATCGTAGTAGTATGCCGTGAGCCTTCCCCGGGCGCGAATCCGCACTTCGCAGGGTCCCGCCCCCTCCGGACGAGTCGGCGGCGGCGGCAGGTGGGTGGGGCCGCGCAGGTCGCGCTCGCAGAATGGGGAGTGCTCCAGGCACTGCCCGTGCGCGTTCCGATAGCGCCGGGGAATCTCCACGGCCCCGGCGGACTCGATCACCAGGAAACAGGGAGCACCCTCCTCCGCCACCACCCGATAAATCGTACCCCGGGGGATGACGAGGTAATCCCCGGGCCGGTAGGGAAGCACGCCGAACATCGTGTCCAGGTACCCGGTCCCTGTGTGGACGAAGAGAAGGTCGTCACCGTCGGCATTCTTGTAGAAATACTCCATCCCAACCGTGGGTCGGCACACGCTGATGGCCACATCCTCGTTGAAGAGGAGCCGCACGCGTCCGGAGATGGGGTCGCCGGCGGGCAGCACGCGCGCCGTCCGCAGGTGGCGGTGGCGCAGTCCTTCCTCGTCGGCGGCACCCGGGAGCCGGTCCTCCAGCAGGCGGCGCCCGGACACCTGTGTGGGGGGAAACCGGTGATAGAGCGTCGAATAGGCGCCGGAGAATCCCTCGTTCCCGAAGACTTCCTCGCGGTACAGAGTGCCGTGTGCCTGACGAAACTGGGCGTGGCGCTTGTGGGGGATTTCTCCCAGGCTGCGGTAGTGGGGCATGATCGCTCCGTCACCCGCTCACACGATTGGTGAGCGATCCCAGGGCCTCGATCTGCAGGGTCACCTCGTCGCCAACCTCGAGCCAGGGATGGACGCCCTCCGGGAACTCGGTGATGCAACCGGTCCCCACGGTGCCGGACCCGATGAGGTCTCCTACCCGCAGCGTGGTGTTCCGCGACGCGACGGCAATCAGTTCGGCGAAGGTCCAGTGCATCTCCCGGCTATTCCCCACCGAATAGCACTCCCCATTCACTCGCGCTTCCATTGCCAGCGCATAGCGTCTGCCCCGGCTGCGGTCGGGGAGCACGTAGGGATCCAGCTCGTCCGGCGTGGTGAGCCAGGGACCGATGGTCGTCGCGAAGTCCTTCCCCTTGGCGGGGCCCAGCCCAACCCGCATCTCGCGGCGCTGCACGTCTCGGGCGCTCCAGTCGTTCAGCAAGGTGAAACCGGCCACGTAGTCATCCGCCTCCGCGGAGGGGATATTGCTTCCCTCGCGACCGATGACCACCGCCAGTTCCAGTTCGTAATCCAGCTCCCGGGTCTCCGGGGGCCTGGGAACTCGCACGTCGGGCCCGAAAATCCCGGCCGGGTTTGAGAAATAGAAGACAGGCGCTTCGTACCACTCGGGCGGCACGGGGAGGCCCCGCTTGCGCCGCGCATTGCGGACATGCGCCTCGAACGCGTAGAAGTCCCGAAACGATGGGGGGAGTACGGGCGCCAGCAGTTGGACCTGCGCGAGCGGCAGCGATGGGAGCCCCTCGTACGGTCGCGCGCGGAGAGCCTGCAAGAAGGCGATGTCCGGATAGTGCATACCGGCGAGCGTACCGTCGGGCCCGAGCCAGGACGAGAGGTCGCGCACCTGTTCTCCCGCGACGATCCCCAGACGCACCGGTTCCCCCGGCGCCGGCGCAAAGCGGCAGAGCTTCACAGCGTACCTCGCCGGGCCTGCTCGCGCTCGATCGCCTCGAAAAGCGCTTTGAAATTGCCCTTCCCGAAACTCTGCGCGCCGCGCCGCTGGATGATCTCGAAGAACACCGTCGGGCGATCCTCCACCGGCGCTGTGAAGATCTGCAGCAGATAACCCTCGTCATCCCGATCCACAAGAATGCCCAGCTCGGCCAGTCCGTGGATATCCTCTTCAATCTCACCCACGCGCGCGGGCATCAGGTCATAGTAGGAGGCAGGCACCCTGAGGAACGTGACATCTCGCTCCCGCAGCGCCCGCACCGTGGTGACGATGTCATCAGTGGAGAGCGCGAGGTGCTGCACTCCGGGCCCTCCATAGAACTGGAGATACTCCTCAATCTGCGACCGGCGCAGTCCTTCGGCGGGCTCGTTGATCGGGAAACGGATGCGTCCCCGGCCGTCCTGGACCACTTTCGACATGAGCGCCGAGTATTCCGTGCTGATGTCCTTGTCGTCAAAATGGACCAGTTGGGAGAACCCGAGAACCTGCTCGTAGAAACGGACCCAGACGTCCATCTGCCCTTCCGCCACGTTAGCCACGATGTGGTCTATTGCCTGCAACCCCACGGGGCGCAGGGTGGAGGGACCGTAGCGCTCCGGGTCCAGGGGCCGAAACCCGGGTGCGTGCCACCCGCCATAGCGATCCCGATTCAGGAAGGTGTGGGTCGTATCCCCGTACGCCAGGATGGTGGCCGAGATGAACACCCCGTCTGCGTCCTCGACGGAGGTCGGCGGCCGCACTCCGACCGCACCGCGCCGCACAGCCTCCGAGTACGCAGCCTCGACGTCGTCCACCTCAAGGGCAATGTCCTGCACGCCGTCACCATGCAGCGCCAGCCGCGCCTGTTCCGGGTGGCGTGCGGAGAGGGGAGAGGCCAGGACGAAGGAAATCGCTCCCTGACGCACCAGATAGGCCGCCTCGTCCTTCAGACCGGTCTCCAGCCCCGCATAGGCCAGGACGTCGAAGCCGAAGGCATTCCGATAGAAGTACGCCGACTGCCGCGCGTTGCCGACAAAGAAGCGCACATGGTCTATGCGGCGGAGCGGCAGATCTCCGCTGGACATGGGTGGTCTCCGAGCCTTCCCTGTGACTGGGTGCAGCGCTTCTCCGGGGCCATGTGCCCGCCGGGAGCGACACTGCGGATGCCACGGGACAGGACGGCGGGCGCTGACCCGCCGACCCTCCCGATCCCTGTCGAAGGCGCGGATCGAGAGCACACGCGGCAATCCATCTCAATCATACCGCGCTTGGCTGCGTTGGGCTAACGCGGTGCCTCTCGGAGATCCAGATCAGCGACGACATCTCCGGCGCAGCGTCGGGCGCGGGAACACGCGGGTCGGCACGTCCGACCTCTGGGGCCGCCCCGGCGCTCGTAATCCCGGCCGCGACCGCGACGAGGCGTCTCGCACGGAGCCCGCGGTAACCCGCGGACCGGCACCCAGGTCGCGCTCCCGCGGGTCTCAGCACACCGAGGTCGGGCGCACCATCAACGTGATCTTCCCGATCTGCCGGCAGTGCGGTGGTGGCAGCGCACTGCCGGCAAGAATCATCCTCCCGCGATCGCGCCGATGACCAGAAACGGTTCGTCGCCGGTCGCGACCGCAGGCGGTAGTAGAGTGTCCGGCGGCTCGTGGGAGAAGTCTTCACCACACGCGAAGAACCGTACCAGCGGGCGGCGACGGAGCGTGCCGTGATCCCGGATGGTGCCGCGCAGGGTGGGGTGCGCCGCTTCCAGGGCGTCGAGGACCGAACCCAGGGTCGGGCGGCCCTCGACCGGAAGCTCCACCTCGTGGCCCACGCGCGCCAGGGTGCGTAAGTGATACGGGAGGTGGACGCGGATCATCAGAGGGTCTGCACCTCCACGGAGAGCACGGGCGGCAGGTCGCGCACGATCGCCGACCAGTTGTCTCCACCGTCCGGGGAGACATAGACCTGCCCGCCGGTGGTCCCGAAGTAGACGCCGCAAGAGTCAAGGGAGTCCACTGCCATCGCGTCGCGGAGGACGTTCACATAGCAGTGGCTCTGGGGCAGGCCCCGCGTCAGCGGCTCCCACTCGTTTCCGCCGGTACGGCTGCGGTAGACGCGGAGCTTCCCGTCCACCGGGTAATGGTGTGAGTCACTGGTGATCGGGACCACGTAGATCGTCTCGGGCTCGTGCGCGTGGACATCAATCGGAAAGCCGAAATCGGTGGGCAGATCTCCGCTCACCTCATCCCACTGGTCGCCGCTGTTGTCGCTCCGCATGATGTCCCAGTGCTTCTGCATGTAGAGGACGTCCGGCCGGGAGGGGTGCATCGCAATGCGGTGGACGCAGTGCCCCACCTCCGCGTCCTCCACCGGGATGTACTCCGACTTGAGGCCGCGATTGATCGGCTTCCAGGACGCGCCCCCGTCGTCGGTACGGAAGGCGCCCGCTGCCGAAATGGCAATGTAGATCCGGTTGGGGTCGGACGGATCCAGGAGGATGGTATGCAGTCCCATGCCGCCGGCGCCGGGCGTCCATTGTGGGCCGGAGCCATGCCCCCGCAACCCCGCGAGTTCTTGCCACGACTTGCCGCCGTCGGTGGTCCGGAACAGGGCCGCGTCCTCCGCACCGGCGTACACAGTGTCCGGGTCGGTCAGCGACGGCTCCACGTGCCAGATGCGCTTGAA
>SXGS01232372.1_pt1 | contig 33558 bp, 28 predicted proteins | sample 3174681 | NCBI WGS metagenome assembly SXGS01 (sample SAMN11356861, study PRJNA531348) | freshwater metagenome | isolation source: freshwater sample F1-80 | place: China: Fuxian Lake, Yuxi | collected 2017-12-25
CGCCGGCACCCGCTGGCCCGCAGGCAGGCTCGCTCTCGGCCGCCGCGTTTGAGGCCTTGCCGGCAGAGCCCGCGGTTGACCCCGCGTTCGCGGCCTCTGCCCTTGCACCCTCCAGCAGAGCAGAGCGAACGCGTCGGCCGGAACCGGCACGCGTCGAGAATCCGGCGACGGCCCTGATACGCCCCAAGGCGCCAGCACCGCCCCCTGGGCGCACCCTGCCCCTTGCCGAGGAGCAGCCGCCGCTCGATGAGGTGGCGTTGCCGGAGTCCCGGGCAGGATCGCCAGCAGCGCCGTCGCCCGCTCCGGTGAGTCGCGAATCGGTCGGAAGCGATCCCGACCTTCCGGCCCCCGAGCGACGCCCTGGCGACCGAACCATCACCCTGACACAGGGCGACACCCTGCTCGATCTCGTCGGCCGGGAGTACGGCGAGATGAATTACACCGCCATGGAGATCCTCCGCGCACGGAACCCGCAAGCGATGCGGCCGGAGCGCATGATCGCCGGGACGTCCTTCGTGATTCCGGCTCCGGGAGCCGAGTCCCGCATGATCGGCAAGCCGGAATCCCCCAAAGTCCTGGCTCTAGCCACGCCGATCCTGGCGCGAGCGATGGCCGAACAAGCGAAACTGGCGCGGGAGTACGGCGACCGGGTTCGGCTCGAGACCAGTGAGGTGGGCACGGCACTGAGTGTGTACCGCGTCGTCATCACCGGCATCGAGCCGCACACCGCCGAGGGCCTCTCGCGACGGCTCGGGCCCGTGTTCGTCGAGGCCGCCCCAAGCGTACCCGACCAACAAGGGCCACCCGCCGGAGAGTGATCCCTGCTCGGGCGGCCGCCGGCGAGCCTTGGCGCATCCGCCAGCGCCTCAGTCGTAGTCGCGCACGAGTCCGCTCGAATCGTGCAGGAATGCAGTGCTTACGGACCGCTGACCAGTCGCGAAAGTCATTAAATAACAGCTAGTTACAGATGAGCAGTGGCCCCGAACCTGCGCCCGGGTGGCGCTGTCCTTGCTTCATCGAGGAGACGGAAGCACTCGAACAAACCCCCCGCGCACGCCACCGCATCGGCTACGTCCCTTCCCCTCAACGCGCGGGCAAATTCATCAGGACAGAGACGGAAGCGGTGGGATGTTGAGCCCGGATCTCCTAAACGCCTCAAGCCAGAGCGCCGATCTCCCGACGTGGGGGCGACGCATCGGTGGCGCCCCCATTCGTGGCAAGGGGGGCGGGATGGGGCATTTGAGGGTGACAGAGGGGCTCGGACCAAGTGCGGGTTTGCGCGGGATCCTGCACGGGCGGGGGTTTCTGGTCACCGCGCTCTTGGCGTGTTCGTGCCTGGCCGGCTGTGGCGCCGCGCGCAGCCAGAGCCAGCCCCTGGCCCTCGCCGATGGGGGCTACGCTATTCCCGCCGATGACGCCCCAGCCTTTGATCCGACTTCGGCCTTGGAACTCCCCGACCAGAGCTATCGCCTCGCCGCCGGAGACCTGATCGACGTGAGGTTCCCCTACCACCCCGAGGAAAACGAGCGGGTGCCCGTCCGCCCGGACGGGAAGATCAACCTTCAGATCACCGGCGACATGACGGCTGCCGGCCTGACGGTCAGCGAGACCGAGAGCCAGATCCGAGAGCGCGCGTCCCGCTATCTGAAAGACCCGGTCGTCAGCGTCGTCGTCGCCCAACTCGCCGAACACAAGGTCTACGTCGGTGGGGACGTCATCCGCCCCGGCTTCGTCCTTTATCGTGACGGGCTGACCCCGCTACAGGCGGTCATCGAGCGTGGCGGATTCACCGACACGGCCGACTCCGACAACGTGCTCTATGTCAGCCGGATTGGCGGGGATGTGCGCAGCGAGCGGCTCGATCTCGCCGCCGTCGCCGGCGGCGACGAGGAAGAATCGATTTTTCTGGTACCGGACGATATCATCATGGTGCCCAAAACTTGGATTGGACAGGCCGACGTCTTCGTGGACCAGTGGGTCCGGGGCCTTCTGCCGACCGTGCCGCGGCCAGGCGTCGACCTGAACGCGCTCCTCTTCTGAGCGGGCGCGCCCGACACCAAAGCGAGACTCGCCAAGAAGTTTTCTGATGGGAAGGACTTACGAGGCCCTGAAACGGGCGGAAGCCGAGCGTCGTGCGCGCGAGGCGAGAGAGGCTGTTGGTCGCCCGCAACCCGACCAGGGGGCCTCGTCGGATCCCGTGGTCCGCCCAGAACCCGTCGCGGAGCCGGGCTTCGTCCTCGTCGAGCCCGACCTCGAGAAAAACGCCGCGCCCGCCGAGTCCGCGGATCTTCTCTCCCACACCACTCCCACAGACCCAGCCGAGATCCAGACCAAGGCCCACGCGCCCAAGCGGAGCTGGCTCCGCCTGGGCCGGAGCGGCAATGGCCACAACGGCAACGGCCACAACGGCAACGGCCACAACGGCAACGGCCACAACGGCAACGGCCACAACGGCAACGGCCACAACGGCAACGGCCACAACGGCAACGGCCACAACGGCAACGGTCAGCGCTACTCCGCCCGAGCGGCCAGGCCCACGAGCACCCGCTTCACCTTCGACGTGCCGCCCGCCACGCTCGAGGAGTTCCAGCAGCTCCGAAAGAACCTGCTCTCGACGCGCCGAAACGGCCGCTCCCTCCAGTTGATGTTGATGGCTTCCTCGCGGCACGGCGAGGGCGCGACAACCACCGCGACCCTGCTTGCAGCCACACTTGCACAGGGCGGCCGTTGCCTCGTGATCGACGCCAACCTGCGCACGCCGGGCCTCTCCCGCCTCCTCGGAGAGAGCGCGGCATCCGGTCTCTGCGAGGCCCTGGCCGACAGCTCTTCCGACATCCAGGCCCACGTCCACCCCACCGAGATCCCGAATCTCTACGTGATGCCCACCGGCGTCGGGCCCGTGCGCGTTCCCTACATGTTCGAGGGCAAGCCACTCGACGACCTGATCCTCGCGCTGCGCCGCGAGTTCGAATTCATCCTGATCGATGGGGCTCCCATCGAGATGTACGCGGACAGCTCGCATCTCGCGCCGCATGCCGACGGGGTGATCCTCGTCGTGCAGGCCGAGACGACACCGGTCCCCGTACCGGCCCTCTCGCTACGCGAACTCGAACGGGTCGGCGCAGCCGTCCTGGGGGCTGTCCTGAACCGCACCCAGAATTACATCCCTGAAGTTCTGACCAGACTCACGAATCCCCAGGAGCTCGTCGAGGTCTCGATCATCCCGCACGGCGAGGCTTCGCGATGAACGAGGCCGTCCGCGAGTTCCTGCACATCCTCTTCAAGCGGAAGCGTTTCGTGGCCATCACGTTCGCCGCGATCGTGATCCCGTCCATCCTCATGGCTCTGCTGCGCTCCCCCTCGTACCGGGCCTCCGCCAAGCTCCTCGTGTCCGGCGCGCGCAGCTACCTGCATCTTTCGCCGCAGGACTCGCGCAAGGGAGCCCAGATTCCGGACAGTCAGGTTCTCTTTGCCGAGATGGAGAACCTGAAGAATCGATCCTTCCTCCTCTCGGCCGCCACCCGCCTCCAGGTCGAACTCCTCGATCCCCCTCCGGAAGACCCGGAAGCACGGACCCGGCTGACGGCAGCAAAGATCTCGACCGGCCTGGTCGTGACAGCTTTCCCCAAGACCCCGATGCTGGAAGTCGCCTTCACGTCGGACGACAAGCATATCGCGGCTGCCGTGGTGAATACGGTCCTCGACACCTATCTCGAGTATCACCCGAGCCTCTACGAGTCGCCCGAGATCGAGGCCTTCTACGAACAGCGGGTGACAGAGCTTCGCCGCGATGTCCGCAAGGCCGAGCGCCGGCTGGACGATCTCCAGCGCCAGACCGGGATCGTCGATGTCGATCAGCAACTCGACGAGATCGTCCGCCAGACGATGGCCGCCGAACTCGAGTTGCAGGAAACCCGTGGACTCGTCCAGCAGACCGGGGATCTCATCGCGGAGCTGGAGCGCTCACTGGCGAGCGAGCCGGAACGGGTGGCCAGTGACGTCAACATGGTCAACAACCCGGTGGCCCGGGCCCTCGATGAGCGTATCGGCCTCCTCACCGTGGAGCTCTCCGAGCTTCGCCAGCGCTATACGAACGAGGACCGGCGCGTCCGCGATAAGCTGCAACAGATCGCGGAACTTCAAGCCCAGGTCGCCAAGCAGCCCGAACGCATCATCGGCACCGAGCGCTTCGAGCGGAACCCCGTGCACCAGAACCTGACGGAGGAACTCCTCCGTGCCCGTGCAAATCGGGAGGCACTCGGGTCCAAGGAGGAGACCCTGGATGCTTCTCTGATCGAGTTCCGTGGCCGAATGCACGCCATGGACAGCGCCGGAAGCCGACTTCGCGAGTTGGAGGGCAACGTCGCGCATGCCCATGCCGCGCTCGAGCAAGCAGTCAAGCACGAGCAGGAGGCCGAGCTTTCGATGCAGATGAGCGCCGACAAGCTCGACTCGATTCGTATCGTCGACCGGGCACAGCCTCCGCCTCGTCCGACGAACCAGAATCTCCCCCTCACCATTCTCGTCGCCCTGCTCGCGGGCGGCGCACTTGGAATTGCCGGCGCCTTCGGCCTCGAATTCCTCTACCAGACCTATCACTTCGGTTCGGACGTCGAGCGGGAGCTCGAAATCCCGGTTCTTGGTCTCATCAGCGACTTCCAGCAGATTTCCTGATTCCCGTCTCGCCGTCCCGTCCGGGAGGGCCTTCCCATTCGTAAAATTCTGACAGACATCGCCAAGCGCGCCATCCATCACGGCGGGCTCTCGGCCCTTGCCCGGGCATGCCTCGGGGGGCGTGCGGCCATCCTCCGCTACCACTCCGTGAGCACGATGGCGGATGGCACCCACCTGTGCCTGGACCCCGGCCTTGCCGTGGCGCCCGAGGATTTCGACCGGCAGTGCGCCTATCTCGCGCGCCACTACCGCGTGGTCTCGCTCGATGACATGGTCGCTGCCTTCTCCGGCGGGCCTCCCCTGCCGCCGCGCGCCGTCGCCCTCACCTTCGACGACGGGTACCTGGACAACCACAGCCATGCGCTGCCGATCCTCGCACGCCATGGCCTGACTGCGACTTTCTACGTGACGACGGACTGCATCGACAACCGATCTATCCTCTGGACCGGCCTCCTGCGCTTTGCCGTCTTCACGAGCGACCGACCGCTGCTCGAGATCAGGAGCCCCATCCCGTTCCGCCTGCCCCTGCGGACGCCCACCGAGCGCAAGGAGTCCTTCACCAAGCTCATCGTGACGATGAAGAACGTGCCGACCCTGCGCCGACTCGAACTCCTCGAGGCCGTGCGGCTGGCTGCGGGCATCGAGGATCTCTCGCCGCTCTCCGGGATCATGATGTCGTGGGACCAAGTGCGTGATCTCCACCGAGCCGGGATGACCATCGGAGCGCACACCCTGACTCATCCCAATCTACCCAACGCCACCGAGGAAGAGGCCCGGCGCGAAATCTTCGGCTCCCGGAACGCCATCATCGAACATCTCGGCGGACCGGTTCGTCACTTCTCGTATCCCAATGGCCGCGGCAGCGCCCACCTCACCGAGACGGTCAAGCGTATTGTCGGAGAAGCGGGATTCGTTACGTCGACCACATCCATCACCGGGCCCGTTCAGCCCGGCGACGACCTCCTCGCCCTGCGCCGGATCGGCGTGTATCGGCGACACGGCGTCCTGCCGGAGTTTAGTCTCGACATCGAGCGGGGAAAGCTCGGCGCGTGAGCCCCGATTCCATCTCCACACGCCCTGCCCTGATCCGGAGGACCCGGGGCGTGGAAGCATTCCCGCCGTGGGTCGTGGGTGCTCTCGGTCTCAGCGCTGTCCTCCTGGGGCTGGCCTCGCTGGTCGATGACCAGGCGCTGATGCTCGTCGCCGGTGGCCTCACGGCCATCGTCGCCGGTGCGACCATCTTCTACCGGCCCCATTTCGGCGTCCTGGTCATCATGTCGACCATGCTTCTCTCGTACCCCGACGCGCTCAAGGGAGTGCCGCCGTTTACCATCAACAATCTGCTCGGCGGCGTCCTGATCATGATTCTGATCCTGCAGCTCTACCGCTCGCGGGACTACTGGTTTCTGCGCGAGTCCGAGATTCGTCTCCTGATCTTCCTCACGGTCTGGCTCATCGTGATCGCCTCGATCAGTGAACTCTATCTCCCCGAGAAGCGCCTGTTGCCGGCGGTCGCGCGGCGTGGCGTGGAGGGCAATCTCTACGGCGAGAGTGACGACACCGGGCGCTGGATCTTCGAACTTCTCTCGCGCCTGGCCTTCGTCATTTTTTTCGTGAACTGGATGACGACGCCACAGCGGGTCCGCTGGGCGCTCTGGCTCCTCGCCATCTGTATCGCCGCAGCCGTGCCGACTCTCGGACCCGACATGACCAAGGGCGAGAACGAGTACCGCATCACGTCAAAGGCCGTCGGTTGGGCCGTCAACCTGAACCGCTTTGCGTTCATGATGAATGTCGGCGTCGCGCTCTTCCTCTATCTCGCCGGTCGGACCAGGGCTCTCGCTGGCCGCCTCTTCTTCGTCGTGTGCGCTCTCGGAAGCATTCCCCTCATCCTGTTGTCCGCTTCCCGCAGCGGTTTCATCGGGCTCGGTCTCGTCGGGGTGCTCTCGCTCGGCGTGGCCCCGATCCCGCGCCGCTGGAAAGGTGCCGTCGCACTCTCCGGCCTGGCCCTCACCTTGATGGCCTTCCAGTTCGCACTCACCGACGGGGCCCGCGAGCGCCTGCTCAACATCAATCCCTTTGCTCCGCAGGAGTCGACCGACTTCAGTGCCTACGCCGAAGGCAGCCGGTCCACGGAAGTCCGGATGACGACCATCAGCGAGGCGCTGACGATCATCGGGCACTACCCGCTGAGCGGTGTCGGGTTGGCCAACTTCCGCTGGGTCAACGCGATCATGCACGACTCCTACAAGCCACCGCACAACGCCTATGTCTGGGCCGCCGCCGAAGGTGGCCTGCCCGCCCTGCTCGCCTATCTGACTCTCTTCGCCCTCCTCTGGGGGCGGATTGGTCGCCTCAAAGAACCCCTGGGACGGCATCCGGTGCTTGCCGGCCTGCCCGAGTGGCTCCAGATCTACCTCATTCTGCTGCTCTTCTTCTCCATGTTCGCCGACGTGTGGATCGAGGTACACGTGTACTTCATCGTGGCCTTCGCGGTCGCGCTCGCCCGGATCGCCGAGGACGAGGATCTGCGAACCCGCGGACTGCCCGGCCCGAAGGGCGGCACACCCGGCGCGCGGCGGGCCGCGGCACGCGCCCTCTATCGCCAGGACGCCCGCCAGGACGCCGTCACGTGATCGGCATCGCCTACCTGATCGATCATTTGAAGGTGGGAGGTGCGCAGCGCCACCTGCTCCATGTCATCCGCAATCTGGACCGGGAGCGCTACGCGCCGGAGATCTGGGTGGGCCCGAGCGATCCCGGCGAGCTGGCACCCGAGTTCGAGCGCGCCGGAGTCACCGTCCGTTCCTTCGGCATCGACCGCTCGCTGTGGAGTGCTGCCGCGCTGGCCTCGATCCGTCGCGTTGCGGCCGAGCTGCGGTCGCGCCACGTTCCGATCGTGCACGGCTACCTCTTCGAGGGCAACGCACTCGCCGCGGTCGTGGGCCGACTTGCCAGGACACCGGTCGTCCTCACCAGCAAGCGCAGTCTCGATCGCTACGCGCGCTTCGACCAGCGGCTGGCAGCCATCGCCTCGAACCTTTTGAGCGATCGTGTCGTCGTCAATGCTAAATCCATCGGACGACTGATCCGTGAGCACGAGTTCTGCCCGACGAACAAAATCGTGCGCATCCCCAACGGTGTCCCCCTCGCCACGGGGCTCCCCGCCACCCGGCCCGAGGTGCTGCGGATCGGAATGGTCGGCCGCCTCGGCTGGAAGAAGGGCTACCCCCACGCGCTCGAGGCGGTCGCCTTGCTCCGGACACGCTACCCGAATCTCGAGGTCGAGATCGTCGGGGATGGCGCCGATCGTGCCGAATTGGAGGCCCTCGCCACTCGCCTCGCACTCTCCGACACCGTACGCTTTCTCGGCCGCCGCGAGGACGTGCCGGATCTGCTGCCCCGCTGGAGCATCTACGCCCTGTCGTCGGTCATCGAAGGCATGCCCAATGCACTCCTCGAGGCCATGGCCGCTGGGCTCGCCGTGGTCTCGACCACCGCCGGAGGTTGCGGTGAGGTCGTCACGGATGGCGAAACCGGCCTCCTGGTCCCGCCGGCCGATCCCAAGGCCCTGGCCGACGCGCTCGACCGCCTCCTCTCCGACGCGCCACTGCGCGAGCGCTTGGGACGGAGCGCCCGAACCCGGGTTCTGCAGGAGTTCTCGCTCGATGCCATGATGGCGGCGATGGATCGGCTCTACGTCGCAGCCCTTGCCCGCCGGGGCCTTCCGCTGCCGGCTCCTGCGGCCGATAGATCCCTGGAGAAGCTCGCAGCCGGCCCATCGCCCGCCGCCTAGCCTCCAGCCCCGGACAGTCCACGATGACAGGCCTCCTCGTCTTCACGATCGCCTTGGTGATCTTGCTCTACCACCACCTCGGCTACCCGTTGCTCCTTGGGCTTCGCGCCCGCCGCCGTCCGCGGCGCCCGACCAAAAGCTACTCGGGGGATTCGGGTTGGCCTGCGGTGAGTCTCGTGATTTCGGCCTACAACGAGGAAGAGGTCCTCGCCGCCAAGCTCGAGAACGCGACCGCCCTCAACTATCCGGCGGGCCTCCTCGAGATCGTGGTGGCCTCGGACGGCTCGACCGACGGCACCGGGGCCATCGCGCACGGCTTTGCCGGACGCGGCGTCCGCTTGCTCGAGTTCTCACCCAACCGGGGCAAGAACCTGGTGCTCAACGAGGTCCTACCGCGTCTCCGCAGCGAGATCGTGGTCTTCACCGACGCCAACGGCATGTACCACCGCGACGCATTGAGGGCGCTCATCGCACCCTTCGCCGACGCGGCGGTGGGGTCGACCTGCGGTGAGCTGGTCTATCAGAACTACAACGAGAACCCGATCGCGGAGGGTTACAACCGTTACTGGGAATTCGACCAGCTGCAGAAGCGCCTCGAGAGTGACGCCGGAACCTTGCTCGGCGCCAACGGCTCGATCTTCGCGGTGCGACGCGCCCTCTGCCGGCCGATCCCGAACGATGTCTGCAACGACATGGTGCAGCCCATCCTGGTCGCCGCCGAGGGCCATCTCTGTGTCTACGAACCGCGCGCCCGATCCTTTGAAGCGGGTTCACGAGATCTGGCCGATGAACTCCGCCGCCGCTCGCGCATCATCGGGCGTGGCATCCGCGGAATCGCCTTCGCTTGGCCGACGATCGTCACCCATCGCGCGTGGGCGGTCGGCTGGGAGCTCGTCTCGCGCAAGGGGCTGCGCTACCTGATGCCCCTCTGGTTCCTATTGCTGCTCGCCGGCTCGGGCCTCGCGGGTGGTCCCATTCTCGGCACCTTCTTCTGGCTCCAACTCGCGGGCTATGCCGCCATTCCGGTCGCCGCGCGACTGCCCGAGGGCCGGCTCTCGCGGCTCGCCTCGCCGCTTGTCTATTTCGGCATCGGCAATCTCGCCGCGATCCAGGGTTGGGGGAAGGTACTGGCGGGCTCCGAGCTTGGACGCTGGCAGACCGCCGAGCGCCCCTTCGAGGGGGAGTCCACCAACTCCACTCCCGCAGCGGGGCTGCAATGACGGCAGCCGCACCTCTCAATGCCTTCTCGGTCGATGTCGAGGACTGGTTTCAGGTCTCGGATCTGGAGAGTCAGGTCCGCCGCCGCGACTGGGATCGGTACGAGAGCCGGGTTCTCGCGAGTACGCGGCGCCTGCTGGCCCTCCTGCGCAGCCACGCGGTGCGGGGAACTTTCTTCATCCTGACGTGGAACGCCGAGCGCTGGCCGGAACTGGTCGAGGAAATCGCGGCCGACGGACACGAAATCGCCACGCACGGCTACTTCCACGAACTCGTCTACGAACTCGGTCGCGATGGCTTCCAGCGGGACCTCGAGCGTTCGATCGAGATCCTGACGCGGATCACGGGCCAACCTGTCGCGGGCTACCGGGCACCCAGTTTCTCGGTGACCGCGAAATCCCTCTGGGCGCTCGATGTCATGCTCGAAGCCGGCCTGCGCTGGGATTCGAGCGTCTTCCCGATCGCCGATTCCCTCTACGGGATTCCGGGAGCACAGCGCTTCCCCTTCGTCGCGCACGAGCGCGATGGCGCACGCCTCATCGAGTTCCCGATGACCACCGCCCGGCTCCGTCGTCGCAACCTCCCCCTCGGCGGAGGCGCCTACCTGCGCGTTCTGCCCTATCGCTACCTCCACTGGGGCATGCGCCAGGTGAATGCCGAGGGCCGACCCGCCGTGGTCTACCTCCACCCCTGGGAAATCGACCCCGAGCACCCACGGCTGCGGATCTCGGGGAAACGCGGCTTCTCCAGCCACTATCTGCGGCTCGCCACGATGGAGAAGAAGCTCGACCGCCTGCTGGCCGACTTCCGCTTCGCTCCGATCAGCGACGTTCTGGCGGGGCTCGAACTACTGCAACCGCGATCGTCCCAACATCCGGGATTGCCGGCCAATGACGTTCCGTCCATCATGGCTGGCTGAAACAGAGGTCAAATGCCCCTCCGCACACTCATCATCACGCAGGAAGATTGTCTTTACCTGCCGCAATTCGTCGACACCGTGTTGCGCCACCGCCGCCGCAACATCGTCGGGATCACCATCCTCCCGGCACTCATGCCCAAACAGACCTGGCTCTCGGCCATGCGCGAGCATCTCGGCGTCTACGGCCCGACCCAGTTCCTGAAGCAGGGCCTCCGCTACGCCTGCCGGAAAGGGATGGGCATGCTCTCGCAACGTTTCCCCCTCCCCGGCCACTACTCGGTCGCGGCAATCGCCAGGACGCACGGCATCGCCGAGGTGGCGACCAGCAACGTGAACTCGGCCACCTACCACGAGACGCTGCGAGGGCTGAACCTTGACCTCATTCTCTCGATCAACGCCAGCCAAAAGTTCCGCAGTGGACTGCTTGCCCTGCCACGGCTCGGCTGCATCAACGTCCACGGCGCACTCCTGCCCCGCTACCGAGGACGTCTCCCCAGTTTCTGGGTACTGGCCAACGGTGAACGGGAGACCGGTGCCACGGTTCATTTCATGAACGAGGATCTCGATGACGGACCGATCCTCCTGCAGAAGACGGTCCCGATCAACCCATCCGACACCCAGGATGCGCTGATCCGCAAGACCAAGGCCGTTGGCGCGCAGCTCGTGATCGACGCCATCGACCGCCTCGAGGCCGGGTCCGTCACGACCCAGCCGAACGACCGCAGCGAAGCGACCTACTATTCGTTCCCCACCGCAGAGGACGGGCGCCGCCTCCGGCAGCTCGGCCGGCGGTTCCTCTGATCCTCCCACCATTTTCTTCACCTCTCCGGAGTCAAATTCAATGACCAACGACGAGAACAGTGTACTCGACGATATGAAGGGCTGGCTGCGGGACCGCGGCCTGACCAAGAGCAATCTCAAATCCTACAAGTATTGGCTGCCTTACACCTTCGCCAATGGCCGGGCCTGGACCCCGCAGTCGGTCACTTTCGAGCTTACCCTGCGCTGCAACCTGTCCTGCCAGATGTGCCCGCTCGACCTGCCGCGGGTGATGCACGACAAGACCAATCCCGAGCTCATCAAGGAGCGCCAGCGTGCCGAGCTTGGGACCGAGGAGATCAAGAAGGTCATCGACGACATCGCCGCCATGGGCGTGGGCGACATGACGATCACGGGTGGCGAGGTCTTTCTGCGCAAGGACGTGTTCGAGATCATCGAGCACATCACGAAGACTCCCATCCACCTCTGCGTGAATACCAACGGCTGGTTCCTGCGACCGGAAGAAGCGCGCCGCCTGGTCGCCCTGAAGCCCCATGCGCTCTCCATCTCGATTGACGGGCCCGATGACCTCCACGACGAGATCCGCCGGGGCAAAGGCAGCTTCCAGCGCCTGCTCCAGGGGATTCGCAACGTCCAGGCCGCCAAGAAGGAGCTCGGGGTGCGCCGTCCCAAGATCGGCATCACCGTCACCGTCTCCGCACTCAATCAGGGGCGCTACAGCGAAGTCCTCGACTGGCTCAAGGACACCGGCGTCGACACCGTCGACTTCGATTACATGTTCTACACGACGCCCGAGCACGACGAGGAGACCGAGCGCCTGATCCCGCTCCCCGTCCACCAGAAGGAAGAGAATCAGGACCTCCCGATGTATCTCCGGCAGGTCGACGGCCAGACCCTCTACGAGGAGTCGCAGAAGGCCCTGCGCAAGAGCGAGGAGTACGGCATCCCGATCGGCTTCGGCCCGCCGCTGAAGACCCCGGAAGAGATGGAGCGCCGCTTCCTCGACGACGACTACGCCTTCGTCGAGAAATGTTTCTACCCCTGGAAGACCTTCCGAATCAGCCCCTACGGCGACGTCTACTCCTGCTCGATCGACGTGGCGTTCGGCAATGTCCGCAACCAGAGCGTCATCGATATCTGGAATAACGAAACGTACCAGACCTTCCGCAAAGCCTTGAAGCAGCGCCGCTTGTTCCCGAAGTGCGCCAAATGCTGCGCGCTCAACAATGATTTCTGGCGCCATCTCCCTACCTTCGGCTGAGGCTTTTCATGAGTGATCGGACACAGCGAGTTGCCCTGATCGGGGCGGGGCGGATCTCCGCGGTTCATGCGGGCTATCTGCGTGGCATCCGCAGCGCCCGAGTTGCGGCCGTCTGCGATACATCTCCCGGCCAAGCGGCCACCTTTGCGAAGCAACGGGGCATCCCTGCGGCCTTCGAGGATCTCGACGATCTCTTCGCCGCGACCTCCCCGAGCATCGTTCACATCTGCACGCCCCCGCGCAGCCACGCCCGACTTGCCATTGCCTGCATGGAGCGCGGCGCCAACGTCATCGTCGAAAAACCGATGGCCATGTCGGTCGAGGAATGCGACCGCATGTCCGCTGCGGCCCGCACCTTCGGGCGCGTGATTGCGGTAGGGCACAACCGTCTCTTCGATCCGGTCGTCGCCCGCCTGCGCGGACTCGTCGACTCGGGAGCGCTGGGCGCTGTCGTGACAGTCGAAGCGCAGCAGGGTGTGAATCTCGTCGAAGGCGGGACGACGGCCACCGATCATTGGAGTGTCGCCGACCCCTTCGTGCCGCTCTGGAACCTCGGCCCCCACCCGCTCTATCTGGTCGACGCCTTCGCCGGCCCCTTCGAGCGCATGACGGTGCACGGCCGGCCACCGGCGGAGACCGACGGTCTCCTGCGCGAGATCCGGATCCTGCTCGAAGGAGCACACGGTGATGCCTTCGTGTCGTTCTCCATGGGCGCGCAGCCCTACCTCAACCACCTCACGGTCTACGGCACCAAGGCCACAGCCCGCCTGAACCTGAACACGATGACGATGATCGTTGATCGGAACCGGAAGCTGCCCGGCATGATCAACAAGCTCGCGGCAAACGCCTTCCCGATCCTCGACCTGCTGCGCGCAACCGTCACCAACGGCATTGGAGTCGCGACCGGCCGCATGAAGACCTACCCGGGTATCGGCGCTCATCTGCGCGCCATCTATGGCGCCCTTGACGCGGGCGATCCCTTGCCGGTCGATGCTGCGGCCGGCCGACGCAACGTCGCGGCCCTCAGGGAAATAGAACAGACCCTCACCAACGGCGACATTCCCGCAGGAGATTCTCCCTCATGGACCTCGTGACCGGTGCCACCGGAACTCTCGGCCGCGCGGTGACGGCCCGGCTCAGTGCCGAGGGTCGGCCCTTTCGCGTCCTGGCTCGCCTCGGCACGGATTTGAAGCGTCTCCCACCACAGGCCGCGGACGTCGTTTGGGGTTCGCTCGACGACCCCGAGACGCTGGCGCGTGCGACCCACGGCATCGACACCATATTCCACATCGCGGCGCGCGTGGCGCGCCGCGGTGGGCGTGCCGCCTTCGAACGCGACAACGTGCTCGCAACCGAATCCCTGCTCGAAGCCGCGGAGGCCGGCGGCGTGCGTCGCTTCGTCCACGTCAGCTCGGCGGGCATCTACGGCGCTGGCACCGGAGTGGTCACCGAGCAGACCGAACTCGACCCGCGGATCGAGGAGCGCGGGGCTTACGCATGGTCCAAGGCCGAGGCCGATCGCGTGGTACGAGCCTTCGCCGCCCGCTCCCGCCTGGAGGTCGTGGTCATTCGCCCGGCCCTGCTCGTGGGCGAGGGCGCTCCCCCCTTCTTCGCGCGCATGCACGTCCCCATCCCGCGCTCAGGGCGACGTCTCGTGGTGGCTCGGCGCGGCCAACTGCTCCCTCTGACCCAGGTTGCCAGCGCCGCCGACGCCATCGTCCGCGCTGCGACCCACGGCAACTCTTGCGCGGCCTACAACGTGATCGACGCACTCGTGCCGCAGACGGCGTGGCTCGGCACGCTGGCTCGCGCCAACCAACTGCCCTTCCGGCCTCTCTTCTGCCCGCCCTTCCTGTTCCGTCCACTCGCCAGCGCCTGCGATCTTCTCTCGCGCGTGACCGGGCGCAATTTGCCACTGACTCGATATAAATTCCAGCGCGCCACGGAAAGTCTCTCCTACGAGACCGCGGCCGCCGAGCGCGAGCTCGCGTGGCGGCCCCGTGCAGACTTCAGCGCGCTTCTCAGCCCTGACGCAGCCTGATCCCACCTCATTCCGTTCCGTTCCGTCTCGTTCAATCATGCAGAATTCATCCTCAGACAGCACGGGCGAGTTCCGCCCGGAATCCCGAAAGAGTGGCGGCCGCGTGCTGCAGCTCCATTCGGCACCGCCCGACATCAGAGCGGCGCAGGCGCTGCCGCTCGGACGCCCGGCCAGGCTGCTCTTCGTGATCGACGAACTCGATATCGGTGGAACCGAGCAGCAGATCTTCGAACTCTCACGAAGACTCGACCGGTCCCGCTTTACGCCCACGGTCTGCTGCTTTCGCCACGGTCGCAAGGCACAGGAGATCGAGACTGCCGGCGTGCGCGTTGTGCATCTGCCCAAGCGAGGCAAGATGGATCCGACTCTGCCTCTTCGACTTGCGCGCTTGATGCGGGCGGAGCGCTACGACATCGTTCAGACCTACCTCTGGACCGCGAACACCTGGGCGCGCATCGCAGCACTCGTCGCCCGCATCCCCGTGATCCTCGCCTCCGAACGCAACGTTGACATCTGGGAGGAACGCTACAAGCGGGTGATCGGCGGACGGCTGGCCCGGCCGACCCGCAAGATCATCGCCAACTCCGAAGCGGTCCGGGACTATCTGCTCTCGCGCGGTGGTCTGGCCCCGGAGCGCGTCGTGACGATCTACAACGGCGTTGACTTCGAGCGCTTCAACCACACGATCGACCCAGCAACCCGGCGCACCGAGTTTGGTGTACCCGCGGACGCGGTCTTCGCGGTCTGTGTCGCGCGCGTCGAGGTGGCCAAGGACCACGACACGCTCCTCGAGGCGCTCGCGCTCGCCGCACCCCGCACGCCCAACCTCCATCTCGCAATCGTCGGCGACGGCAACCAGCGGGCGCGGCTCGAAGCCAAGGCCGCCGAACTCGGCCTCGGCGAGCGAGTCCATTTCACGGGGTTCCGCATCGACGCTGCAGCGTGGCTGGCGAGCGCCGACCTGTCGCTCCTCTCTTCTGTCAAGGAAGGTCTATCCAACACGGTGATCGAGTCGATGGCGGCCGGCAAGGCCGTGGTCGCCACCAGCGTTGGCGGCAACCCGGAAGTTGTCCTCGATGGCGTCACCGGATTCCTCGTCCCGCCCCGGCGGCCCGATCTGCTGGCCGAACGGATCACCACGGTGGTCACCGATCCGGCCCTGCGCCAGCGCATGGCGGAAGCTGGACGCCGGCGGGTTCACGAAATGTTCTCGGTTCCCCGCATGGTCGAACAGACGCAGGCCCTCTATGAGACTCTGCTCGGAGCCGCCCGTCGCGAGGGCCGGCTGGCATGATCGGCTTCGTCGTCAATCAGTTTCCCCGCCAGGTCGATGCCTACTTCCTGCGGGAGCTCAGCGGGCTGCGCGAACTCGGGGTGGACTATAGGATTTACTCACTCCTCCCGCCCCCGCGCGGCTGGAAGGTCCATGCCGAGGCCGCGGCCCTGCTGCCGCTGACGATCTATCCGCCCAGCACCCTCCGTGCCTGGCGGCGGGCGCTCGGTCTGGCCCTGTGTCACCCGCTCGTCCTTGTCTCGTGCCTGGCCGGGCTGATCCGCGGGCACATCGCGGCGCCGTCGGCTCTCGTTCGGACCCTTGCCATCGTACCCCAGGCGCTGGCCTTCGCCGTCGACATGCGCGACCGCGGCATCCACCACGTACACGCGAGCTGGGCGACCTATCCCGCGTCGGCCGCATGGCTGATCGCGCGTCTCGGCGGCCGCTCCTTCAGCTTCACGGGCCACGCCACCGACATCTTCGTGCACACCTCGATGCTTCCCGAAAAGATCGCCAGCGCGCGCCGCATCATCACCTGCACCGCTTACAACTGCCGCTATCTGCAGGACATCGCTCCGGCCCATCGGGATCGTGTCGTGACGGTCCATCACGGCGTCGATCTGGCTCGCTTTGAAGCTTCGGGCGTGGCACGCGACCCCGCTCTGGTGCTGAGCGTCGGCACACTGCGCCAATGCAAGGGTATGGACGACCTGATCCGCGCCATTGCCATCCTTGTCGCGCACGGGCGTGACGTCCGGCTCGAGATCATCGGCGAGGGCGAGGAGCGGCCGGCCCTCGAGCGGCTGATCGCTGAGCTCGACCTCGGCGGACGTGTGCGGCTGACGGGATACCTGCCCCAGGAGGAGGTGATTCCGGCCTATCAACGTGCCGCGATCGTCGCCCTGCCCGCGCATCTCGAGGATCACTTCGGGATTCCCAACGTCCTGATCGAGAGCCTTGCCGCAGGCACTCCCGTGGTCGCGACCGAGCTGCCATCGCTCGGAGAACTTCTGGAGGATGAGCGCAGCGGTCTCTTCGTTCCCGAGCGTGCCCCCGAGCGGCTGGCCTCCGTGATCGAGCGGCTCCTCGCCGATCCCGCGTGGGCGGCCAGCCTCGCCGCCGAGGGCCGTCGTCGGGTCGAGACCCATTTCGATGCCCGGCACACGGTGCGCGCCCTCGCCGAAAATTTGCGCGCAGCGGAACTCGATGGGAAGGCCGCCCAGAATGCGTAGCCGAGTCGCACGACTGGGCCGGCGGGCCGCTGCAGAAGTAACGGCGTTCGCCAGCCGCGTACGCGGGGTAAACCGCCACGCCGCCCGGATCATCTACTACCACCGGATCGATACCGAGGAGCACCGCTCGTGCGTCGCGCCCAAAGCCTTTGCCGAGCAGATGGAGCTACTCCGCAGCGAAGGCTGGCAGCCGATCGGCCTTGACTCCCTGCACCGGACGTTCGCGGGAGGAAACAGGGTGGCGGAGCGCAGCGTCGCCATCACCTTCGACGACGGTTTCGCCGACAACTACACGCGGGCTTTCCCGATTCTGACTCGCCTTGAAATGCCGGCCACCATCTTCCTTACCGCCGGCTTCATCGGTCGCGACGAACTGCCCGTCCTGCGCGATCGGCGTGGCGTACCGCCCCTGACCTGGGAACAGGTCGCTGAGATGGCTCGCCACGGCGTTGATTTCGGCGCACACACCCTCTCCCATCCCGAACTCACCGCATCTGAAGATCTTGCTCTTGAAGGTGAAATCACCGGCTCCCGGCGCTTGATCGAGCAGCACCTGGGACGGCGCATCACGGGTTTCTGCTACCCGCGCGGTCGGTTCGACGACCGTGTGGTTGCGGCCGTGAAGCGCGCCGGCTTCGGCTGGGCCTGCACGACCCGGCCGGGGGCGGTCGCCGCGACCACAGACCCCTTTGAATGGCCGCGCACCTTCATCGCCCGCGACGACACTCTCGCCGACTTCCGGCTGAAACTCGAAGGCGGCTTCGATCTCCTTCACACACTCCGCCAGGCCCGCGTCGCGCCTGCGTCGGCGAGGTGAGCCATGTGCGGAATTGCCGGAACGCTGCAACTCGATCTCAGGCAACCCGCCTCGCGCGAGACCGTGGCGTCGATGTGCGCCGCGATCCACCATCGCGGTCCCGACGACGAGGGCATCATGGTCGACGGTCCCCTGGCCATGGGGATGCGCCGGCTCTCGATCATCGATCTCGCCGGCGGCCACCAGCCCCTCTGGAATGAGGACCGCTCGGTCGCGGTGGTCTTCAACGGCGAACTCTACAACTTTCAGGAAGTCCGTTCGGACCTCGAGGCGCGCGGCCACCGCTTTGCCACCCGCTCCGATACCGAAGTCATTGTCCATCTCTACGAGGAGGTCGGCGACGCCTGCGTGGAACGTCTCCGCGGCATGTTCGCCTTCGCGGTGTGGGATCTGCGCCGCAAGCGGCTCCTGATCGCGCGCGACCGTCTCGGCATCAAACCGCTCTACTACGCCCACGAGCGCGACCGCCTGGTCTTCGGCTCCGAACTGAAGACGCTGGTTGTCGCGGGCATCGACCGGGAACTCGACCGTCAGGCTCTGCACGACTACCTGACGCTGACCCACGTCCCGGCCCCGGCCACGATCTACCGCGGCGCACGCAAACTCGAACCGGGGTGCCGGTTGATCGTCGAGGACGGTCGCGTTCGCGTCGAACGCTGGTGGCAGCTCGATTTCAATCCCTTCTCGCCCGCACGCTCGGAGGAGAGCATCCTCGCGGAACTCGAGGAGCGACTCGACGACGCCGTTCGCAGCCATCTCGTGGCCGACGTTCCGCTCGGGGTCTTCCTCTCCGGCGGCGTCGACTCGGCGGCCCTGGTCGCGGGCATGCGACGCTTCCATTCCGGGCCGCTCAAGACCTTCTCCATCGGATTCGAAGAGAAGAGCTTCAGCGAACTCGACCGGGCGCGCATCGTGGCGCGTGCCTTCGAGACCGAGCACCATGAACTTGTCGTCCGGCCCGAGGTCGACAACATCATCCCCCAACTGACTGCAGCGTTCGACGAGCCCTATGCCGATTCCTCCGCGATTCCGCTCCTCTGCGTCTCCGGCCTGGCCCGCCAGCATGTGACGGTTGCCCTCTCGGGCGAGGGCGGCGACGAAGTCTTCGCCGGATACAAGACCTACGCGGCAACCATGCTCGGGCGCTGGTACCGGCGCCTCGTGCCCCAGATGGTGCGCGGCATCGTGCCCTCGATTGTCGGCCTGCTGCCCGTCCGTCATACCAAGGTCAGCTTCGACTACATGGCACGCCGTTTCGCGGCCGGGGCTGCCGGCCCGGGCGACGACCTCGCCATGCACCTCGCCTGGAAAGCAATCTTTGACGACGAGGCCAAGCGCGCCCTCTACGTCGATGGCGACGCTGGTCTGGCCCCGACCCTGCGACTCTTCGAGGGCGCGGCCGCCGACGTCGATCCGGCCGATCTCCTCACCCGCCTGCTCGCCGTCGATACCCGGATCGGCCTCGAGGGCGACATGCTGGTCAAGGCCGACCGCATGACCATGGCCGTCTCGCTCGAGGGGCGCGTGCCGCTGCTCGATCATCCGCTGGTCGAGTTCGTCGCCCGAATCCCCTCCCGCCTCAAGATGAAGGGCTTCGAGAAGAAGTACCTGCTGCGCCGCGTCATGCGGAGCCGCTTGCCCAAGGAAACTCTCGACGGGCCCAAGCAGGGCTTCAACGTGCCCATTCCCGCCTGGATCGTGGGCCCGCTGCGCGACTATGTGCGGGATACGCTGGCACCCTCCCGGGTGCGGGCGACCGGCCTCTTCTCCCCTGCCGCGGTCAGCCGGCTGATCGACGATCACGAGCGTCGTGTGCGCGATGCCAGTCGCGACATCTGGACGCTGCTGATGTTCCAGACCTGGTTCGACTCGCAGACGAGTCAGCCTGGGCTCGAGTCCGCGCCGGCGCCCCAGATCCTCCGTTGACCAATCCCTCTCCTCGACCGCATCCTCGGAGACACCAACATGACCCCCAACCTAGCGACGACGGTACCGTCCACGAGCAAGATCCTCCCCTTGCGCCCCCGCGCGGACGAGCAGCCCAGAGCGTTTGGCGCCCGCGCCATCCCCCCCGGCCTGCCCGAGAGCGGGCTGCGCTACCTGATCCAGGCCGCGTGCGCCTTGCTCGCCGCACTGGCTCTTCTGCCGGTGGTGGCGCTGGTGGCGATAGCCGTCAAGCTGACCAGCCCGGGGCCCCTCTTCTACGCCGGAATCCGTGTTGGCAAGAACCAGCGCCTGTACACGATGTACAAGTTCCGCACGCTGCGGATCGGCTCCGAGAAGAAGATCGGTGGCCGACTGCTCTCGGCGCAGGACGACTTCTACACGCCGATCGGCCGTTTTCTCAAAAAATCAAAGCTCGACGAGGTCCCCCAGCTCTGGAACGTGCTGCGCGGCGAGATGAACTTCGTCGGCCCGCGCCCCTTGCGGCCGATCTTCCTCGAGCGCTTCCTCGACGAAATCCCCGCCTACGCCGACCGTTTTCGCGTCGCGCCCGGCATGACCGGACTGGCGCAGGTACGCGGCGGGTACTTCACCTCGCCACGCAACAAGCTCCGCTACGACCAGCTCTACATCCACCACCGCACGCTGCCCCTCGATGCGGCCCTGGTCACCCTCACCGCCCTCAAGGTCCTCAACCGCTGGCTCACACTCGGCGCGTTCCTGCTCGTGCTGCTGCTCTTCGTCTCGTTCCTCCCGCAGGCAAATCTCGAGAACCTCTACGTCGAGCGGCTTGGCGTGCGAGTCAATCCGCTGCACGGTCTGATCGCCTTCGGCGCCCTCTGGATGGTCCTCCGACGCGCCCCGAGTGACCGGCTGCAGATCTACCGCACACCGTTGAATCTGCCGATCGCGGTGTTCCTGCTGCTGGCGCTGGCCTCGGCCTTCACCTCGAGTGCCCCCGCTCAGGCCACTCGCGGTGCCGCGTACTATCTGATCACCGGCTTCGTGGTCATGATGGCGATCGTCAATGGCACCTTCAATCGCCGCTTCGTTTACCGTGCCATCAACGCGGTCGCCCTGGTCTCGGTCATGATTTCCGTGCTGGGCATTCTGGAACTCGTGCTTGCTGATTTCCTGGTCCCCGCAGGAGCCCAGCGGGTGGGGCTCGGCGTCAGCACTCTCGGAATCTCCTCAACGCTTGGTAGCCCGATCGCTCTCGCCACCTACCTGCTGCTCGGCATGCCCTGCGTGCTCGCAAGTGTCGCGCGCAGCCAGACACGCGAATCGCGCGACTTCTGGGTCGCCGCCGCGGTGATCTGCCTGATCGGGGTTCTGCTCACGCGCAGCCCGGTCGGTCTCGCCGCGCTCTCCCTGATCGCGCCTCTCTACGCCTGGTGGCACTTCAGCGCGCTCTGGGGTTCGATCTGCTTCGCCAGTCTGATGCCCGTTGCGGTCCTTGCGGTGGTCCGGCATCCGGGCATCGGCGATCTCGGCTGGGCGGATCTACTCTGTGGCTCGGGAGCCGCATTCTGCCGCTCGATCGGAGAGCTGCCACTCAAGGAAATGCTGCTCGGTATCGGCCCGCGCACACTGGGCGAGATCAGCCCGTCCCTGCCTCTGGAGATTCCGGAGAACGCGCTGCTCGCCACAAACACAAACGTACATCTATTGATCGAGAATGGCGTACTGGGCTGGCTCGCCATGCTCTGGATTCTCTTCGCCGGAATCAGCTCGCTCTACCGGACGCAGAAAACGATCTCGGACCCCGGCCTGCGGAGCATCCTGTGGGCCGTGATCTACGCGATGGTGGGGTTCTTCCTCGCTATGTGGGCCTTCGATCCCTTCGACAACATCGCCCTCCAGCTTCTTTTCTGGGGGCTCGTCGGGATCGGCGTCGGCACCGAGGTGAGGCTCGGCGGGCGCTCGGCCGACTACCGGATCGCGCTCAAACTCGGCCACTGAGCACGGACGGATCGCCTGCCTCCGGGCAGGCCGCTAGGGCTCGACCACCACGGGCGTGCTCTCGCTGACGACAACCTTCCGCGACCACCTGCCATGCCGCGCGGTGAGTTCGACTGCCTCTTCGCTCCGGCCCGGGCACTCGACCGTCCAAGCGGGAAGAGCCTGCCGAATCCGCCCCTCGGCATCCGAAACGGCCATCACCCGCCCGGCACGGTTAAATAGCTTTACGCCGGCGGCCGGCTTGCCCTCGATGTCGAGGAAGCGAAGGCGCGACGGCGCCATCCCCCAGGCACGGCCGGTACCGTTGCAGCGGATCGCGTCCGGGCTGAGCCCACGCGCCTCGAGCGTCGCTCCCCCGCCGATGCGAACGGCGGGATCACAGCCGAGCCGCGTCTCGCGCAGCAGCGTGCCGCGGGCGCCGTCCAGCCGCAGACAAGCCCCCGGCCCGTCGATGCTGCCCCCCTCGATCCGCGTGTCCGAGGGAGTCCCCGAGATCGAGCCGCGCTTGCGGTAGGGCTCGAGCACGACCCCACCGTCGGTGATCCGCACACGCTCGAGGACGGTCGCCACGGAGTTGCCGCGAATGTGGATGATGCCGCCCTCGATGGGGAGGCCGGAGAGCACCGTTGCGCGGGCATGTTTGATATAGACGGCCGCCTCACCGGCGGATCCCACACGGCCACCCTCGACCCGGTTGCCCGTGTTCTGCAGGAAGTACAGGTTCTCGCGGCCGTTCCCCCACGCCTCGACCGCGAGAAGGCGGTTGTCGTTCGCGGCCGCCCCGACATGAATTCCCTCGTCGGCGTTGTCATGAACCCGGGACCGCGCGACCGTATTTCCCGAGGCGCCATCGCCGAAATCGATGCCATAGCCCTTGCGCTGGCGCCGATCACCATTGCCGTGGACATTGACGTTCTCGGCACGCGCTCCGCGAACGCCAATGAAACGGAGGCCGCGCGCGAAACCCATGATCTCGAGATTGCGCACGACAGCGCCCGTCGAACCCGCGGGCAGGCGGATACCGGCCGTACCGGCGACGTTGGCGCCGCGGAGGGTGTGCCCGCCGCCGTCGAGCGTGACACCGGCAGCAAGCGTGAGCCCGTCCCGCGGGCAGGGTCCAAGCGAAGCGCTGAGACGCGTGTCGCGCTCGACCCGATCGCCACAGCGGCACTCCCTCTTGCCCCCACATCCGGCCGCAGCGGCGCGGCTCCCCCACGGGCTCGCGAGCAGGGCCACCGCGGCAAGCGCGGCTACCCAGCGCACCGCCCGCCCGCCAGGAGAGACCTCGCACTCGCGAGCACACGCCGCCGCGCAACCCTCTGCAGGGCGCGGTCCCGTCCATCTCCAGCCGACGGGGCGACGATTCGTCCTGAGCCTCACCTCAGCTACAGCTAGCCGGCCCGCGAGACCGCGGCACCAGACGAGATGTTCGGCAAGTTCAAAACGCTCCTCGGCCATACGCTCATCTACGGCCTCGGGAACTACGGGATCAAGCTCATCGGCTTCCTGCTGATCCCGCTCTACACCCGCTTCCTCACGCCAGAGGACTACGGCGTGATGGCCCTGGTCTCGATGTACACGCAGGCTCTCTTCGTTCTGATGAACCTGGGCCAGAGCGTGACCCTGTTCCGCTTCTACTACGAGCGCGACAACGAGGAACATCGCGAGCGCGTCGTTGCCGCCGCCCTCTGGATCGTGCTCTTGTTCGCGATCCCCATCGCGAGCCTACCGCTCGGTTTTTCAAGTCGAATTTCGACATGGCTCACCGGGACGCCGGCCTGGTGGGCACTGATTGCGATCGGCACGGGAACGGTCCTGGCCAAAATCCTGCTGCGCATGCCGTTCTCGATCATGCGCGCCGGAGACCAGTCCAAGCGCTACGCCTCGTGGTCGCTCCTCCGGAACGGCCTCGCCACCCTGCTCGCCGTCCTCTTCGTCGCCGCCTTCCATCTGGGGGCAACGGGCGTCATCCTGAGTCAGTTCGTCGGCGAAATCGTGATGTGCATCCTACTGACGGGCACCACGCTGCGGATGTTGCACGCCGGATTTCGCTGGGCCGACATCAAGGAACAGCTCGTCTTCGGGCTGCCGCTCGTCCCGGCGGGGATCGCCGCCTTCGCGCTGGACCTCACGGACCGCTGGTTCCTGCGGACCTGGCACACGGTCGAGGACGTCGGCATCTACTCGCTGGGTTACCGTTTTGGCGAGATCGTGACCTTTGTCGTGACGGCGTTCCAACTCTCCTGGCCGCAATTCCTCTTTTCCCACCGCAAGGAGCCCGATGCCCCGCAGCTCTACGCCCACATGACCAACTACTACCTGGCGGTACTGCTGCTGCTGTGGCTCGGGCTCGCGGTCTTTGCGTCCGAACTCATCACCATCATGGCGCCGGCAAGCTACGCCGCAGCAAGCGCGGTCGTGCCCGTCGTGGCTGCGGCCATGTGCCTCGATGGCGTGACCTTCATGGTCAACATCGGACCGCCCTTCTTCAAGCGCACGATCCTCCGAACCTACACCCTGTGCACGGCCGCTCTCGTCAACCTTTGCTTGAACTTTCTCCTGATCCCCAAATACGGCGCAATCGGTGCCGCTTGGGCCACCTTCGGCGGCTTCCTGACCCAGGCCATCATCACGTTCATCGTCTCGCTGCGCCTCTACTGGGTCCCCTATCAGTGGGCCCGCCTCGGCTCGGTCACGCTGGCCGCCGCCGCCATCTACGCAGGCTCGCTCGCTATCGGCGGCGACGACCTCGCCCTGCGCATCGCGCTCAAGGCCATACTCGTGCTCGCGTACCCCGCAGCACTGATCTTCGGTGGCTTCTTCGAGGCGAGCGATCTTGCCGCCGCCTGCAGCATCGTCGAGCGACGCTCTCCGGCGGCGGGCCGCATCCTGCGCCGTGTCCTGCCCGGTGTCTCGACGTGAGCACCGCGGCGGTTCGTCGCATCGGCGTCGTCCTTGCCGCAATCGCACTCGTCCCCTGGCTGCCACGGCTGCTGGCCACGCGCTCAGAACCACTGGTGGCCGCCGATGCGCTCTTCGTGTTCCCCGGAGACCTCCCCGCCCGCGCCCGCTGTGCCGCGCAGCTCTACCGCCGGGGCTTGGCACCCGTAGTGGTTTTTTCGGGAGGGCGGGTCGCGCCACAGCTCGAGGCGATCGGTCGACCCGTTCCGGACGCCATCCTGAACGCCGAAGTCGCGCGGCGCTTTGGCGTACCCGCCGAGGCCATCGTCACCCTCGACGCAGGCACCAGCACCTGGGAAGATGCCGGCGTGCTCGCCGGCTGGTTGCGCCTGACGGGACTCCGCTCGGTGATCGCCGTCACCTCGCCTTCGCATTCACGGCGGGCGCTGTGGACGACTCGCCTCGCCCTCGATCCGCTCGGTGCCCGCCTCCAGCTCGCAAGCTGCGGACACCCCTATGCACCCGAGGATCTCTGGTTCCTCGAGGAGGAGCCCCTGATCCGCACCACGAACGAGAGCCTTAAACTTGGGCTCTACCTGGTACGGCACCTGATCCCGACATGGCTCGGCCTGCGCCCCCCGCCCGAACCACCGGAACCGCTGCAACCTCCACCACCCGCGCCACCCGCCTGACATCATGCTGTGCTTGCCAGCCCTCTACCCGATCCTCGACTTCCCGGCCGAACCCGCAGCCAGTGAAACGGCCGCCATCTGCGCGCGAGCACACGTTCTCTGCGCCGCTGGGTCGAGCCACATGCAACTTCGTTGCAAAGTTTCCGATGGTGGCACGATGCTCCGCCTCGCGCGCGATCTCGTCTCCGGCCTCCGGCCCATCGGTGGCCAGCTCATCGTCAATGATCGTCTCGATATCGCCCTGCTTGCGGGCGCAGCCGGAGTCCACCTGGGCCAGGACGATCTCCCCTTGCGGGCGGCACGTGCGATCGCGCCGCCCGGCTTTCTGATCGGGATCTCCACCCACGATCCCGACGAGGCCGCGCAGGCCTGGGCCGAGGGTGCCGACTACATCGGCTTTGGCCCGATGGCCGCGACGGAGAACAAGGACGACGCCCTGGCGACACCGCGCACGCTCGCGCAGCTCGCCGCCACCCGAACGCGCGTGGGGATTCCGGTCGTCGCCATCGGGGGCATCGATCTCCCTCGCGTGCGCGAGATCCTCGACGCCGGGGCCGATGCCGTGGCCATGATCGGTGCCCTCGCGCGCGCCGAGGATCCGGCCGCGCTCGTGCGCGCGGTCCTCGCCCTCAGACCCCGAAGTCGCCAAACGCCTCGGGCATCGTCGCCGATTCGTCCTCACCGTGGCCCAGGTTCTGGAATAGGGTGAACTCGCCACGAAAAGCCAGCTTGGCAACCCCGGTGGGGCCATTACGCTGCTTGGCAATGATCACCTCGGCCACGCCCGGCTCCGCCGAGGCGCCCCGGTTGTAATACTCATCGCGGTAAATGAAGAGGATGACGTCCGCGTCCTGCTCGATCGCGCCCGACTCGCGCAGATCGGCAAGCAGCGGTCGCTTATCGGTCCGGCTCTCGACGCTGCGGTTGAGCTGCGAGAGAGCGACGACCGGGACCTGGAGTTCCTTCGCCAAGGCCTTGAGCGAACGGGAGATCTGCGAGATTTCCTGTTCGCGGTTGTCGGTCCGACTGTGCGCCCGCATGAGCTGGAGATAGTCGATCACGATCAGACCGAGACCGTGGGCGTGCTCCCGCATCAAGCGGCGCGTGCGGGCCCGGATATCGAGGACCGAGAGCGCAGCCGCGTCGTCGATATAGAGTGGCATCTCCGAGAGACTCGCCGCAGCATTCGCAATATCGGCGTACTCGCGACCGCTCATTCGGCCAATCCGGACCTTGTTGCTGTCGACCCGACCGCGGCCGCACAGCATCCGCAGCACCAGCGACTCCTTGGACATCTCGAGCGAGAAGAGAGCAACGGCCTTGCCCGTGCGTTCGGCAACATGCTCGGCGATGTTGGTGGCAAGCGCGCTCTTGCCCATCGCAGGGCGCGCCGCAAGGATGATCAGGTCCCCCTCCTGGAATCCCGAGGTCAGCTTGTCGAGTTCGAGGAAGCCGCTCGGTACCCCAGTCAGCCCCTCCGGACGGTTATAGAGCGCCTCGACACGCTCCAGAGACCTCCGGACGATCGGCTCCATCGCTTCGAAATTGCTGCCGATTCCCCGCCCGCGCAGAGCGAAGACCCGAGCCTCGGCCGATTCCAGGAGTTCATCCGCCGAAGTCCTCCCCGCAAGCGCCTCTTCCGAAATGTCGGTCCCCACCTCGTTGAGGCGGCGCAGGATCGCTTTCTCATGGACGATACGCGCGTAGAACTCGACATTGGCCGCCGTGGCCGTGCGCTCGGAGAGTTCGGCGACCGCAACCGGCCCGCCGAAGGACTCGAGGTCGCCCCGGCGCCGCAGCATATCCGTCAAGGTGACGATGTCGGCGGGCTCACGCGCCTCATCGAGTGCGAGCAGGGCCAGATAGACGCGCTGGTGTTTCTCGGCGTAGAAATCCTCGGGCGCGAGCACGCCGCTGGCGCGATCAAGCGCCCTGTTGTCGAGCAGGATTCCGCCCAGCACGGCTTGCTCGGCCTCGATGCTGTGCGGCGGAACCCGCCCGATCCGCCGGCCGGACTGCAGCGGCGAAAAGCCAGTTGACTGCCCGGGAGCCTCGTGCAGCGTATATCCCTGCATCTCGTCGTCGTTCGCCACGTCCGTACTCCCGGGAAGGCGCCGTCCTTAGCGCGTTGCGGCGGCTCCTACAACGACCGCTCAGCGGAACCGGAGAGGTCGACGATCGGCCAGCCTCGCTGCCGTGCGCGCCTGCGCAGCAGGAAGTCGGGGTTCACGACTCGGGGATGGCCGACACGTTCCAGCACCGGAGCATCGGTAATCGAATCGGTGTAGAACCAGCACGTCTCCAGGGCGGCGCCACAGCCTCGCGCAAAAGCCTCGGCCCAATGGATCTTGCCGTCGCCGTAGCAGAGCGGACGCAAGGGCTGACCCGTGAGATGGCCATCGACGATCTCGACTCCGGTCACCAACAAATGCTCGATGCCGACCTCGCGCCCGAGGGGTTCAGCCAGAAACCGCGTCGTGCTCGAGAGGATGGCGAGCGCGTGGCCGGCACCGCGATGGGCCTCGATGAGCCGGACCATGCCCGGTACCAGATGGTGGCGAACCATCTTCTCGTACCAGAGATCGCACGACGTGCGGACCTCCTCGACGGAACGACCGGCGAGAATCCGCCCGATACGCCCGACCGCCTCCTCGGGATCGAGCAAGCCCACGCGGTAGAGCGCGTGCCAGAGAGCCATGCGTGCCAGATCTGCGCGCCCGACGCGGCCTTCGCGCCACAACCAACGTGCGTAGAGCGGCCCCGAACGAACCCCGAGCAGCGTTCCGTCGATATCGAAGAACGCGACCGGAGTGGCCAAGTCAGACTCAGCGCTCGACCAGCATGGCGATGCCCTGGCCACCACCGATGCAGAGCGAAGCCACGCCCAACCGTGCCCCGCGTGCCTTCATGGCGTGGAGCAGCGTCACCAGAACCCGCGCCCCACTCGCCCCGATCGGATGGCCAAGAGCGATCGCTCCACCGTTCACGTTGACACGCGCCGGATCAATTTTGAGTTCACGCAGGACCCCGAGCGATTGCGCCGCAAAGGCCTCGTTGAGCTCCCAGAGATCGACCGCCGATCTGTCGACCCCGGCCTCGCTGAGCAGCTTCTCGCAGGCCGGCCACGGTCCCATGCCCATGATCGAGGGATCCACACCCGCCGCCGCCCAACCACGGATCCGGCCGAGCGGTTCGAGACCACGGGCCTTGGCGGCCTCGGCACTCATCACCACCACCGCGGCTCCGCCGTCGTTGATGCCCGAGGCGTTCCCGGCGGTCACCGAGCCCTCGTTCTTGAAAGCCGCGCGGAGCTTGCCGAGCCCTTCGGCGGTCGTGCCGGGGCGCGGAAATTCGTCCTTCACAAAATCAACGGTCTCGCCCTTCTTCTTGCCGGGCACCCCGACTGCAACGATCTCCTCGTCGAAGCGGCCCGCCTCCTGGGCCGCCACCGCCTTGTTCTGACTTGCCGCCGCAAAGGAGTCCTGCTCGTCGCGCGAGAGGCCGTACTTCGTGGCGATGTTCTCTGCGGTGACGCCCATGTGGACGTGGGTGATCGGGCAGGTCAGACCATCGGAGATCATCGCGTCGAAGAGCTGTTCGTGCCCGAGCCGGTAGCCGTAGCGCGCCTTGCGCAGCAGGTAGGGCGCATTGGACATCGACTCCATGCCGCCGGCCACCCCGATGGCGTACTGTCCGAGTCGAATCGCGGCGGCCACGTTGGCCACCGCCTTGAGGCCCGACCCGCAGGCCATGTTGACGCCGTAGCCAGGAACCTCACGCGGGATCCCTGCGTCAAGGTAGGCGACGCGAGCGGCGTTGAGCCCCTCGCCTGCCGAGATCACGTGGCCGAGAACGACCTCACCGAGTTCCCCACCCTCGACTCCCGCTCGCCGCAGTGCCTCGCGAACGGCCGTCGCTCCGAGCTTCGTTGCCGGCAGGCCCGAGAGAGCGCCCCCCATCGAGCCGATTGCGGTCCGAGCCGCCGATACGATGACTGCCTCTGCCATGGTTTCTGACCTCCTCAGAGTCGATGAGCACCGCGCCGGATCAATGGCGTGGAATGATGTTTGATCGCACCCATTCGATGATGTCCTGGGTGGAGGCGCCGGGCGTGAAAATCTTCGCAACCCCCTGCTGCTCGAGTTCGCGAATGTCCTCGTCGGGCAGGATTCCCCCGCCGAAGACCACGACATCGGTCGCGCCGCCCGCCCGCAGCAGGTCGAGGACGGTGGGAAACTGCACCATATGTGCGCCCGAGAGAATCGACAGTCCGATGGCGTCGACGTCTTCCTGCAGAGCCGCCTCGACGATCATCTCCGGCGTCTGATGGAGACCCGTGTAGATGACCTCCAGACCGGCGTCGCGGAGCGCCCGCGCGATGATCTTGGCCCCGCGATCGTGGCCATCGAGACCCGGCTTCGCGACGAGGATCCGGAGGGGGCGCGGCATGGCGCCGGGCACAATAGCTAGCAACCCCGGTCGTTCAACCCCGCCGCGCGCCGTCGTGACAGCCGCGCTCGCCACGACGGCGCGGCAGCACGCGATCGGGGAACAGGCCTCCCCTGGCGTCCGCGCGACAGCACCTCGGTTGAGGGTGTCCCCGCTCGGAGCATCTGGAGCCCGCACCGCGTGGCGCCGCGCTACGCGCCCACCCGTGGCCCGGTGATCGTGCGGCGGCGCCTAGCAGCCGCGGAACCTGGGCGGGCGTTTCTCGAGAAACGCGGCCAGGCCCTCGCGGGTATCGTCGGCAGCAAAGAGTCCTGCAAAGCCCTCGATCTCGACCCGGGCAGCACTGCGCGCGTCGGCGCTCTCGGCGACCGCGAGGACCTCCTTGGCGCGTCGCAACGCCAAGGGCGGCCGCCCGGCCAGCGCCCCGGCCCAGCGGCCGGTCTCCTCGCGCAGGTCGGCGGCGGCCACCACACGCGACACGAGTCCCGCGGCCAGAGCCTCCGCCGCCGTCAATAACCGCCCCGAGTAGATCAGGTCGCGCGCCAGCGCCACGCCCACGCGCCGCAAGAGTCGGCCACAGCCGCCGAATCCGGGAATCAAACCTAGATTCGTCTCGGGCTGACCGAAACGCGCGGTGTCGCTCGAGAGGATCAGATCACAGGCCAGCACCAGCTCACAGCCGCCTCCCAGCGCGGCCCCCTGCACTGCGGCCAGCACGATCGAGGGCAGCGCCTCGAGGGCATCGAAGGTGGCGTGACCGAGTCGGGCAAAGGCCCGGGCCTGCTCGACGGACATCGCCGACATCGCTGCGATATCGGCACCCGCCACGAACACCCGCTCACCCGTGCTCTCCACGACGACGACCGCAGGCGGGTCGGCGTGCAATTCGGCCACGTGATCACGCAGGGCCTCGAGAGTTTCCCGATCGAGCGCATTGAGGGCGCGCGGCCGATCGATGGTAAGGGTGGCAATTCCATCATCGACTTTCAGGTGTACCGGCATTCGGGGCTCCTCGGCGGGGTCAATATTCAGGCTTGCGGTCGAAGTGGTGGACGGCCTCGATCCAGCGCACGGTTCGCGTGCTCGAGCGCACAACCATCGAGTTGGTGCGGGCGCCGCCGCCGAAGAAGCGGACCCCCGAGAGGAGATGGCCGTTGGTCACGCCGGTCGCGGCAAACATGGTCGTGTCGCCGACCAGATCGGTGATGCCGAGCTTCCGCTCCAGATCCAAAATACCCTCGGCCTCGAGCCGTGCGCCATCGTCCCGCGTCAGGGGACGGAAACGTCCCTGGAATTCGCCGCCCAGTCCCCCCAGCGCACCTGCCGCGAGAATGCCCTGCCGCGCCCCGCCCGTCCCCATCAGCACATCAATTCCTGATTCAGGGCGTGCGGTGGCGATGGCGACCGCGAGATCTCCATCCGCCAGGAGTTGGACGCGCGCGCCAGCGCGCCGCACCTCGTCGATCAGGCGGGCGTGACGCGGCCGCTCCAGAATCGCCACCGTCAGATCCTCGACATACACGCCCCGGGCCTGCGCCAGACGCTGGAGGTTCTCGCTCGGGGAGAGGTCGAGATCGACCACCCCCCGCCCCTCGGGCCCGGTCGCGAGCTTGTCCATGTAGGTAGGCGGGCACGGGTGAAGGCACCCGCGCTCGGCAAGCAGCACGATCGAGAGGGCATTGTTGCCGCCCAAAGCACAGATCGTGTCGCCCTCGAGTGCGTCCAGAGCAAGATCTACGCGTGGCTCTCCGGTCGCGCACAGCGCCCCGAGGAGTTCCCCCTGGCCGAGATGTTCAGTTTCGCCATCGGCCCCCTCGCCGACCACCACCCGCGCGCAGGTCTCGATCGCGCGAAAGGCCTTGGCGAATGCCTCGCGGGCGGTCTGATCCACCGCATCGGGATCGCCCCGGCCCATCAACCTTGCTGCGGCCAATGCTGCGGCCTCGGTCACACGAACCACTTCGAGCGCGAGATTGCGGTCCATCTGGGCCTCCTTCAGCCACTCGTGTTCTCGATCCGGATGGCGACCGGTGGCTCCAGCACGGTCTCGAGCGCGGCTACCCGCGCCAGAGCACGGCGCAGATCCTTCTCGGGGGCCGCGTGCGTCCGGATCACGACCGGAACACCCTTGCCGACCCGGCCGGCGCGCTGCACCACCGAGGCGATCGAAACACCCGCTCGGCCGAGATGACCGGCGATGGCCCCGAGTACCCCCGGCACGTCACGCACAGCGATGCGCAGATAGTACTCCGCGGACAGAGCCCCGGTGGGACGGACTCGGGCCCGGCGCTGGTGTGCCAGCGGATAACCAAGCGGTGGCAACCGTGGTCCGCCGCGCATCCGGTCGCGAGCCACGTCGAGCACATCCGCCACCACGGCTGTCGCCGTCGGCATCATCCCCGCACCCTGACCGTAGTAAAGCGTGCGGCCGAGTGCTGCCGATTGCAGACAGATCGCGTTGAAAGCTCCATTGACGCTGGCCAGCGGGTCCGTCGCCGGGATCATCGCCGGCTGCACCCGGGCCTCGATCTCGCCGCCGTGGTCGCGCGCCAGCGCGAGCAGCTTGATCGCGAAGCCGAACTCCCGGGCGTACTCCATATCGATCGCGTCGATGCGTCGGATGCCCTCGGCGTGGACCGCGTCGAGCGGCAGTGCCACGCCGAAAGCGAGCTGCGCCAGCAACGCCAGCTTGTGCGCCGCGTCGATCCCATCGACGTCGTAGGTCGGATCCGCTTCGGCAAGACCGGCCCGCTGGGCCTCCGCCAGCACCTCGGCAAAGCCGCGCCCCTCGGCCGCCATGGTGCTGAGAATGAAGTTCGACGTTCCGTTGACGATGCCGAACACCGCCCGATGCGTGTCCGATCCGAGCGCCTCGCGCAGCGTGCGAATGATCGGGATGCCGCCGCCCACGCTGGCCTCGAAACCGAAGCCCACATTCGCCCTCTCGGCGGCGGCGAAGATCTCACGCCCGTGGTGCGCGAGCAGCGCCTTGTTCGCGGTCACCACGGCCTTGCCTGCGGCCAGCGCCTCCAGCACGAAGCGCCGGGCCGGTTCGAGCCCGCCCATCAGTTCGACGACCACGTCAATAGCTGGGTCAGCGATCAGTGCGCGGGCATCGCGCGTCAGCAGGGATCGCGGCACACGGACCTCGCGGCGGCGATCGTGATCGAGATCAGCGACTCCCCTGAGCTCGACGCGCGCCCCCAGCCGGTCCGCGAGACGATCCGCGTCCTCCCGCAGGAGGCGGATCACGCCGCAGCCGATCGTCCCCCAGCCGATGATCCCAACGCCGACATTGCGCGTGCCCGACCGCCCGCCCTCAGCGGCCACGTCGCACTCCGAGATCGGCCACTGCCTGCCGCTCTTCCTCGAGTCCCGGGAGCGGCGGACTGCCGCCCAGAGAGAACGCTCGCTTGACACCACGCACGGCTTGGCGCATGCGGTGCTCGTTCTCGATCAGGGCCATGCGCACGAAGTGATCGCCGTAATCCCCGAAGCCGATGCCCGGTGAGACCGCGACCTTCGCTTCGGAAAGCAGGAACTTCGAGAACTCGACCGACCCCATCGGCTTGAAGGCGTCGGGGATCTCGGCCCAG
>SXGS01506046.1_pt1 | contig 33551 bp, 29 predicted proteins | sample 3174681 | NCBI WGS metagenome assembly SXGS01 (sample SAMN11356861, study PRJNA531348) | freshwater metagenome | isolation source: freshwater sample F1-80 | place: China: Fuxian Lake, Yuxi | collected 2017-12-25
CAACATCGCCTGGAAAGTTCGCCACGCGTTGAACCTCGACACCTTGCCGGGCGGCGTCAGCCTGACCGGCGATGACAACATCGTTAACGACATCGCCCCCGACGGCAATGGTCATCCCGGAAGCGCAACCGGTTGGGGACATCCCTCTTGCAGTCCCGCGGCGAACGCCATCGCCGCGGCACTTCCCGTGACGCACCCGGTGGGTCCGACTCCGTAAACGCTTGGTAAAAGCAATTCATCGCGCGCCCGACGGTTTCAACCGAGGGCGCGCTTTTTTTTGCATTGAGCAGACACAGAAAGGGAAAAAGGGGATTTCGATCCGTAGCCGGACGATAGGCCGACCTGTTTCCCTCAGCAGATCGAGTCGTTGTGCCAGACACTCCCGCAGGCGGCCCGGTGATGGATTCGCGGCGTCGGTATGCCGGCATAACCCGCGCCTGTGATGGACCTTTCGAAGATTGATTTCGGCGCGGTCGCCGCGCAGTTCAAAGACTCCAAGTGCAGCGAAGACCTGGGTCTGACGGACATTGAGGCCACGTTTTAGGACGCCCTCGCCACGAACAACGCCGCCGTGCGAGTCATGGGCGACGCGCAGCTGACAGTGATCTCCGCCGAGCGGATCTCGCAGTTAAAGAGGAGCGTTACCACCGACTGGAGCTGGCGGGGAGCGGCGGGCGCGGGTTCATGGTGTGCGCAGTTTGAGTTGGGATTCGAGCTCGGCAATGCGGGCTTTGAGCGGGGCGACGGCGGCTTCGACTTCGGGGACGGTGAAGCGCGGGGTAATGAACTTGGGGCAGTTCCAGTCGTAGGACAGAACGTCGATGACAAAGATGCGCTCCACCTTCGCGGCATGGCCGCCGGGAGGCGCCGTCTTCGCGACGAGATCGGTATGCTCGCGGGCATCCAGCACTTTGGCGTGACCGAGAATTTTCAATCGCTCGCGCGCCGGGTAATCCATGAGGAAGAGGCTTACACGTCCGTTCACCGCAAGGCTGCCGACGCTGATCATCTGCCGGTTGCCCCCGTGATCGGCGAACATGAGTTCGTTCGGCCCGGTGACGCGAAGGAAGCCTTGCGCGCCGCCGCGATGCTGGACGTAAGGCCATCCGCTCTCCGTGATCGTAGCCATGTAGAATGAGTCCCGCTGCGCGATGAACTCCGCCTCGCCGGCTGTGAGAACATCGCGTTCCGGCGCGGCGTCGAAGGCGGGATAGGTGCGCCCGTAGTAGTGACGCTCCGCCGCGAGGACGGCGGGCGTGAGGACAGTGTGCATGAAGCGGTCGGCCATGAGCGTGATGCAGTGGAGGTTGATTTCAGGCAGTGCCGCCGAAGCTGACATAGTCGTCGAGGTCGAGGTAATCGAAGGTGCCGCGCAGGTCTTCTCGCGCCGGGTTGAGTCGCTTGACCTGATCGGTGAACCACTCGCGCATCTCGATGTCGTGGAAGGCGACGGTTTCCGTCCAATTGGACCACTGATCGATTTCCAGCGCGGTGCGCTTCAGCGGCGCGTGCTCATTCACCCAGAGCAGCATGTCCCAGTCTCCGGCGCCGGATTTCACCTGAGCCATCAGCGCGTCCGGAGTCAGGCCGGTGAAGCGGAAGAAGTGGCCGTCGTTGGGGTTGTTGTATTTGTATTCGCCGGCGGTGCCGGCGATGACCGCGCGCGCCTTGTCGAGCAGGCGAGGCAGGACGGTGTAACCGCCGAGGCGGACGCGCGGGCTGCGGGGGGGACGTTGAGTGAGGTTCGGTGCGTTCATGGGTCCCCATCCTGCGCGATGCGATGCCGGCCCGGTAATGCCAGTTCGACGTTGCGGTTATGCCGGATCCACATATCCTAGGCATCATGATAGAACGCATCCGCGCCCTGCTCACTGTGATCGATGAAGGCAGCGTCAACCGCGCCGCAGTGCGGCTGCGCATCACCCAGCCCGCGCTGAGCCGCCAGATGCAGGCTTTGGAAAATGAGATCGGCGGCAAACTGCTGGAGCGCGAGACCAGCGGCGTGAAGCCCACCGGCCTTGGCCACGCGCTCGTGAAATCCATGCGCCGCGTGGTCGCGGACTACGAAGCCGCCGTGGCCGAGCTGCGCCGTCAGGCGCGCGGCGAGCGATCGGAGCTGCGCGTGGGCTATCTCATCTCCGCCGCGCAATCCGTGCTGACGCCCGCGCTTGCACGGCTGCGCAAATCTCATCCCAAAGTGAAACTGAAACTGCACGACCTCTCGCCGCGCGAGCAGATCGACGGCCTGCGCGCCGGCGAGCTGGATGTCGCGCTCATTGGTCAGGAAGGCGCGATGGCTGCGCGCGAGTTTTACAGCGCCAAGCTCGGCTCGCTCGGCGTGTGTGTAGCGGTCGCGGATGGTGGCGAGCTGGCGGGGCAGCAGAAGATCGCCCTCAAGGAGTTGAGGGGCCGCGACTTCATAGGCGTCGACGAAGAGCAGATGCCGGGTCGCAATCAATGGATGTCGGGGCTCTGCAGGACCGCAGGCTTCAAGCCGCGCTTCTCCGCCGTCGTCGATGGCATCACCAACGTGCTCTCGCTCGTCGCGTCGGAAAACGCCGTGACGCTGCTGCCCGGGTATTTCCAAGAGTTCAAGCATCCTGGGGTCGTGTTCGTGCCAATCCCAGACCCGCGCGCGAAGTGGGATTTTACCGTGCTCTGGCAGCGCGGCAAAGTGCCCGCCAGCACCCGCGCTCTGGTGCATGAGCTGGAGGAATCAGCCGCTCGTTTTGCCTGAGAAACACAACGCTCCCCTCAACCCCGCGCCTTTTGACTGGGAGCCGTGAGCGAGGAAGCCGCTGAGAGCCACGACGACGTTTCCTTTTGCCAAGCCCTGCAATTCGCACTTCTGCATTCGCACTTCCTCCGATTCCCGCCGGCCAGGAACACATTTTGGATCGAGCGCCAACGGCGCGGCGCTTGCCAGCCTGGGCGTTGCCCCGGGCTGATGTATCACGCCCCTTTGGGGCTGAGCGCGCGATGAGCACGATGCGGGTGTTCGAAGAGGTTCCTCGCTGTTTTCAGTGGAAGACGGAGATATGCCTGCTTCTTCGTCAAGCCTTTCTCATCCAGGCTGTTGCAAATTGTCTGGAGGTTCAACTGCCGTTTTGAGGATCACTTGTTGGCGACCCTCGTGGGCCACGCCTCAGGCCTGCCGGCTCAAGGTGCCTCCGGCGCCGCTTGTCCACGCCTTCGGAGCAGACGTCAACCGGCAAACCGGAGGTCCGCCCCGCGGAAGTTGAAGCCGCAATAATCTTCAACAACCTCGGGATGCGCCAAACGGAATGGATTCTCAAAGAGATTACTTGTTCTGGATTAAGCCAGTAATTACTTTTGGCTCTTGCGCCAGAAGCAAATGAACGGCTCGATTCCAGATCATTTTCCGGGCCGTTTTTTCACCCAGTGCGCCTGCCATAGGCAATTTTATACAAAGCGGCTCCTCAATGCCGCCAGCTTGTCGCCATCGGTACTAAACCAGTTATCGTGAGCTCGTTGTCCGATGCTTTCATCAGTTACAGCCGCAAAGACGCGAGCTTCGCGCATCGGTTGTCCAATGACTTGGCCCTCGAAGGAGTGAGTGTTTTTTCAGACTTCACCGGAACCACCCTGGGAGGATCGTTTCCACGTTCCGTTGAGTTGGCGATTTCCGCCTCCAAACATGTCCTCGTCGTCATGTCCCCGGATTACTTCGAGTCGAAGTGGACGCGAACAGAGTTGCAACTGGCTTTGGAATTAGAGGCGGGGTCGGGGGAAGAACGAGTCATCCCACTTTATCTGCGCCCCTGCGATATTCCCCAAAGCCTCCGGGATCGAGGCTTCACTGATTTCAGCGGAGAAAGCTCTTATGACTCCTCTTTTCTCAAGCTCCTGGGATTGTTGCGCGGCGGAGAGTGTCGAGCCACGGCAACAGCGATTCCTTCTTGTCAGGGATCGAGTCGAGTCGTGAGTTCGGAAGAGACTCGGGCCACTTTTCGGGAGGCGGACGCTGCCGCCGCGGCGCTCCTGGCAACTCCGCTTCTTCCAAATCAGTTTCTTTGCAGGTCCAAAACCGTTCAGGACGCCAAATTGTGCTTCGCGGCGATGCCTTTCGGAACAGAAGATCAGGAGGTGGTTTATGAAGACTTTGTCAGGCCGGCTCTGGAGGCACACTGCCTTCTCAAGTGCGAGCGCGGCAGGGATCTCCACGACCCCCATGGCAGTGTCGAGGAGCTTCGGACCCGCATTGAGCTGTCTCGAGTGGTGATCGCGGATCTCACCGGCCGAAATCACAATGTGTTTTACGAAATCGGGATCGCCCATGCTCTTGGCAAACCCGTTCTGCTCCTGGCCCGATCCCTCCATGATGTTCCACCGGATTTGCGACGGAATCGGCTTCTCATTTACGATTATTCCCCCCGCGGCTGCAAACGTCTTGAAACCGCCTTGGTGGCCCACGTGAAAGCCATCCTGGCACTGACACCGATCGACTGAGGGATTATGGAAGCAGGGGATCTGCTCTGACTTCGCAGGCCGGAGCCGCTCCTGGCTGGCTTCGTTGTCCTCGACGGCGCTCTCGCCACCACGAATGGTCTTCATTCCGGGTGACGGCTGCTTGAGTTCTGATCGAGTCTCCTCATCTGTGCCGGGTCTTACGGGCCTGAAGAGGCCTTCGGATTTAGCCGCGACAATGCAATATTCGGTAGGGCTGCGCTGCCGCGCAGCCGTGGTTGGGTTGAGGCAAATCGGAGATTGACCCGTTTTGCAACGGCCACTGGATCGTGAGAAAAAGGAGAGGCCTCTAAATGGCCCGGCACGCTGTGCTTTCCAGGCTGCGCGGCAGCGCAGCCCTTGAGCTGAATTGTCACCGTTTAGGCTGGGTGGACCTCGGTTTTTCTTCGTGGATCAGGAGCTGTCTTTTGACTATCTCTCCGAAGGCGAATCCAGTCAGTTTTCCATTGCTTCCAACCACCCGGTGGCAGGGGACGATCAACGCGATCGGATTACGCGCGATGGCGCCGCCCACGGGACGGGGGGCGCTCCCCAGCAGGGTGGCGATGTCGCCATAAGTTCGAGTGTGTCCGAATGGAATCTCTAACAAAGCCCGCCACACTTGTTGTTGGAATGCACTTCCTTGAGGTGCGATGGGCAAGTCGAAACGTTGCGCTTGCCCATCGAAGTAGGCTTCGACTTGGCGCCGTGATCGCTCCGTCAGTGACGAGTTTAACCTTAAATCCAAGACCTTGAATCGCGACCGGAGGGCAGCGGCGTCTCCAAAGGCCGTTGCGAGCACCCGTTGATCCGCATCCACTGCAACGGAGAATGGGCCCACGGGCGTGTTGAACGTCTGAAAGTAAGCGATCATAGTTTCGGAGGGGTGAGGTTAGGGCTGTTCGTGCGCGCTTCGCCAGAGATGGGCGGTTGCCAGGCTTCGATAGGGTGAGAAAGGGGCCATGAGCTTTTTAGCCGTCTTTGGATCAGGTCTTTCAACTTCAAACAGTCGCTCCAATCCGGATGCGAGGCCGGTGTCCCCAACGGGAAGGCAATCGAGGAAACCCAGTGAGCGCATCATCACATAATTCACTGACCAAGGCCCCAACCCTTTCAACGAGAGCAGGGTTCGCATGGCGCGAGTGGCGGACATCTCGGAGAGGCCGTTCAAATTCAGTTCGCCCGAAACGATTTTCTTGGAGACCTCGATGAGGCATTCCGCTTTCTGCCTTGAGAACTGAGCTTTGAGTAGCCTCGTTGGAGCCAAAGCGGCCACCTGTTCAGGAGTTGGCGGCGCGAACAAGTCTTCGTGAAACGGCTCGCCGGCGAGCTGGGTGAGGCGTCGTTTCAACATGCCCGCGAATGAAAAATTGATGTGCTGACCCGCTATAGCCCAGATCAGTCCATCGAACACGGAAGGCGTTTGGGCGATGCGGAGGCCCTTTCTTCCGGCGATCAAGTTTGGCATCCTGAGTTTGGCCACCAACTTCTCGAACGGTCTTGGATCTTGTTCGAAACCTAAAAGCCTGGCCGCCAATCGATGCAGCTCGACGGATTCGCCCCGGGAGGCAAGGACTTCGATCGTGCGCGAATGAAGCTTGAGACGGAGCAGGCAAGGGCCGTTTGATGTCCGCACCACCGCCGAGAAGAGATCGTTTTCCCAACGTTCCGTGGCGCTGTGAGCATCCCGGCTCAGCGCTTTCTTCAGGCAGCCGAGGTCGTAATCTCTTGGCAATTCGAGGGTGAAGGTGGCCTCATCGTTCAGCCGCCGATAAGCGGCCGGGCTCAAGCCTGTGCGCGTTCGGAACTGCTCGTGAAACGTGCTGAGAGAGCGATACCCTGCGGATTCCGCCGTTTCCGAGATCGTGGCGCGATCATCGATCAACCTCTTCTGAGCGGCGGCCAGCCGGCATCGCAGTAAAAACTCCCCTGGCGTCATTTGGTAATGCTGGCGAAACAACTCGAACAGCCTTGTGGGTCCGAACCCGCTCCGGCGCACCAGCGAGGATGGATCCGGGAAACGGCCTGGGTCTTGGCGGGCTTCGCGGGCCAGGGTTTCGATCTGCATCAGCAAGGGATCCAGACCCTTCGCGAAGTCATCGGGGTGGCATTGCCGGCAGGGACGGAGGTTGGCGGTTGCGGCGGCCTGGACGCTGGGAAAGAATCGCACGTTTTTGAGCAGAGCCTTGCGGGCGTGGCAGGAGGGAAGGCAATAGATTCCGGTCGTGAGGACGCCGACCCAAAACTGGCCGTTGCACGTGGCATCGGACTCTTGAAATCGGGCATACATCTGTTCGTCGCTCCACTTCATGCCGCATCGTAACACGGAGGAGAGCCCTTGTCGTCCGGCTGGTTTCGGCACAATTCGGCGCCTCGAGCTGCCGAAGTTGAAGCCAATCCGATGTTTCTGGGCAAAAGGCTTGAATTTTTGTGGGTCGGCTTCCATTTTCCCCGGGTGAAGCCATTTTTAATGTTCGGCCTGGCTTGCTGGTGCCTCGCCGCCGCCGCTGCGGAACCCGAAAAATCCGTGATCCAAATCATGACGGCCGGGCAGCAGCCCGTTTGGGACGCGCCCTGGCGTTCTGAATCCGTGCGGCGCGGATCGGGGACCGGGTTTGTGATCTCTGGAAAGAGAATCATGACCAACGCCCACGTCGTGAGTTGGGCGCGGCAGATCCTGGTGCGACGGTATCAAGATCCAAAACCTTACATCGCCCAGGTCTCATTTATCGCGCATGACTGCGATTTGGCGATTCTGACGGTCGGAGACGACTCCTTTTTTGAGGGTTTGGAGGCTTTGCCTCTTGGCCCGCTCCCGAAGGTCCGTTCCACGGTGGTCACCTATGGTTATCCAGCAGGAGGCGAGCAGATTTCCTATACTCGGGGAGTGGTGTCCAGGATCGAAGTTCAAAGTTACGTTCATATCGGGAATCGATCCATGCTCGTGGTTCAAACCGATGCGGCGATCAATCCGGGCAACAGCGGAGGGCCGGTGATCCAAGAAGATCAAGTGGTGGGAGTGGCCTTTCAGGGCGCGGGCGGACTGGAGAATACCGGCTATTTCATCCCCACTCGAGTGATTCAACATTTCCTGACCGATATTGCGGATGGGACTTACCACGGGTTTCCGCAAGCTGGGGTGAGGATGGTTTCCTTGCAGAATCCGGCGTATCGCAAGTATTTGCGGGTTCCGTCGAACGGCGGCGCCAGGATTGATGGGATTCTCAACATTCCTTCCACGCAGGCGGTGATCAAACCGGACGACGTTTTGTTGAAAGTTGGCGCGTATGATGTGGCCAGTGACGGCACGGTCTTGTTTGAGGGGAATCGCGTCGGCGCGAGCGTCGCGTTCCAGGAGGCACAGCATGGGGAAAAGGTGCCGCTTCACATTTGGCGGGACGGCGCACCGCTTCAGACGGAGGTGACCGTTTACGTCTACCAGGAGGATAAGACCACGGGCAATCAGTACGATGTGCTGCCTCGCTATTACATTCACGGAGGGCTCGTTTTCACACCGTTGAGCCACGAGTATCTGAAGACTTTTGGGCGGAACTGGTCCGACTCCGCGAACAACGAAATCATCTATGAATTGTACTATCGGAAGTCGGAGTCGCCCACGACGGCGAGGAAGGAGCCGGTCGTGCTGGCGAACGTGCTGGCGCACCCGGTCAACAGCAACGTAGGTATCAAGACTCGAGCCTTGGTGAATCGCATCAACGGGAAGCGGATCGAGGGTTTGGAGGACGTGGTGGCTGCGTTTGAGTCCAACACGAAAGACCAGCATATCATCGAGTTTCTGCCGGATAATTCGTTCGAATGCCTGGACCGGGTGGCGGCGAAGCAGGCGATGCCCGAGATTCTAAAATCTTACGGCGTCGCGGAGGATCGCCGGTTATGAGCGAAGGGGAGTTCACTGTTGGCCAAGGCCGCAATGGCCGCGCCGAAGAGGCTGGGGGGAGATTTCAAATCCTGCCACCATCGAGCGCCTCGCGGGTTTCGAAGGATGTTTTGGATTTATGAATCGGTTACCCATGAATTCGTGTTGGAGGTTCGTGACGATCAGTTTTTTGTCGTGCCTAGGAGTCGTCGACGGAGGATTCGAACTGGCGGCGGCGCCCTCGTCATCGCGGCTGGTTGCGGGCTTCGAAAAAAAGATCGTCACGGTGGAGGTGACAGGCACCGCTTACGACTTTTTTCAACCGTGGTCCCGCTCCGTGAAGAGCATTCAAAAGACCGGTGTGGCTTTGCGCCCAGGGGAGTTGTTGGCGACGGCTGAAGGATTTCCTGATCACACCCAGATCCGGTTGCAAAAGGATGGGCGCGGGAAATGGTGGCTGGGCAAGCTGAAGTGGGTGGATTACCACTCGAACCTGGCGGTCGTCGACGCGCAGGATCCCGCTTTTTGGGACGACATGAAAGCCGCGGTGCTTGCGCCGAAAGCCACCCCCGCTGGCGCGCTGCACGTGTTGAAGTGGCGCAGTGGCAATTTGGAGAGCCGCCGTGCTGATTTAACGCAATTCACCGTGAGGGACGCCAACCTGAGCTGGGTGAATCATTTGAACCTCGAAATCGACACGGAACTCGACGGCCCCGGCCTCGGAGAAGTCTTAATCTCCGGAGATCGCGTCCTCGGCATTGTGAGCAGCAAGTCGGGCAATAAAGTTCTCGCGATCCCATCCTCGTTTATCCTTCCCGTGGTGGAGGCGAACCGGAAAGGGAATTACCGGGGGCTGGGCTATTTTGACTTCGTCTGGCAACCCGGCAGCAACCCCGCTTCCTTGCAGTATTTGGGGGTCCCGGTGGACGCGAAAGGGGTGTTGGTGATCGACGTGCCTTCCGAACCTGGCAAAACCCCGGTGTTGAAACCTAAAGACGTGCTGCTCTCTGTCGACGGCTTTGATGTGGACACGGAAGGCGACTATATCGATCCCGATTACGGCCATCTCATGCTGGAGAATCTGGCGACTCGCAAGCATTGGGCCGGAGATGTCATTAAGCTTAAGATTTGGCGCGAAGGGAAAGTCATGGAAGTGGGGTATCCGCTGCCTAAGGTCGAGTACAGCAGTGAATTGGTTCCGGAAGGCGGCTTTGACAAACCACCCGAATACGTGATCGCCGGGGGGTTGATCTTTCAACCGTTGGACATGAATTTGCTGAAGGCTTGGGGGGAAAACTGGGAGCGGCGGGTGCCGTTTCGCTTGGGATACTACCGAAACGAAAAAAAGCTCACGGACCGGCCATCCCGGGTCGTTCTCACGCAGGTTTTGCCGGATGCCTATAATCTGGGTTACCAGGAAAGCCGCTATCTGGTGGTGGACAAAGTCAACGGCATCACCGTGAGCCGGTTGCAGGATTTGAAAGCCGCCCTTGAAAAACCGAAGGGCGGCGCGCACCTGTTGGAGTTCGCGCGCGGTGACGGCCTTCAAAGGATTGTTTTGGACGCCTCCCAAATGGCCGCCGCGACCCAGCGAGTGCTTCGGCTGTATCGAGTCTCCTCTCCCCAGGTCATCCACTAACGACGCCTTGGCATGCCCTCCTACCAGGAATCTCAAATACTGGAGGTGTCCAGGCACTTCCAAATCTACGGCGAACTGCAGCACGCGGAGCCCTGCAAGATAGGGCACATCAATGAGACCTACATCGCCACCTACGACCAGGGCGGCGTTCCGGTCCGCTACATTCACCAGAAAATCAACACCGACGTTTTCAAGGATCCGGACGGCGTGATGGACAATTTGATGCGCGTCACCACGCATCAGCGGAACAAGGTCGCCGACTCGGGCGTCGGCGAGGCGGGGCGCCGGGTGCTGACCGTGATTCCCTCGAAGGATGGCCAATCGTACTACCGAGCCGACGGAGGCGCTTGCTGGCGCACGTTCGTGTTCATCGAGCGCGTGCGCACTTTCGAGACCGTGGAATCACCCACCCAAGCCTTCGAAGCGGGGCGGGCGTTTGGGGAATTCCAAAGCCTGCTTGTCGATTTGCCAGGGGACCGGCTCATCGAGACGATTCCTTTCTTTCACCACACCCGCGGGCGTTTTGCGACTCTTGAACGCGCGATCGAGGCCGACCGCATGAACCGGTCGAAGGAGGCGGCCCAGGAGATTGAGCTCGCGTTGCGGCAGGAACCGATTGTGGACGTGATTGTGAAGGCGATGGCGAAGAAAAAAATTCCGGAGCGAATCACGCACAACGACACGAAATTCAACAACGTGATGCTGGACCTCCAGTCGGGGAAAGCCATGTGCGTGATCGATCTGGACACGGTCATGCCCGGGTGTGTGCTTTACGATTTTGGGGATATGGTTCGGACCACCACGAGCCCGACGCTCGAGGATGAGTTAAACCTGGCTCTCATCCACATGCGCATGCCGATTTTCAAGGCGCTGGTCCGCGGTTATATCGAGACGGCCGGGCAGTTCCTGACCAAGAACGAACGTTCGTTGATTGCGTTTGCCGGCAAATTGATCACCTACACCATTGGCATTCGCTTTCTCACCGACCATCTTTCCGGCGACACCTATTTCAGGGTGCACCGGCAGAATCACAACCTGCACCGCGCGCGCGCGCAGTTCAAACTGATGGAGAGCATCGAGCATCAAGAGGAGGCGATGCAGCGATTTGCGGACTCCCTTTAGCCCTCCATCCGAGCGCCGCAAGCGGGGCAATAGCGCGCGTGATCCGGCGTTGGGCTGTGGCACTTCCCACACGATTGGCCTCCTTGCCGCTGGCGTTTGTGGATGACCAAGTTGCGGATGTAGGGGATCCATGTGAAGGCGTAAGCGAAGATGAACACGGAATCTCGCTGATAGAAAAGCGCGTAGGAAAACAGGAGCACCGAGCCGGCCAAGCTGAGCCACCAGAACACAACGGGGATGACCACGCGTTTGTGCTTCTCGGTCGCGCGCCACTGAATGAGAAACCGCAGGAAGAACGCGAGATTGCCCGCCCATCCGACGACCTTCCAAACGTGCCACTCGATGCCGAGGAACTTGCCGCCGGGGAAAACGAGGTCATGGAGGGTTGTCATGGCGCGGTGGAGTGGATCTCAGTGCATCCACAAGTTGTCGGTGAATTTGGCTGGCAGCCCGGAGCGCGGTTGTGTGCGAAGCACCAGCCGCAGCTGGTTCGGCGTGGCTGCGAGCCTGAGATGCTGCTGCGACTGGCTTTCAGCACAGCCGCGCTCCACCGACAACGCGTGGATGCACCGGTGGATCTTGTATTGATGCCCAGCATGGCGGTCCCCGTGCGATTCTGGCGCGAGCCTTGGGTGACTGGCCCGGTCATGGCGTCAGGGAGTTTCAACCTCCGAAGGCTGGGCCGTTTGCCGGGCGCGCATGTTCTCGAGCAACAGTTGGATCCGGCGAGGGTTGGCGCCGTCCGAAACGTCCCCCGTTCGCAATTGGCTGGGGGGCGTGTCACGAAGCCGCTCCAGCGCGACCTCGATCGATCGCCACTCCTCTGGCGCCAGCCAGGCCGCCGATTTTTCTTCCTGCTCCAAGCGCATCGCCTTGCGCGCGAGTTCGAGCAGGACCGCGCACGGTTCCAAGCAAGGAGCCGCGCTCTTCAAGTGCTGGGCGTCAGGTTCCAATGTCCCGATGGTCCACAGTCTTCGTCTCAGGCAGAAGCGGGCGTCGCAGCAACTCGAAGCCACGCGCGCGGCTTGGTCGTCATTCAGGAGGTTCGTGATCCGGTACATGCCAGACTGGCGGGAAACGAATTCCCTGAAGTGCGTCACGGGCGGGTTGGGAAGCGCTGCCGCATTCCAGTCCGCGACGCATCCCGGGTAGAGAATCTCCAAGGCGCGCTCGAGCTCCTCGTCATCGCGTGCCTCGGCGACCCAGCCGCGGATCAGGTCGGGGGCGCAGCGGAGAGGCCGGAAGACTCCCGAGGCATTAAACATCGCGAGGCCCCTCAAGCTGGCCAGATCCACGCGACGAAGGTCCCCCTCGGTCTTCATCCGGTCGTCGCCGTGACGCAGTGAATACCCGCCGGGCACTCTCTGAACCATTACCTGCACGAACAGGAGCTCCGGGTCAATCAAGCAGCGCAAGCGCTGAAAAGCGGGCGTGGTCATTTCATTTCATTTCAATAAGGGATGCGGCCCCGCGCCGGGTGGCTGTTCGACCTGTCGCAGCGTCTTCGGTGGAGATGGCGTTCATCACGTCGCGTGGAGTTCGAGTTGATTCCTCCCCAGGTCTTGCGAGAGTGAGCTTCATGCAATTGATCTTGGCGGCTGTGATTGGATTGGTGGGAGGCACTCTGGGAGGGCTTTTCGGCGTGGGAGGCGGGATTGTCATGGTTCCTGCGATGACGTTTTTTCTCGGCTTGCCCATCCACATGGCCGTCGGGACCTCTCTCCTTGTGATTATTCCCACCGCGATTTCGGGCTCCATCAAGCATTATCATCTGGGCAACATCGATCTGAAGGTGGCGGCTTGTCTCGTGCCTCTCGCGATGGTCGGCAGTTACGCGGGGGCCTGGCTCACAAGCCACTTGGACGCGGTCACCTTGAAACGCGCATTCGGAGGGTTCATCGTGATGGTCGGTTGTCGGCTGCTGTTTTTCAAGTAGCGACGGCCGGCTCCTGCTTCAAGTAGATGGTACGGGTCGGGAACGCGAAATTGATTCCTTCCGAGTCAAATTGCTCCTTCACGGCGAGGTTCATTTCTTGAAGGCCCGCGAGAAATTCTTTGGCGTCCGTGCCGTTCCACCAATGAACCACCTCGATATTCAACGAGGAATCCGAGAACTGCCGGAAAGTGATGATGGCATCGAACGTTTTTGGATTCTCCTTGTAAACATGGTGCAAAATGGCGAGCGCGCGCTTGAGCTTCTCGAGCGGCGTGTCGTACGTGATCGCTATCTGCATGATGGTCTTGATGTTGGGCCGCTTGGTCACGTTGGTGATGATCGCGGTTCCCATCGTCTTGTTAGGAACGCTGATCAAGTGCCCGTCCAAATTGCGGATCCGGGTGCTTCTCAAGCCGATCGCCTCCACGTTCCCATCCACCGACTCCAGTTGGATCCGGTCTCCAAGCCGAAAAGGCTTGTCCATGAAAATCGCGACCGCCCCAAAGAGATTGGCCAGTGTGTCCTGCGCCGCCAGGCCGATGGCCAGGCCGCCGATGGACAGCGACGCAATGACCCCCGTGATGTCGACGCCGAGATTGGAGGTCGTCAGCAGGAACGCCACGATCACCGTGAACGCTTTCAAGCTCTTGCAGATGACGGGGAACAAGAGTTCGTCGAATCCGCGGTCCTCCTCCTTCGCGGTGGTCTTCATCCAGTGCTTCACGAGGATGTCGACGATCTTGACCAGCATGCGAGTCAGCGAGATCGCGACGACGATCACGAATATCTTCGCGAGGAAGACTTCCGCCACGGTAGGCCATTCAAACACACTCAAACCGATGTTGAGGAAGACAACGAAGGCAATGGTTTTAACGGGACCATGAATCAATTCGATGATCAGATCATCCGCTCCCGAGGCGGTTTTCGCGGCGCTGCGTTTGAGCCAGCCCCCGAGGATCATGTTGATCACCCGCGCGCTCAAAAACGCCAGCAGGATGTAGAGGGAAGAGGCGGCGTACTGCCAAAGAGGCACGCCGACCAGGGTGGTCTCCCGCAAGATCGGGAACTCGTCCAGTCCAAAAGTGACATAACCCCTGCTGGAACTGGCTGACGGATTCGCGGCCGCGACGATGTTCGTGGTGGCGGCCTCGGCCGAATTCCCCGTTCCGCCTTCTTGTGTTCGTGCGTTTTGAGCCGCCGCCAACACTGACCAAAGCATCCCCACCACGCAGAGGACGAGCATCCCGCGATAAAACCAATGAAAGTAGCGCTGCATTTCGAAATTACAGGCCCTGAGTTGTCCTTCGACAAGGTAAAATGTGATTTAACCTTAAACCTTAAAACGGCAGTTGCCCAACGCGATGCTTTGCAAGATCCTGGCGGCAAAGTTTTTCCGAATCACTCACCAGATCCACGAGGGATATGCCTCCATCCTCGTCAAGCCTTTCTCATCCAGGCTTTTGCAAATCTCCACGAGGGTCAACGGCCGTTTTGAGCTTCAAGACTTGAACTGAAACTGCCCGCGGGGTCGTTCGGTCAACGGTTCCGCTGTCGTTGGCCTTGATTCAACTCCCGGGCGGACCAGTGTTGACTCCCAGGGAAAGAGAAAGACAATCGGGGGCGAAGAATTGATGCCTGAACGGTTCAACCGGCGATGGAAGGTGGTTCACTCCGAGGCCTCCCTTGGCTGGGGGGGGCAGGAGCGGCGCATCATGGCTGAGATGGAGGGGTTGCGGCGAAGGGGGGGGCAATCGTGGTTGTTGGCGCCACGAGGGTCCGAACTTTTCCGCCGAGCTCCAGAGGCTGGAATCGAGGCCAGGGAGATCAGTTTGTCGCGCTGGAAATTTCCATTCACCGCGATCTCGGCGGCGGCTTGGCTTCGGCGGCTGCATCCACACGTGGTGAACACCCATAGCTCTCGGGATGGGTGGCTCATTGGCTTCGCGGCGAGGATCGCCCGAGTGCCTTTTCTCCTTCGCACGCGGCACTTCGATGTTCCGATTTCCAGCAGGATCGTCAGTGGTTTCGTCTACCGCTCGCTCGCGGATCACGTCCTGACGACCAGCCCGAAAGTCACGGCCCATTTTCAAGAACTTTTTCGGCTTGGTCCGGATCGCGTGAGCACTCTTCCCACGGGTATTGACTTGGTGAAATTCGCGCCGTCCGGCGACCGCGCCATGTTGGTGCCGGGCGAGCGGCAAGGTCTCGTTCCTCTGGTTGGGATGGTTTCGGTGATTCGTTTGGCGAAAGGTCATGAAACCTTGCTCGCGGCAGCGCATCGGCTGCGCCGAGAAGGCTTCAAAGCCCGCTACGTGATCGTGGGAGATGGCCCCTACGGCGAATCCGTGCGCGCGAAAGTTCGGGAACTGGATCTGGAGGATTGCGTGACGTTCACCGGCCATCGGGAGGACGTGCCCTCCGTATTGCGGGCGCTGGCCGTGCTCGTCATTCCATCGATCCATGAAGGCATCCCGCAAACGGCCATGCAGGCGCTGGCGACCAAGACCCCGGTCGTGGCCAGCAATGTGGGCGGCATTCCTTCGGTCATTCGTGATCGGGTAACGGGCCGGCTTGTGCCGCCCGGGGACCCGGGCGCCCTGGCGCGCGCCATCAAGGAAACGCTGCAAGACGTTGACTCAACCCGGTTGATGAGCGAGGCCGGAAGGGCGCTGGTTGAGAGAGAGCACGGCTTGGATCAAATGCTCGATCAACTGGAAACCCTCTACGGCCGCTATTTGCCGGGATAATCATTCCCCTGTGACCCCGAGTTCCTTTTTGGGATGCCGCGAGATCAATGAGATTAGGCCGGTGTCTGTTGGCGCCCCGAAAACCCAACTCGCGTGAGATCCATGATTTAAAACTCTGCGTTTTTATTACTTGTGGAGCGAGCCGCCCGTCCCCGCCGCGGGCTGCGACGCCGGGGGCAACGAAGGCCCCAGCCAAAACAGATTCGCTAGGAGTTTTCAGCCGGACCCTAAGACAACCTCCTATCGAGAAGTGGAGCTGACACCCAATTCACGATTCTTATCGCGTCGGGCAGATTAGAGGAACGTAATCAAACCTCCCAACCGGTCAAACCACGCGAATTCTTCTTTATGCGAGGTAGATCATGAAAACCCAAAATCACACGAAACAATCAAAAGCCGCTGCAGGAGTCTCTGCACATGTCCCAAAAGTGTATAAAGTTGTCCCATATTAAGCTGGACGACCGTCAGGCATTTTGTTAACACCCAAAAAGAATCCCACCCATTCACATTTCCAACCACGCGAAATCTTTATGCGAGGTAGATCATGAAAACCCAAAATCACACGAAACCATCGATAGTCGCTGCAGCAGTCATTGCTTCGGTTCTCGCCTTCGCCGGTTCGGCGCAGGCTTCCCTCATCACCAGCTCCGCAAACCTCCCGCCAGCCGGAGTTTACCTCGGTCTCGATATTCACCAGAAATACGGCGGGCCGGCGCTTGAGTTTCTCCTGACGCTGCCGGCGCATAAGCCGCTCGCAGATCATCCCGTCGAAAGAAAACCAGGCGGCGGCGGAGAAGCCGGCACTCCTGCCGATGAAATCGAGACTTTTGACTCGGAGCTCACGGCAAAGTTGGAGGTGAAGGTGGGTGGCGTTTCAATAGGTCCTCCTCAGCCAATCTTCGCCAGCGGTTCCGTTAAGACGATTGTCTTTGGCAAGATCGGTAATACAACAGGCGAGTTTGACACCGAGATGCTTCAGCTCAACTTGAGCGGCGTCGGTCCCGGGGGTCCTTTTATGATTCGCGAAAGCCCCACGTTGGCATCGACCGGCAAGACCAAGATTGCCGACCACAGCCCTGGACTCTACAAGATCGACAGCTTCTTTGATGTCTTCACGGAGCTTTCCATCGACGGCGGAGCCACTTGGATGCCGTCGACTACCGGCCCAGGCCACGTTGAACTGCAAGCCGTCCCCGAACCGTCAACCATACTCGCGGGAGGTCTGCTGCTGTTGCCGCTCGGGTTGCATGCGATGCGCCAATTGCGCCGCCGCCAAGAGGCCGCCTGAGCTAGGCCAACTGAATCGGCTCGTTGTTGTTGGTCTTTTCACTTCAGATCAGAAAGGCGCGATCTCAAGATCGCGCCTTTTTTTGCCCAAGATTACTTTCAACGGAGCAAGACTGTCCGAAACACAAAGCCCGCTCATGCAACAGGAACATCTCCGTGTCTTGTAGGTGAATCGTGGTATTCGCATCTCAACTGAAGGTTCCGCGTTGGGTGTCCTGATCGCTTGGAAAAGATGTTGATGAAGATCCACTTGAGTCGATGCCGGGGACTGGAAAGCATCGATCTGGTGGTTTGGGCAAGTCCCTCGGGAAACACCCGAATCCATTGCGCTCAACACCAACATTAGGGCGATTTTTGCGCCGTCGGCTTTTCGGGTTTTCGCCTGAGGAAACGAGTTTTGAGCGCCGCGGCTTTCGAGGTGGAGCAGGGGGCATGCGCGAGCGGCTGGAGCAAGTGGGAACGATGTTTAGCGCGGGGTACCACGTAGCTTTGGAGGACGGTGACCCGGCGGATTTGGAACGTGAACTACAGGGGCTTCCTTCGGAGTGCAGAGGATTCGCCTTTGAAGGCGCCGCCATGGCGTTGGCATTGCTGGATGCTCTCACCCCTTGGCGCGGAGACCGCATTCGGCAATTCCTGGGCGGCCCTGGCGAGCCGCACTGTTACATGGTGCATGTCGGCGTCGGCTGGGCGTGGGCGCGGTTGCCGCTGAAGAATGTCGCGCGCGCCCGGAGGCAGCTTGACCCGATGCTGCAGTGGCTTGCGCTTGATGGCTATGGGTTTCACGAAGCGTTCTTTAATTGGCCGTCCACAATCGACGGCAAGCCGCCGCCCAGCAAACTGACTGGCTATGAGCGCCGCGCTTTTGACCAGGGGTTTGGCCGTTGCCTGTGGTTCGTGGACGGCGGAGACGTGGAATTGATACCGTGCACTATCGCGGGGTTTGGCGTCGAAAGGCAGCCCGATTTATGGAGCGGCGTGGGGTTGGCGGCCACCTATGCGGGAGGTGTGAGCCTGGCTGCGCTCCGCGAATTGCGCCGCGCGGCGGGCAGCTATCAGCCCCAGCTTGCGCAAGGTTCCGCATTCGCCGCCAAGGCACGGCAGCGAGCCGGCAATTCTACTGAAGCCACCGATCTCGCCACCGGTGTTTTGTGTGAAATGGCGGCCATGGACGCCGCCAAGATCACGGACAGAGCATTGGAGAATCTGCCCTCGGACTCCATGGAGCCTGGCTTCGAGCTCTGGCGCAAGCGCATCCAGAACCACTTCCACAAAGAGTTCCAACTGCAAGAAAAGTGATGAATGCGCCTACCCCACACTGGCTCGGCCGGATCGCCACGCCCCTGGCAGCTCTTTGCGCCATTGCCGTTTGTTTTGCTTTGGCCCAATTCCCCGCGTTGCCAGAGAAAGACCGTCAGCAGCTCGCCGCCCGATTCAAATTCGACAAACTGCCTTTGCCCGAGGTCGTTGATCACCCGCCCTACAAGCTCGTCCGCGAAGTGCATCCAAGCCTGAAACGGATCGCCGCTTGGATCTCGTCATTGGGCGCCGCGGCGGCGCTTGCGGATCTGGATGGGGACGGCTTGCCCAACGACCTCATCCATGTGGACCCGCGCACGGATCTCGTCACCGTTGCCCCGGGGCCAGGATCAGGGCAGCGTTACGCGCCCTTTGTGCTCTCTCCCGCGCCCCTCCGATACAACGCGCGCAATACCGCCCCCATGGGCGTCCTGGTCGGCGACTTCAACGAGGATGGGTTCTCAGACATTCTCGTTTACTTTTGGGGCCGAACCCCAGTCGTGTACATGCGGCGGACTGCGGGTGCAAAACCAGGGCAGACCGTCGTCTTGAGCCGCGACCTCTACGAGCCCACGGAACTTACAGGCTCGGGCGAGCGCTGGTACACGAATGCCGCAACGCAGGCGGACCTCGACGGCGACGGCCATCTTGACTTGGTGATAGGAAATTATTTCCAAGATGGCGCGCACATCCTCGACGCCGAAGCGGACGGGATCGAGGTGATGCACGAGGGCAAGGCCAAGGCGCTCAATGGCGGGAAGAAACACATCTTCCTCTGGGCAGGGGTCAGTCCCAAGGCAAATTTCAGGGAAGTTCACGGAGTGCTCGATGATGAAGTGTTGCATGGTTGGACGCTGGCCGCTGGCACGGTGGACATCGACGCGGACCAGATGCCCGATCTCTACCTGGGCAACGACTTTGGCCCTGATCGACTCTTGCACAACAACTCCAAGCCCGGCCATCTGGCATTCACCCTGCTCGAAGGCGACCGCCGGGCAGTCGATCCCAAGTCGTGCGTGTTGGGCCACGATTCCTTCAAGGGAATGGGGGTGGACTTCGCCGACATCAACGGGGACGGCCTCCCTGATATTTATGTCAGCAATATCGCCACGAAATTCGGCCTCACCGAGAGTCATTTCCTCTGGCAAAGCACTGGTGCGCTGGATCAGATGAAGAAAGGAGTTGCGCCCTACATCAATATGAGCGAGGAACTCGGCCTCTCGCGAAGCGGCTGGGGTTGGGATTGCCGTTTGGTTGACTTCGACAACGACGGTGTGTTGGAGGCCATCCAAGCTGTGGGTTTTATTCGTGGCACGGTCAACCGCTGGCCCGAGCTGCAGTCGTTGGGCACCAGCAACGACCGCGTTGTGCACGATCCTCGTTTCTGGCCGAACTTCAAGCCTGGTGCCGACCTCAGCGGGAACGACTTGAATCCGTTCTTCGTCCGATCGAGCAACGGCCGTTTTTTTAACGTCGGTTCTGAGGTTGGATTCAACGAGCCCATGGTTACCAAGGCCATCGCGGTGGCGGATGTAGATGGAGACGGACGGATGGATTTCGTGTTTGGGAACCAATGGATGGAGTCCTATTATTTTCACAACGTCTCTCCCAACCCGGGCGCGTTCTTGGGCCTCCACCTTTTGCTACCTCTGGCCGATGAAAGAGGTGGAGCGCTTCGCGAGCGAGCTGGGCACCCTGGCCCCGATCTGCGCGGCCGGCCCGCCATCGGCGCTAGCGCTCGGTTTGTCCTGACGGATGGGAGCACGCACGCCGCGCAAGTGGATGGCGGCAGCGGCCATAGCGGGCGCCGCAGCCCTGACCTGCATTTTGGGCTTGGAGCCACCCGGCTCGACCAGAAATTAGATGTGGCATTAAAGTGGCGCGACACCTCCGGCAGCCCGCGGACGGCGCAACTCAAGCTAACGCCCGGCTGGCACACGGTGTTGCTGGGAGAATCCACCACGCCAAAGCAAACCGCCCTTCGCTCAGACTGATCCACAAAGCCATTTCATCAATTACCCGATCGCATGAGCCTAAAATCGTTCAGCAACACGACGGTCCTTTTCTACCCCAAGGGCAGTCCCAACCTGCGCCTGTTTGCGCTCTGGTATTTCACCATCCTCATGATCGTCTGGAATGTCCTCGGGCACACCGTCCTGGGATTTGAACAATCCTGGCTTGCGCCGCTCGTGGGGGTCGGAACGGCGCTCTGCATGCAGTTCTTCCTGGAATGGGTGGACGCACGAGCCAACCAACGAGAGCTTAGATTCGCTGGGGGAGCAGCCAACGTGCTCAACTTCCTCCCGGCGGCCATCATCCCGGGGTTCGCCTGCGCCATGCTTTTGTATCCAAACAAACGGCTGTGGCCGATCGCTTTTGCTGTCGCGCTCAGCATTGGCTCCAAGGTGTTGTTTCGAGCCCCGGTGGCGCCGGGCCGCACACAGCACATTTTCAACCCGTCCAACTTCGGCGTGGCCGCCACTCTCGTCCTTGTCCCGGAGGTCGGGTTCGCTCCGCCTTATCACTTCACGGAGAATTTGGTCGGCCTTTGGGATTGGGTTCTACCCGGCGTGGTGCTCCTGACGGGGGTCATCATCCATTCCCTGTTCACTGGCCGCATGCCCCTGGTTCTGGCTTGGGTGCTGGGGTTCGCGCTCCAGGCCCAGTTGCGCGCGTTCATTTATGGCGTGCCGCCTCTCGTGCCGCTGACGCCGATGACCAGCGCCGCCTTTATCCTTTTCACCCTCTACATGATTCCCGATCCGGCAACCACGCCGTTGAATCCCAGGCGCCAGGCGCTGTTTGGGTTCTCTGTCGCGATGGTTTACGGGTGCATCCAGGTCATGCATCTCGTCTTTGGCCTGTTCTTTGCGCTGGTAACGGTGTGCGCGATCCGAGGGATTTCACTACAGGCCTATTTCTGGTGGAAAGCGCGGCAGCTATCGCCTTCGATGACGGCTGCTGCCGCAGTCGGAAGATGAATTGACTTTTTTATATCGGCCATGCGTTCCCAATGCTCCATCGCCATCGTCGGCATGGCGTGTATCTACCCAGAGGCGCGATCGCCGGTTGACTTATGGGAAAACGCGATGGCTCAACGTCGCGCCTTTCGACGGCTCCCCGATGAGCGTTTGCGTCTATCGGATTACTGGTCCGCCGATCCGACCGTTCCGGACATGACTTACTCCACGGAGGCGGCGGTGATCGAAGGCTACGAGTTTGATCGTGTGGCTTTCCGCGTGGTCGGCAGCACCTATCGCTCTGCCGATCCAGCGCATTGGCTGGCGCTTGAAGTCGCCGAGCACGCCCTGGCGGACGCCGGTTTCCCTGGAGGCGCGGGGCTTCCAAACGAAGCCACTGGCGTGCTTTTGGGCAACACATTGACCGGTGAATTCTCACGTGCCAACGTCTTGCGCCTGCGGTGGCCTTATGTTCGGCGCGTGCTCGATGCCGCGCTGGCGGAGCAGATGTGGGCAGCCCAGAAGCGTGCGATCTTCCTGGCGGACCTGGAGACACGCTACAAAGCGCCGTTCCCGGCCGTCGGGGAGGAATCGCTTGCCGGCGGCCTTTCAAACACCATCGCTGGCCGCATCTGCAACCAGTTCGATCTTAAAGGCGGAGGTTATACTGTGGATGGCGCCTGCGCTTCGTCGTTGCTCGCCGTCGCCAACGCGTGCTCCTCTCTGGCCGCGGGGGACCTCGACGTGGCGCTCGCCGGCGGTGTGGATTTGAGCCTCGACCCTTTCGAGATCGTGGGGTTCGCCAAGACGGGCGCGTTGGCGCCCCAGGAGATGAGGGTCTTCGACAAACGTTCGGCGGGTTTCTGGCCTGGCGAAGGCTGCGGATTCGTGGTGCTCATGAGGCTGGAGGATGCGATGGCTCAGGGCCGCCGCGCCTATTCGGCGATCCGGGGCTGGGGCATCTCCTCAGACGGCAGCGGAGGCATCACCCGACCCGAGGCCGATGGCCAGCTTGAGGCGCTGCGACGGGCTTACCGCCGCGCCGGCTTTGGTCCCGACACCGTGCTGTATTGCGAAGGGCATGGGACGGGGACATTCGTGGGGGACGCCACCGAGCTCGAAGTGCTTTCTCGAGCTCGAAGTGGGGCCTGCGCGCGTGGTCCGCTTGCAGTGGTCGGCTCAGTCAAAGCGAATATCGGGCATTGCAAAGCCGCCGCAGGGGTGGCCGGGCTTATTAAAGCGACCATGGCAGTCCATTCGCAGGTGCTCCCGCCCACGACGGGCTGCGGGCAGCCGCATCCGCACCTGACCTCCGCCACGGCGTCGCTCCGTGTCTTGCGCGAGCCGGAGGCCTGGCCGGCCGACCGGCCGCTCCGAGCCAGCGTAAGCGCCATGGGCTTTGGCGGCATCAACGCCCACCTGGTCTTGGAGGGTGTCGCCACGGGGCGGCGCGCGGCTCTTGGCTCGCGTGAGCGCATGATGTCTCAGTCCGCTCAAGATGCTGAACTCATCCTGTTTCGCGGGCTGAATGCGGCCGATCTTCTGCGGCAGCTCCAGCCTTTGCTGGCGATTGCCCCGCGCCTTTCGCGGTCGGAGGTGGTGGACATGGCGGCCCAATTGGAAAAGCAGCTCGGAGCCGGAAAACTTCGCGCGGCCGTGCTTGCCTCCAGGCCGAGCGAACTGGCAGCTCGACTGCAGACGCTATTTTCCTGGGTTCAGGCCGGAAAGACAACGGCTCTGGATTTCGCACAAGGAATTTTTCTTGGTGAAGGCGGCAAAGCTCCGCGGATCGCGTTTCTTTTTCCTGGCCAAGGCTCTCCCTCACACCTTGATGGAGGTCTTTGGCGTCGACGATTTGATTCCGTGCGCGAACTGTATGCGCAAGCCGCCCTCTCTGGGGATGAGACCAGCGTTTTGACCAGCGTCGTCCAGCCGGCCGTGGCCACTGCGTCCCTCGCGGGCCTGAAGGTCCTCAGGGAATTTGGGATCACGGCGGAGGCGGCGATCGGCCACAGCCTTGGAGAGATCGTCGCACTGCACTGGGCAGGCGCTTTTGACGAGGCGGCCTTGCTGGGGATTGCGAGGGTGCGCGGCGCAGCCATGGCCCATCTTGGCTGCTCTTCAGGCGCGATGTTGGCCGTCGAAGCTCCTTGGAGCAAAGTCCAGTCCCTCCTCTGCACCGGGAAGCTCATCATCGTTGGCTTTAATTCCCCTCGCCAAACGGTGGTCGCTGGGGAAGCGTCCGAAATCATGGGCTTGGCAAAACACGCTCAAACGCTGGGCCTGCGCGTGATTCGACTGCCGGTCTCGCACGCTTTTCACACGCCCTTTGTCGCCGGCGCCGTGCCCGTGCTGGCGAATGCGCTCGCCCAACTTTCCTTCCAAGCTCCAACGCGACCAGTGTTTTCGACGGTGACCGGGACCATCCTCGCCGAGCATGAAGACTTGAGATTTTTGCTGTGCCGCCAGGTGACGTCCGCGGTCCGCTTCGGTGCCGCGTTGGCGGAGCTTCTTGACGCTGGGGGAGGCGGCCAATCGCCCGAGAGCAGGATTTTTCCAGGGGCGGGAGCCCCCGATTTGCTCATAGAGGTCGGCCCTGGCGGCATCCTCAGCTCCCTGGTGGGCGATACCGCAAACGTGTCGGTTGTTGCGATGGACGCTTGTGGAGAGTCGGTGAAAGGGTTGTTGCTGTCACTGGGCGCCGCTTTCGCTCTGGGCGCGCCGCTTCGGCACGAGGTGTTGTTTTCAGGGAGGTTCACTCGGCCGTTCGATTTGGATTGGAAGCCTAAGTTTTTCGTCAACCCCTGCGAGCTCGCGCCCAAGTCCGAAACTGCCGAGAGAGCAAGGACCGAGGACAGATCGTTGTCATCCCCTTCTCTAGGGAAAAATCCTCTCGCGGCTGGCCTCGCCAGGACATCGCCGACGGCCCCGGAAACCTCCGGATCAGTGTTGGAGCTGGTGCGTCAACTGGTCAGCGACCGCGCGGAGCTGCCGCAGACCGCGGTGCAAGACCAGAGCCGCCTGTTGAGCGATCTCCATTTGAACTCGATCAGTGTGGGGCAGCTCGTGTCTGAGGCGGCAAAAATGCTCAGTTTGCCACGCTTGGTTGGGTTGACGGATTTCGCGGACTCAAGCGTCGCGGAGGTGGCATTGGCACTCGAGGAACTGAAGAAGTCGAGCGCTTTACAGCAACCGGAGGATGAGCGGCGCCCACCGCCAGGCGTGGACACCTGGATTCGGGGCTTTGAGGTTGAGTTGGTGGAGGCAAAACGGCCGCGCTGGATGGCGACGGCGGAGGCTGTTGGAGTTCCGGCGGAGACGGAAGGCTGGCAGGTGTTTGCCCCGATAGAGCACCCCTTCGCGGAGGCACTTTGTCAGAAACTGAGCGCGACTGGTGGTTGCGGCGTCCTGCTGTGTCTGCCGGAAGCAACTCGGGAGCCACACGTGACGATGCTGCTGGCGGCAGGGCGTGCCGTTCTCTCGATGAAGTCGAGGCCGCGTTTTGTCCTGGCGCGACACGATTGGAGCGGAGGCGGATTCGCGCGGACATTGCATCAAGAAATGAGCGGGCTGACTACCTGCGTCGTGAACATCCCCGCCGGGCATTCCCAGACGATCGAGTGGGTCTTGGCGGAAGCCGCTTCCGCGAGCGGCTATATGGAGGCGCACTATGACGCTCAGGGGCGGCGGTTTGAGCCTCGACTAAAATCGGTTCCCATCGGTGATCCGAAGCCGTCAGCGCAGAAATCCAGGGAGTCTTTCCCGATTGGGAGCGGCGATGTTCTGCTCGTCACTGGTGGAGGCAAGGGCATTGCGGCGGAATGCGCGCTGTCCCTGGCGCACGCAACAGGCGCGGGCCTGGCGCTGATGGGCAGATCCGATCCGGCGCTGGACCGGGAGCTCGCCAACAACCTTGAGCGGATCCGGGCTGCCGGAGTGCCTTGCTTCTATGCGAGAGCCGACGTGACGGATGGGGCGGCGGTTCGCGAAGCAGTGAAGGAATCGGAGAGGAAACTCGGTCCAGTGACGGCGATCCTGCACGCCGCGGGCGTGAACACTCCGCAGCTGATCAGGACTTTGGAAGAGGCTGCCTTCCACGCGACGCTGGCGCCGAAGCTGCAAGGTCTCTGTAATGTCCTCGCGGCTGTGGACAGCTTCGGCCTGCGTCTGCTCATCACTTTTGGATCTATCATCGCGCGCGCAGGCCTGCGAGGGGAGGCTGACTACGCGACAGCGAACGAGTGGATGACAGAGTTCACCAAGGAATTTCGGGCCCGACATTCCGGCTGTCGATGCCACGCCTTCGAATGGTCCGTGTGGTCCGGGGTCGGCATGGGTGAGCGGCTTGGCCGGATGGAGGCTTTGATCTCCCAGGGAATCACGCCCATTCCCTTGGGCGAAGGAGTGCGCCTGTTTAAGTCGGTGTTGGGCAGCGCTGCGTCACCGTTGGCCCTGGTGGTGACGGGCAGATTTGGCGAGCCGCCCACTCTCAAATTCACGGAGTCGGACCTGCCGCTGTGGAGGTTTTTAGAACGCCGTCGGGCTTTCTATCCCAGCGTGGAACTTATAGTGGATGCATCGTTGTCTTTCGACGCGGATCCTTATCTCAATGACCACGTCGTGCAGAAGGAGATGCTGTTTCCGGCGGTGCTCGGATTGGAAGCCATGGCGCAGGCCGCGATGGCCTTGATCGGTTCGGCAGTGCCGCCGAGCTTCGAACAGGTTGCACTGACGCGGCCCATTGTCGTCTCGGCGATGGGGCCGACCACAATCCGCATTGCCACGCTGAGGCGCACTGCGGACATTGTGGAGGTTTGCATTCGAACGGAAGCCACCGATTTTCACGTCGACCATTTCCGGGCGCTGTGCCGGTTCCATCTTTCGGATTCAGCCATCGCGAAGCGGTTGAAGATCCCGTCGCCGGAATCTGAGAAGCTGCGTCTCGATCCAGCGGTGGACTTATATGGCGGAATTCTGTTCCACCGGGGGCGCTTCTGCCGGTTAGGGGGCTATCATCTGCTCAAGGCGAAAGAATGTTTGGCAGAAATTACGCCGGACAATGATGTCCCGTGGTTCGGGCCCTTTCTGCCGGCAGAGTTTGTGCTGGGCGATCCAGGCGCGCGGGACGCGACGTTGCACGCCGTCCAAGCCTGCATCCCGCATTCTCGCATTCTGCCTGCTGGGATCGATCACATCACGATCCATCGGATCGAGAAGGGGCCGCGTTTCGTCCACGCCTGCGAACGATTTCGCAACGGGAGCGAGTTCGTTTACGACTTGGAGGTGGCGGACGCGGGCGGCGAAATCGTGGAGGTTTGGGAAGGTCTGCACCTCCGATCCGTCGGGGAAATCCAGCTGCCCGAAGCCTGGCCGGAGCCGCTCGCTGGGCCGTATATCGAACGGCGCCTGGAGGAGTTGGCGGCAGGGTCCTCGGTGCGCGTCGCGCTCGAAAAGGGTGGGAGGGCACGTCGGAGCGATGAAGCCATTCAACACGCGCTCGGGCACAGGGCGCAAGTCTGGCATCGGCCTGACGGAAAGCCTGTCACGCTGGAGAAGATGGAGATTTCAGCATCCCACTCGGGCAGTCTAACCCTGGCAGTTGCCTGCGAAGGCAGGCTCGGGGGCGATCTGGAACAAGTGTCGGGGCGCGCATCCGAGGTTTGGCGTGAATTGCTGGGGGAGGATTCGCTTCAGCTCGCGAGGCTCATCGCCACGGAGCGGCCGGAAACACTGGACGCAGCGGCCACTCGATTGTGGAGCGTTCGTGAGTGCCTCAAAAAGTCCGGTGGCTCAGCCGGGGCGCCACTGGTTCTGGATGCGTTGGGGGCCGACGGCTGGGTGGTGTTTCGTTCCGGTTCGATGGTCATAGCCACATGCATCATGGCAGTGCGCGGCGCCGGGAGTCCCATGGTCGTGGGAGTCGCCATCGAGTCCCTATCCCGTGGGACGAACCGGGGAACTTTGGCGATGGTCTAATCACTATCCATGGCGACACGCTATTACGAGTATCGGCACACGGTGGGGTTTGCGGAAACCAATTTGATGGGAAACGTATATTACACGCAGCATCTGGGCTGGCAGGGACGATGCCGAGAGATGTTCTTGCGTGACTACGCACCTGACGTGATTGAGGAGCTGAGCCAGGGGCTGGCTCTGGCTACGGTGCGCTGCGCTTGCGAGTATTTCTCCGAGCTGGCGGCTTTCGACGAAATCTCAGTGCGGATGCGTTTGGGGGAGTTGGTGCAAAACCGCGTCACGCTGCATTTCGAATACTGGCGAGTGAATCGAGGGCCGGAACAGCTTGTCGCTCGCGGGGAGCAGCAGGTGGCGGCGATGCGGCGTGAAGGCAGCCGCATGGTCCCCACGGTGGTGCCTCCAATGCTCAAGGAAGCCTTGGCAGCCTATTCTGACTGACCCTGAAAACGGGGGTAGTAATTCCAACGAGCGTCCAAGTCGAGCGTTCATTGGATCTGTTTCTCGATCTGTTGCCAGCCTCCGCCGAGGCCTTTGTAGAGTCGGATCAGGTTCTGGCCGAGCTGTCGTTGGCACTGAGCCGCATCGTGCTGCACGGCGAGCAGGGCGCGCTCGGCCTCAAGCACATCAAGAAATCCAATGAGCCCGCCTCGGTAGCGGTCCGTCGCCAACGCCACGGCGCGGCGGCTGGCTTTTTCAGAATCCGCAAGCGCCTCGAGACGAATTTGCTCACGCCCGAAGGAAACCAGGGAGTTCTCCACCTCTTCGAGAGCCTTCAGCAACGTCTGCTCGTAGTGGAGAAGCGCTTGCTCCTTGCGAGCACTCTGGACCCGGATGTTCTGACGGATGCGGCCGGCGTTGAAAATGGGCCAGCGGAGGGTTGGCCCCAGAGACCAGAAGCGGCTGCCGCCCTCCAAAAAATCTCCTGCCTCCACGCTCTGGAAGCCTGAGGCGGCGGTCAGGTTGAACTTTGGAAAAAGATCCGCAGTTGCGACCCCGATCCGAGCCGTGGCGGCGGCGATCTGGCGTTCTGCGCGGCGCAGATCCGGCCGCTGCAGGAGCAGCTCCGATGGCAGTCCGATGGGGACGCGAGGCGCAGCGGAGGGGATCTGGGCGGAAGGAGCCATCTGCGCGATCAGCTCGCTGGGCTCTTTACCGGAGAGCACGCTCAAGCGGTGGATCGACCGGGCTTGGGCCTCCTCGAGCGGAGGAATCAACGCCCGCGTGGCCGCCGCCTGAGCCTCTGCCCGTGCTGCGTCCAGTTCGTTCGCCAGGCCAGCCTTCGCCCGGTCGCGGATGAGGCCCAGAGTTTGCTCCTGGGTTTGAAGATGCTCCTGGGCCAGGGAAAGCTGCTTCTGCGCCCCTCGCAAATCAAGGTAGCTCAGCCCGATCTCGGCCAGAACCGAGACCAAGGTGTAGCGGCTCTGTTCAACGCTCGCATCCAGGTCGGCTTGGGCCGCCTCGACGTTTCGGCGTGCGCCGCCGAAGAAGTCCAACTCCCAGCTCATGTCCAGCGCCGCAAGATGCGAGGGATTATCGAGGGGTTGACCCGCTGCCGTGAGCTGGCGGCCCGCGGTGGTGTTTTTGCCCAGGCGAGATCGAGCATGGGATCCCGTCGCATCAAGCCCAGGCCAAAGCGCGGACTCTGCGAAGCGCCGCCGCGCCTTGGCTTCGCCCAACCGAGCGTGCGCAAGACGGATGTCGAGATTGGCTGAAGCGGCATCGCGGATGAGTTGGGAGAGCAGGGGGTCGTTGAAGACTTTCCACCATTCGGCAAGATCGGCGGGATTATCCATGGACGGCGCGATTCCGATCCTAGCCTGAGCGAAGGCGGAAGGTAACCGGCTCTGGGGCGCCACGTAATCCGGACCCACTTTGCAGCCGGAGATCGTCGCTAAGAGCACAATAAGCAGGGCGGTTCCCATGGAAAGGTCAGGGGACATTCATCGCCGTTTTCGGATCCGATGCATCGATGAAAACATCCATTTGTTGCCCGACAAAAAGGGGGAGATCCGAATTCTCAACGCGATAAATGGCTTGCAGCACGCGGGTGTCGACCCGCTCGGTGCTGGCGCCCGTCAGGGATTGCTTTGGGATGACGAGGGGCTCAAACCGCACAAAGCGGAGTTGGACGCTGAGCGCGGCGTTTCCTCGCACATGGGCCATGGCTTTGGCCGTTGGCCGGACGCGCCATGCTTCGTGCTCGTCGATGTCCACGCGGACTTGGAGCGAGGACACGTCTCCAAGAATGAACCATGGAGGCACCCCGGCCCCGATGGACACTTGCTCGCCTGGGCGGATTCGCAACTGGAGAACGAGTCCTGCGATGGGTGAAAAGACAGTGCTACGTTCCAGGTCGGTTTCGACCGATTTGAGCCTCGACTCGGCAACGAGAACGGAGGCTTTGGCCGCGACGATGTCCGTGTCGGCCGCCTCGACCTCGGCCTCCGCGATTTCAACGGCGCTCCGCCGGCGAGCTAGCTCTTCGTTGCTGATGCTTCTTGGGTCGGACAGGGATTCGGCGAAGCGCAACTGCCGCTGCACATCGGCTAGCTGCGCCCTGGCCTTTCGCGCTCGAGCCTGGATGGCGGACACTGTAGCCTGGCGGTAGGCCACTTCGCTTTGCCGCTCTGCTTTCGAAGCTTCCAGGGCGCGCGTATCCAGCTTCAGGATGGGCTCGCCGCGTTTGACCTCCTGGCCAGCGACCACAAAAACCTTCTCCACGACGCCTTGAATGTGTGATGCGATCGAGATGTTCTCAGAGCTCGCCTCTATCAGTCCAGCAGCGGCGACGCGCTGAACAAACGCCGAGCGCGGCGGGGAAAATGGAGGCGGGTTGGTTTTCACGCGGTTTTGAGTGCGGACTATCGAGGCCGTTGCGAACGAGAACACTACCAAGGCAATGATCGGTAGGATTTTGTGTTTCATGGCGCCAGATCAGTTGATTTTCTCAAGGTGAGTGATTCGTCCATCGTCCATGTGGGCGACGGCATCCGCGAAGTGGAGCACCCGATTGTCGTGGGTGACGACTATCACGGCGCGTTCGGGGCGCACGGCCGATCCCGCCAGAAGCTCCATGACGGACTCGCCCGTGGCGTGGTCGAGCGCTGAGGTCGGTTCGTCGCATACAATGAGGCGTGGTTCATGGATCATGGCGCGAGCGAGCGCGACCCTTTGCTGCTGTCCGCCTGAAAGTTTTGAGGGCATGGTGTTCAATCTTTTTTCGAGCCCCAGTTTCGAGAGGAGCGTTTTTGCGCGGTCGACGGCTTCCGCGAGTTTGACTCCGGCGGCGAGCAAGGGGACGGCCGCGTTTTCGGCGGCGGTGAGCGCGGGAAGAAGATTGTATTGTTGGAAGACGAAGCCCAGGTTTCGACGTCGAAACAAGATCTGCTTTTCGGGAGAGAGATCCTTGGTGTGTTGCCCAAACAGCTCCACAGCGCCGCCCGTGGGATCCAGCAAGCCCGCGATCACGGAGATGAGGGTGGTTTTCCCGCAACCGCTAGGGCCGACCAGGAACGTAAGCTCCCCTTGGCGCGCTCTAAAATCTGCGCCCCTGAGAACGTGGATGCGCGCGTCGCCTTCGCCGAAATGCTTTTGCACATCGGTGCATCGGACGGCGTCAACAGGGTCATTCATGAGGATGCTTGGGCATTGGTGGAAGGGAGCCTTCAGGCCCGGAACACTGCGGATGGCTCCAGGAAGAGGACTCGCCTGATGCTGAGAATGCTGGCGGCAATGACGACCATGAACATTAATACTCCCACACCCACAACGTTCTGCCAAACAAGGATGATGCCGCGAGGAGTGATTTGTTTCGCGGTGATCTCGAAGAACAAGGCGGCCATGCCCGTGCCGAATGCGAAGCCAATGAATCCCACGGTGAGCGCCTGGAGGAGAATCATTCCTATCAGCCGGCGGTTTGTGACACCGATAGCCTTGAGAGCGGCGAACTGTTTGAGATTCTCGACTGTGAAGAGATAAAATGTCTGCCCAGAGACGACCAACCCCACGATGAGGGCGATGGCGATGGTGATCGCGAAATTGACCGGGATTCCTGTGTTCCTAAGATAGTATCGAATGCAGTCCCAGCGAAAATCCTCCGAGGTTCTCGCCTTGAGCTGGGTCGCAAGGCTGATGCGGCGGGTCAATTCGGCGGGAGTCACCCCTGGTTCAGGGCGTACTAGAATGAAAGCCATCTGGCTGCGCTCCGAGCCCTGAAAATTCACGGCCTCGGTGTACCTGGCATGGATGATGGGGAAGCTAGCGAACGGAGCTGAGGCATCGGAGATGCCCACGATTCGAACGAAGTGATCGTTCATTTCCACCGTGTTTTCGAGCGTGAGCGCCTCGCCCGGGAAAAGAAGGCCGTAGCCGGCGCGGTCGATGACGATGGAATGAGGTTCGCGTAATCGCTCCCAAGAGCCCAGTGCCATTTTGCGAGGAGCGCCCACGAGTGTCGCATCGTCCAGTCCCAGGATCACGGCCTGTGAGAAATTGCCCGAAGGAGCGCGCGCGACCGGCATCCCTTTGAAAAGCCTGACTGCGTAGGCGACGCCTGGAACCCCGCGCACGCGCATCAGGTCGGTGTCCTTGAGCGTCTTGGTTTCTTCAAAGTATTTTGTGGCTGGGTCCATCACCCACACTTCGGCATCGGTGACGTCCGCGATCTGGCTTCCGGTGCGTCGCATGATCCCGGCAAAGATGCTGGTTTGATTTTGGAGAAGGAAAGTGCTGAAGGCGATGGCGAAGACGAGGCCGAGATACTTCGCGCGGTCTCCAGTGAGCATTCGAAGGGCGACGAAATTCATGAGGTTCAAGCTCCTCAACTATAGGAACTCCGAACGTTGACACGGAGCTCTGCGAATGGAAGGCAGTTTATACATGGTCGAATCCTTCCAGGGCTGACCGGGAGCGCCAAGCTCATTCAAGGAGCGGTTGCGGCGGCCTGCGCGGATAGGGCCACGCTCTTGCATTGAGGGAATCACTTTTGCTTCTGATTGAAAATTCAGTTCTGGATGAACTTTCTTCACGATCCCTTCATAGACCAGCAGTCTCAGAATAGTCATCATAAAGTTTGTGGATCCCGGGCTGCCGGGGCATTGCTGATCCTCGAAGATGCCAATCTCCACGATGTTCAACTGCCGTTTTAAGTTTCATTTTGCCCCGTGCCCGCGCAGCAATTCCGCAATTGCTGAATGCCCGCGACGAGTCGCCCAGGCGAGCGCGGTCGCCCACGCTGGATCGTCTGCTAAATTTGGCTTGGATCCATTTCGCAGGAGCCACTCTACCATCGGCTGTTGGCCAAACTTCGCCGCCCACCCGAGTGGTGTGGAGCAAATGTCCTCATCACGAGCGTTCAGATCCGCGCCATGAGCCAGGAAGAGAGTGGCTTTCTCAACATCCCCTTTGCGCGCGAATTCGTGCAGTGGAGTGATGCCCAGCCAGTCCGGCGCGCTTGGATTCATGCCGTGTTGGAACAGCAGTTCGTTCAACGCCAGCGTCTTCGCACCCACCGCCCATCCGGGAAATGTCAGCCGTTGTGGCAGGCCGGGTTCATGGCGCAGCATCAGGCGCACAAAGGATTCATGCCCACCATTCGCCGCGTTGGCGAGGGCCTCCGAATCGTTCGCAAGCGAGGGGTCCGCCGCGAACACCGCCGCCGCCGTCCGCAAATCGTTGTAGCCGGCAAGCAGGTGCGCCGGCCGGGCGGCCCCGTGCTCGCACAAGAGGTCGATCATCTTCTGGTCCTCGTTCATGATCGCTCGGCTCAAGGTGTCGGCGGAACTTTCCACCTCCGCATTTGGATCAGCGCCGTGTTCGAGCAGCAGTTTCGCGACTTCAAAGTGGCTGTTGGCCGCCGCCGAATAGAGAGCATGCCCTTGCGGCGCGATGCCTTCCTCGGGAAGGTTTGGATCAGCGCCTCGCTCAAGGAGAAATCGGACGATTTCAATATGCCCGCGCGCGGCCGCGTTCTTAATCGGCGCGCCCCCGCCGATGTAACCCGAGTTGTAGTCTGAGAGCCTGTTGACGAGCGTTGGATCTTGATCCAGCAGCTCGCGCACGCGCTCGCGATTGCCGGTGGCGCACGCCATGCCTAGTGTAGGGTCTCATAAAAGTCTTGATTAACATGCAGCCTTCATGCCAGGATCGCGGCATGGCTAGACCAAAACTGGAATTAGCGCTCACGTCCTCGCAACAGGCGGCCCTCGCCCGCATCGTCACAGCCCCCTCCACCCCTCAAAAA
>SXGS01376381.1_pt1 | contig 33542 bp, 36 predicted proteins | sample 3174681 | NCBI WGS metagenome assembly SXGS01 (sample SAMN11356861, study PRJNA531348) | freshwater metagenome | isolation source: freshwater sample F1-80 | place: China: Fuxian Lake, Yuxi | collected 2017-12-25
CTCACCTCCGCTGAGGGTGTAAACCCAACCATCCGTGGTGGGAAGCTGTACCCCGGATGCCTCCCATGCCGATTGACTGGCCTCCAAAGTCGATGATACCGTCCCGGTGGCGTATTCCAAAATCAGGTTGCCCATCGCCCCGGAAGGGTCAATGCTTGCCGCCACATCGGCACCGGTCATCCTGGCCAAAGAATCGACCCATTCCCTACCTCCGAGGGTGGAGGCGACCGAGCATCCATAGAGCAAAATATCCGCATCTGCTGTCAATGCCCGACCCCAACCCGCAAGTGTGGAACTTTGATTCTCAACCACGGCTTCATCCACCATCTGGCCCCCAAGATAAAGGGCTCCTGCCTTGCCATGGCTAATGATGCGAACGGTTTCAATGCCCTTGGAACCGGCCAACGCATTGCCGATTTGAACGAGGGGATCCCCGGTGGGGCGGATAATCACCACCTCGGAATCTGAAAGTTCTGCTAAAGGAATCCTGCCTGCCAATTCCTGGTCCAAAAAAGTAAAGGAGGCAGGGACCAGCGGGGTATTTCCAGTGAAAACAGGGCTATCCCATTTGGTGCTTCCAAACGATTGGGAAGGGAGGGTTGGGGAAAAGTTTGAGGGAGTGGTCCGATCCTCAAGCGGTTCCAGAGTCAATAGGTTTCGATATGGTTTTGCCAAACGACAACCCAAGGTGCCAAATTTGGGGCTACGATTCCACCGTTTTGTTAAAAGATGCCAAAACATGTGGACGTCTCCTGTGAAAAATAAATACGGTCTGACAGGTGAATTCAACCGAATCCGGGCATCCCTTGGGTTTTCCCGGCAAAAATATCTGTTCACGGTTTTCACCAAATATCAAGTACTGGAAGTGTAACAGTCATCCCAATCATGTCAACTATGTTTGGGAAAAATGGGATGTTTGGTGTAATTATTTCCGGACAAATTGCGTGCCCAATGGGTTGTATTACGGGGCGGCCCCGCCGATTTCCTGGCAAATAGGGATCATCTGTAAAATCGTTTCGTAATCCGTTTGACACATTTCTTCAATTAGCCCAATGTTTGAGATCTGCTCTTTTACCCCTTTGGGAAAGCTCTCCCAACCGTTTTCTGATGGGAATGGTTCAAAGGCATGCACGACAACCGGTTTCAAAAGGAATATCCACCAAAGCCAACTAAAATCCAAGAAACGAGGAAACCTATACCAAGGACATGTAGGGGAGGATGGATCATGCGAAGGGTGCTGTTTGGACTTTGCCTTTGGTTGTTGGGGACAGTGCCACCTCCTGCCTGGTCGCAGGTATATGAATATGCCTATCCAGGTTCCGACAAGCCTGATGAGTTGATCTACCCGGTTCGGCATATTATGTGGGTTCCTCCCGGCGTCCAAACCCTTCGCGGCATTATTGTCCATCAGCATGGATGCGGGGCGGGTGCCTGCAAAGGGGGAGAAACCGCCGCGTTTGACTTGCATTGGCGGGAGTTGGCCAGGCGCAATGACTGTGCCCTTTTAGGGCCCAGCTATTTCCAAAAAGATGCCGAGGATTGTCGCAAATGGTGTGATCCCAGAAACGGTTCGGAGGTGGTGTTTCTAAAAGCCCTTGGGGAATTGGCCCAAAAAACCGGCCATCCTGAAATCAAAAATGTTCCCTGGTGCCTTTGGGGCCACTCCGGGGGCGGTTTTTGGGCGAGCATCCTGATGGCCCGCCATCCCGGCCGGATCGTGGCGGTTTGGTGCCGGTCAGGCACGGCCTTTCCTGCCTGGACCAGTGGCCAAATTCCCAAAGTAATGGTGCCAAAAGAGGCTTATGCAATCCCTATTGTCCTAAACCCTGGCTTTTTGGAAAAGGGCGACAAACGCTTTCACGGGGCATGGACCGGAGCCGAAGCCATGTTTGCCGCCTGGCGCCAAAACAATGCCCCCGCCCTCTTTGCCCCCGACCCCCGCTCGGCACACGATTGCGGAGACAGCCGCTACCTTGCCATCCCCTGGTTTGATGCCTGCTTAAAGGCCCGCTTGGGGCCCGAGGGATTAAAACCTGTGAATCTTTATTCCGGGTTTTTTGTGGGACCGACCCATATGCCCGTTTTCGCCCAGGATTTTTCGGGTGATTTGCCCACCGCGGGCTGGATTCCAACCAAGGCCATCGCCGATGCCTTTGTCGATTATGTGGTAAGCGGAACGGTGGCGGATTTGACCTCTCCCAAAGCACCCACGGTAAGGGTGCTTTCCATAATGGGAAAAAAGGTCACCCTCGGCTGGGACGCAGAAGCCGACTTTGAAAGCGGGATACGGTCCTTTGAGATCCGTAAAAATGGGAAACGGATCATGACCTTGCCTGAAAAACCGGTGGCCTCGTTTGGTCGGCCCCTCTTTCAGGGACTCAGCTACCACGACACTCCCCAAGCCTTACTGCCCAAAATGGAGTATACCGACTCCAACGGGGAGGAAGGGGATCAGTACGAAGTCATTACTCTCAATGGGGCAGGGCTCCGTTCCCTCCCGGGAAAACCGTAAGCCGTATTTTTTCATTCCGGAATTCCAGAATCAAACAAGGGTAATTGTAGTGGCAGGAAACCCAAGCGGGTGATAGGATATGCATATCAGAAATTTAGGCTTGCCTAAAAAAATGTTATGCAAGCATGGAAAATTCTTTTTGGGGCCAATCCAATGTCTCCCGAAGTCCATTCAAGAAAACCGCCTACCCAATCTGCCAGATCCTCACGAACGGCTTTCACACTCATCGAATTGCTCGTGGTGATTGCAATCATTGCTGTCCTGATCGGCCTGCTATTGCCCGCCGTCCAAAAGGTCCGTGAAGCGGCCAACCGCATGAGTTGTCAAAACAATCTCAAGCAAATCGGTTTGGCGATGCACAACCATGCTTCCACCAAGGGATGTTACCCACCCGCCTATAGTACCGCCTCTACCCAAGCCAATGGCACGGCTTTCGGGGTTGCTTATGGTGACAAATACCGGAACGGGCCGCCCGGATGGGCGTGGGGCGTTTTTTTGTTGCCCTTTCTCGAACAGGAAAACCTCTATAAACAGATCGACCTGTCCCAGCCCTGTTGGGCCCCTCTTTTTGCCCTGCAGGCAAAAACCAAGGTCGGTATGTTCCTTTGTCCCTCGGCAACGGGTGGGTCAGATGGCTTTGAAGTACAAAAAACCGGGGCGGATATCCGCCATGGCGTACCCCTCCTTCGGGACGATGGATCTCCCATTGTGTTTTCCCACAGCCACTATGTGACCAATGTTGGGATCCACCAACCCTGGGGAAGAACGACACCTTATTGCTACGACTATGACATACCGGAACCGGTGGCGGAGAACAACAACTTTTCCGCCCGAATCGACGGCCCTTTTTACCGAAACTCAAAAACAACCCCTGCCATGGTTCTGGATGGCCTTTCCAATACGATTTTTGTCGGCGAACACAGCTCCTTTTTGAGCAACAAAACCTGGGTTGGAGTGGTGCCTGGAGCGGTCACTCCCCCGAGGCTGGATTTGCGTCCATGGCCTTCGGAGAACAACGGGGCGGGTTGCCTGGTCAGTGTCCATAGCGGGCCAGACACCCATGACCATCCCCAGGTCATCATTCATGGACCCAATGACCCTTTTGGCCACACCGATCAAATGTGGGGGGAACATGGTTATGGCTGCAATGTCCTGATGGGGGATGGTTCCGTTCGCTTCATTACCACTTTCATTCGCCCCTTGGCATTTGTTGCCCTGTCCACCCGTGACAGTGGGGAAGTGGTTAATGAATAGTTCGCCCCATCGCAAGGCGGGAATGGAAAAGGTTTCCCGCAACCGGGACTTTGCCTGGGGCCGCCTTGTTTTGGGGGTGTGCCTTATTGTCGTGGTGGGCCTGTTATGGTTGTTCCTGAGTCCAACGGCGCAAATGGGGGCCGACCCGGAGGTTTTCAAAACGGTTGATGCCCTATACACCGCCATTCGCAACCAGGACAAAAAACAACTGGCTTCCTGCGAGGCAACGCTTAGGGACCAGGCTCGAACAGGAAGGCTTCCAAAAGCGGCTTCCCAATCCCTGGAAAAGGTAATTGCCACCGCTCATTCAGGCCATTGGGAGCCTGCCGCAAAAAGTCTCTATTCCTTCATGGTGGCTCAACGAAGGGATTAAAAACCAGGGAGACTGCCAGAATCCCTCTTGCCGTGGTTGTCAGGGTAGGTTTAGACTTTGAAGGCTCTCAGGTCCGTAACCGGGCTTGGGTTGCATAAAACCGTACACCCACACCCGGCAAAGGATGGCCGGGACCAGGCGGTTGGGAGGATGCCGACCATGTTTTCATCGTTCATTTTTGCTGGAACCTATTCGGGTTTGACCCTATTGGCGGGCCAAACCGAAGCTCCTCCCAAGGTCATTTCTCCTGTTAAAACCATCAGCCCCCAAGGACCAACCGGACAAGCACTCGCTTCGCTGGCCGCTGATTGTCCCAATTCGCTGGTGTTGGCAGGGGCCCAGGAACTCGTCTACCGTGGTACCTTTCAAGAGGATTTTCTCTCGAGTCAGGTTCAACACGCCAGAACCTGGCGGGTGGAATCACGCAATTTGGTCATGGCCGAAGATCGGGGCTTCAAGGTTGCCTCGTTTACCCAGATTCGGCCCAAGGAATTAAGACTTCCCGGTTCCCCAGTCAAGGACACGACTCCACGGGTGGAAGATTCCGGTGCCCCTGCCGGATATGTGGTGATTTCCTCCATCAACCCCAATGGACAGTGTCAATCCCTCGAAAAACGCAAACGGCCTGTCTCCCTGGAAGGAATTCCGCTTCGGGAAAATTCCCTTTTTGTAGGCCTGCCGTTGGATAGCGCTCAAGCCATCGAGGGATGGAAATCCCAGGAAGCGGGGCATCCCGACTGGAATTGGCGATTGGCGGGTCGGGAGGGGGTTCAAGGAACGAGATGCGTGGTTCTTGAAGGGACCCAAACTCCCCCCGAGTGGGAAAAGCCCCGGGCCGATCGGCCCACCTGGAGACGCAAGGCCTTGGCCTGGATCTCAAGCACGACAGGTATGATTCATCGCCTCGAAAAAACCTACGAAAGGCGTGACCCGGCCCGTGACTACATAAGCCTCAGGACAACCTACCGGGTAGAATTGGACAGCACGCTTGGCTATCCCGGCCAACTTTTTGAGGACCGCAAACGCGAAGTACTCCTGGCTTTCCAAACCCAGGAAGATACGCTGGCCCTGGTCGATGAAACCAACCGGAATCCGCGAGCCTTTGATGCCCTGGTGCGCCAAATCAGCACCCACCTTTCAGACAATCCTTCGACTCCCTACCGGGCCTCCCTGCAAGGGGTTTTGCGTAAAATCGACCTGGCCAAAAAGGGAGAATTGGTTACCGCGGTGGAGGATGAGCCCGCCGGTTCCGAGCCGGTTTCCGGCCCCGCTTTGGGCAAAATCGCCCCCGATTTCCTGGTTCCCTCCATGGACAAAAGTGGTACGGTCAGCTTGAAAAATTGGAAAAACAAGCCGATCCTCCTTCTCTTTTACCACCCCGATTCCCCCAGTGCGATCAGCAGCCTGGCCTTTGCCAACGAAATGGCCCGGGAAAACAGGGGCAAAATTCAGGTATTAGGGATGACGGTTTTGAGCAACCCCCGCCGGGTTTCCGCCCAAAAAGAGGCCATGAAGCTGGTTTTTCCTTTGGTGGATGGAAGCGGGCTAAAAATCAGCTATGCCCTCGACTCAACCCCCAAATGGTATTTGTTGGATGCGGCAGGAATCATTCGTTCGGTCCAATCGGGTTGGGGTGATGAAATGAAGGGCGACCTGATTCGCGAAACACAGAATTTGTTGAACACCCGTTAAAGCATCCGACCCGGAGAACCGTTACGATCGGCTTGCCAAACCGCCCGGTGGGATCTCCCCCCGGGCTTGGTTCATTTGAAGGGGGGGCACCCCGGGAGAGCATCCGATAAAAGGAACTATCTAGGTCATTAAGGGAAAACTACCTTTCGGTTCTCATGCCAACCCTCGCCCCCGTTTCCTGTGGCCCTTGTGCAACCCAATGTTGTCGCTGCGGGCGGAGTTTTGACACCGGAGAGGGGATTTGGTCGGCCCTTGCAGGCATGGCCCATCAGGAAAAAGGGGGAGAAAAAACCCGCCAAAGGATGGATTTTTGCCAAAGGTGCTGGACTGGCCCGGGAGAAGGGCTGCCCAATGGGATCGTTTGCTGGTTTCGGGCCGTTTGTAACCGGGAAACCTTGGGAAGCCAGTCCCAATCCAGGGAGCAGATTCTCTTGAGGAACCTTCAACAACCCAAAGGAATCGGGCCTGGGGATGGCGAAAAACCCGATGGCCAAGGATCCCAGGAGGCGGTGCGTTATGCAGCTGCACTTGGGCTTTGGCGTATGCAAAGGCTACGATTGGATTCTGTAGGGGATCGAGATGGCTGCGAAATCCTTCGATTCCGGATCACCGGAACCCAAAAACGATTCGAAGTTTCCAACCCCGGATTATCCGAGGAAGAACTGCGTAAGATGGAAGAGGACTTGGTCCACAAAGCGCAAGAGGACTTGCGCTTGGGAGGCTTGACTGGATATTCCCCGGAGGGAAATCAAGCCGCATGAGCAGGAATCCCATTATGACCGTGGGCCAAAAAAAATGTTGCATCCTGTTGATGGGCTTGACCCTATCCTTGGCAGGTTGTAATTCGCTTGCCAAAAACCTGAGGCTTGGACTCCCTAAAGACTCACCAACGGCTCCCCAATCGTTCACAGCAGAGCAAATGGTATCGTACCTGAACGACAATTCCCGCCGGGTGGGCACACTTCAGTGCAACAATGTATCTATTGATAGCCGTCAAGGCGACCAAAATGCCCCTGGCCTGGAAGGCTTGATGGTTTTGCAAAAACCTCGCAATTTCCGCATGAAGGGAAAGGTGGTGGGCCAGCCAGCCGTCGATCTTGGTTCCAACAATGACGAGTTTTGGTATTGGGTGAGCAAGGCGGAACCGGTCCCCTATGTATTTCATTGCAACTATAACGAGCTGTCCCATGGCCAAACGAGAATGCCCTTTCCATTCCAACCCGAAATGGTAATCCAGGCCCTTGGGGTTTCGGAATATGATCCCGGTCGGCCCTACCAGGTCAGGGACGCTGGCAAAACAATGGAGCTTGTGGAGGTCGTTCAGGGTCCATCCGGGCCCCCATTGCAAAAAATCACCGTGTTTTTAAAGGAACCTGCCCCACCCGGCAAACCCCAAGTCATCAAGTATTTATTGCGTGACAATGCGGGAAAGGACATCTGCATTTCCGAAATTTATGATATTCAGATCCACCGTGAAACCGGGGCAATCCTTCCCCTGAGAATGAAAATGAATTGGCCGCAGGAGCGGGTGGAAATGCAGCTTCGATTTGGGGAATTCATCATGCCAGTGCTCACCCAGGATCAAACCGCAAGGATGTTTCAAAGGTCCGATTTGGGAGGCCAACCCAGCTTTGATTTGGCCAGGGGAATGCCCGATGCCCCTCCCACCGCCCGTGCCCCCTAACGCACAATCCCTTCCTGAGTTCCCAAAAAACGAACATAATTGACTTTTTTTGCGTCGCCTCTTGCACCCTAGGGCAAGGGTGCTATCATGACATTGTCAAGAACCACTAAATTGTCCAGTTAGGTATCTGGTTGCTATTCGTCCAAGCTCCAAATTCTTTAGGGTTTCTTTAGGACATTACTAGGCTATTGATTTGGAGTACATTGCTATGGCAGATGAATCGCACGGGAAGCGTCCCAGTACCGCCGGTAGGGGAACGAGTATTTTATTGAGGCTACCCCCTCAGGTCGCCATGGACCTTCGGCGGATCGCCAAATTGGAAGAACGGACCATCACCACCATCGCCTTAAGGGCCCTGCGCATGTACTTCAAACAGGAACATGGCGTGCAGATCGAATTGGAAAGCAAATAGTTTTCCGGTCATAAAGGGGTGGAGTCCCATCGCTCGATCCCTACCGATCGTTCAAGGTGAAAGTGTGTCCAAGGGGATACCGCTTTCGCCTTGGTGTTTCGTTGCCTAAATTCCGTAACCTCGGCTCCTTCCAATCAAGCCCGAGCTATTGCAATAAACCCGTTTTTTCAGCGGGACCCCTGAGACTGGCTATTCCTTTCCCCAAAATCCGGTTTCCCAATACCAAGGCTTTTTTGCCATGTCCATTTCTTGTGCGGTTACCATTGCCCTTGCTCCTGAAGTAAAAAGTGGTCCCTTTGTTTTTCATTCCGAAGTCCAAAATCTTGACGCAATGTTTGCCATGGTACGCGCCATGGGGTTTCCGGCAGTCGAAATTTTCCCCCGCACTCCGGAAGACATTGATCCCCTCATCCTTGGCCCAATGTTACGAAAACACAACCTGCAGTTGGCAGCCGTTGGCACCGGAGCAGGATGGGTGATCCACAAACTAAGGCTTACAGATCCTGATCCAAAAACGAGGAAGAAAGCCGTTGAATTCGTGGCGGAAATTCTCCGCCGAGCCGCCAAACTGAACGCCCCGGTTATCATCGGCTCCATGCAGGGAAAGGCCGATCCCGATGGCAAAGAGGCTACCCTGGAACGACTGAGAGAATCGGTCATACTGCTTGCCAGGGAGGCTCAAGCCTTGGGCCAACGGTTGTTACTGGAACCTCTCAACCGGTATGAAACCGACTTGCTCAATAAAGTTGGGGATGTTTGTTTATTGGCGGAACAAACGAACGAACCGGCGGTTTCCGTCCTCGCTGATTTGTTTCACATGAACATCGAAGAGAGGGACATTCCCCAAGCCCTCCTTGCTTGTGGAAACAGGTTGGGTCATGTCCATTTGGCGGACAGCAACCGTCAAGCGGCCGGGCTTGGCCACACCCCCATGGAACCGATCTTTGCAACCTTGAGGGACATGGGCTATCAAGGTTTTGTGAGTGCAGAAGTATTTCCCAAACCGGATAGCGATACGGCGGCCAAGGCTACCCTTTTGGCTTGGCAATCCATGAGCCTTGTCAACCCAAAAGTCCTTTGAACCTCCCGTCGGTTGGCAAAGCCATTGGCTATTTTCCCCGAAGGACCGCCACCGGGGCATCGGTATCCTTGAGAAGCTTTTGGGCTTGTTCGGGATGTTGATCCAGCCACCAGCTCAGGGCCGCAAAAAAGTATTGTAATTGTCCGACATAGTTTTCGGCGAGTTTGGGTGCTGAGGATCCCAGGAGCTTGGTTCCCAGTTGAATCGCCTTGGAATCGGTCTTCAGGTAAAAGCGATATTGGTGACGAATTGCCGGGTTGCCTTCCGTGTCTTTGCCCGGCACAAAATGGACAAGAACGACGGCCTCAAAATCGACTACGGGAAAAAATGGTGCGGGCCGACCCTTGCCTTCACATAGCCAAACCCAGGCATTCTTGCCTTTTGCCACGGCTTCCCACACGACTTGGCCACGGCCGGGCTCTTCGTAATGGAACCGCCCCTTTTCATCCACCTCAGGGATCGTGCAATGAGCACCCAGGGATTGCCAAATCCGGAACGCATCCTTGGGATGGCCTAGCAACCAGCGGTATACCTCGGGAGGGGCCTGAAACGCCTCGGCGGGCCCATGGGCAATCACCGTAGGTTGGTCAATAACCGCCCTAACCCGATCTCGATGGATCGGGGCCATGATCGAATACGGGATCCCAGCAGGCTCGGTGGAAACCTTTGCCGTTTCAGCGGCAAAAACTCCCAATGAGGTCAAGCCAATTGCCAGGATCACCAACGCAGCTTTGCGCCGGTGCATCAATGGAACCTCGTGGGCCCCCCCGGATCGGGATTCCAAGGGTGGTCGTTTTCATCATCGAAATCCGGGAGGGGGGATCATGAGGGATTTTCGGGTTGGTCTTGTGGTTAGGAAAATAAGGGGCTTAAACTAGCCGATGGAACCGGGGTATCCAGGAATCCTTTGGCTCTCTTCCCCATTTTGGTGGTTTTTTGATCCAACAACCCGACGGGCCCTTTACCATGAACACCCACCCAAACCCAGTCGCCCCAACGGGCCAAACCAGGCGTGCCGCTTCCAAACTGCTGGTTCGATTGGGTGCCTTGGCTGTAATCGGGGCCGCCGCCGCGGGGATCTATTTTCAAAAAGAGCTTCAAGCTGCTTGGCTGGCCAGACAAATTGCTCAAACCACCGAAGCGGAAGCCCCTCAATGGATTGAACAAGCCAAAGAATTGGGTGATCCCGCCATGGCCCCCTTGGTTGGATTATTACTGTCCGATCGGGAATTGGTGGTAAAAACCGCAACAAAGGCCCTTCAGGGGCTTTCGGAGAATTGGGCCGAAGATGACCCCCGCCGAATTCTTTTGGCAGGGAGGTTAACCATGGGGTTTGCGGCTTTTTCTCCCTTGGGCCAAGCGGCCTCTTTGGAATTGGTCAGCAGCTGGTTGGTGGAACCTCCCGTTCCAGGGTCCCCCTTGATGCAGGCGGTCTCGGGGCTGTTGGCCCAGGCAGCCTTGGGATTGGTGGAACCGGTCCCCGGCACCGAACCCGACGCCACGGTTCCCAAAGCGGCGATGACCCTCCTGGCACGCCTACCCGCCACGGGGGAAGAGGAATTCCAACGCGTGGACACATTGGCCAGGCGGGACCTTTTGCGGCAAATCCTCCGCAAGGGGGATCCCGCTTCCAGAGTCGAGGCCATCAGTATCATCATCCGAACCAAAGTAGACCTTTACGAGGATCTGGTTTCCTCTTTGGAAGATCCCATAGCCGGTGTCAGGAGGGCGTCTGTTTTGGCCTTGGCCCCGGCAACGGACAAGGTCCGGGAGGATGTGCTGTTGGGGGCTCTTCATGACAGCGATCCCGAGGTGGAGCGGTTGGCGGAATTGGCTCTCTCGGCTCGGGGGCTTTCGCCTGAACACATTCGCTTGGGCAAGCTCTTGACCGATGCGGACCCAACCCGGCGCCTTGAGGTCCTTGACATGGTTCATGGGTCTACGGATTTGGACGAAAAGCTTTGGTTGGAACGGCTTAGCCACGATCGGTCCGCCTCGGTGCGAGCCGCTGCGGCCCGGGCCCTTAGTGGCCGCTTTGGAACCGAGGCCAATGATCGCTTGCGGCAGATGGCAGGTTCGGACCCAAGTCCCTCGGTGAGCCGGATTGCGGGTTTCTACCTTGGTCAACAGGGGCGTGGGGTTAGGGAAATACCGAAGTAATCTATTTGGCGTAATTCCTTAGGCAGTGCCTGGCAAGGATTCCCGGGGCACCCCACGGCTTCTGAACCAACCCATGATTGCGGCCAAAACGACGGCGAGTCCGAAAAGGGTTAGGGTACCGGGCTAGGGAACGGCGGTGGCAGTCGCAGACAAGCTGAATTGGCCGCCTGTGGTAGAGGTAGATAACAAACCCCAACCAAGAGACTCGGTAACACCCACATCGGTGGTACTCCACCAAGGATCGCCGCTCGAATTATCGAGTCGAAAATAAAGGTAACCGGTATCGCCGCTATTGAACGAACGACCCGTTAAGGTGGAAAGGTCAAACTCGAAATCGGCTTGTTGACCTACGGCATAGGTACGGGTTCCTGTAATTGAGCCACTTGTGTTCGTACCAAATTTTATCTCCAAGCCAAGTGCGGTGATCGGATTGGAGGAAGCGTTATCGTTGACCCGTATTTTGACGGTATCAAACGATCCGGTGTACCCGGCAGTCCAGCGAATGCTGCTATAGGTACCACTAGCAATGTCCGCACTTCCGGAGGCGGTCCCAAAGCGACTCAGAACAACATCGGCCCGGGCGGAGGAGGCGAGGAACAAAATGGCAAATGCCAAAGGCCAATAAAGGGGCATGGGCATTGCTCCGCAGACCGAGAGGCTTTTGAATGAAAAGCTACTCGCAAAGATATCACTTTATAGGGATTTTTCCCCGAAATCAAGGTTTCTTTTGAAGGATTTGGGGGTGTCTTGCCCTGATTTATGCATTCCCGACCCAAAATCCTGCCAGAAACTTCCCGACCCTTGGATTCGGTCGGCTTTTTATTGGAAAACCCCATTTTCAATCGCCCGAACCGGGGGTCATTTGGGGCCAAAAGGCGGTCAAAGAAATAGATCGGGCCGTTGGCCCTCGGTTTTATGTCTGGTCTGATTCCTGGGGCGTTGCCCCAGGCTGGTTTAGGTCGGGCCGTTGGCCCGCAGAATCACCTCATCGAAATTGTCAGGCGACAAACATGAATGGCTATGCCACCTTCATGTTCTCTCCTCAGAATATTTTCAACGCCAACGGCGTGGCACCATATCAGCCTGGGGCAACGCCCCAGGTACCCATTGTCAAATCAACCAAGGGCTGAAAGCCCGACCTATACAAGCCCCAACCTCCCACACACATTGGGTTCGAGGATTATGCCAATGGATCTGGCCTTTGGCCCTCGAAAAATTGCGGTGCCCGATACCTGGTGCGTTGCCCCAGGCTGGTATAGGGCCCTTGGCCCTCAGAACACCGAACAGAAAACATTTGATAAAGGATGAACAGGATCCGTTTTGGGGGATAATGTGCCCCTCCGGGTTAATTCCTATTTCCCGTATTCGTCCTTCCATTCTTCGTACCAGGCCATCTGGATCGCTTCGAGCCGTTTTTCGCCCGCACCCTCGGGGGCACCCGCAAAATCCTCGATATCCAACACCCATTTGTGCATATCGGTAAAGCGTACCGATAAGGGATCAAGGGTATCGTACTTCTCAAAAAGCAAGGCACCAATTTCCCGAAAATCTGTCCAATCGAGCTTCATTGGGTTCTCTCCTCCTTGAAAATTGTCAGGAAATCAAGCCGGTGGTTACCTGATCCGGTTTGCGACTGGCAAGAACCTTGAGGGCGGTTTCATCCATCACCCGGGTAGCCAAGGCAAGGGTAACCTCGGAAAGGTGGTTGATCGCATCGTTAAGCCGGTCACCCGGTTCCGGCGATGTAATGTCATCGGTTTGTGATGCCATAAGGACAAGGACAACCGCGCTCTCAATTTGGGTTCGTTCCCCAGAAGGGATGTCCAAATCGGTTCGGTCCAGCGTGCGCCTGGTATGGCTAATCAGGATGGCACCCTTGGCTTTGAGTTCAATGAGCCTTCGGGCCCGGAAATCTTCATGGGCATGATCCACGCTTTCCAGGACCATTCGCTCCACCTCCTCATCACTTAGGCCATGGGAAGGCTTAATGGAAATCCGTGCCTCCTGATTGCTCCGTTTTTCGCAGGCGGTAACAGTAAGCAGGCCATCCGCATTCACCAAAAAGGTCACATCGACCTGAGCCATTTGGGAAGGCATGGGTGGGATGCCCGAAAGCTTGAATCGTCCCAGGTCACGGCAATCCTTGGCCAATTCCCTTTCCCCTTGAACAATGGTGATTTCCACGGCGGTCTGATTGTCGACGGCGGTTGTAAATCGTTCGGTTGCCCGGGCCGGAATGGTGGTGTTTCGATGAATGAGTTTGCTGACTGCACCGCCCAGGGTCACGATCCCAAGCGACAGGGGCAGGACATCCAATAAAAGAGTCTGGCGCCGATTTCCGGCGAGAATGTCCGCCTGGATGGCAGCACCCAAGGCGACTGCCTCGTCCGGGTTGAGTTCGGTGTGGGGCTTTCGACCGAAAAACTCGCCCACAAGCCGGCGAACCAGCGGAATGCGGGTGGAGCCACCCACAAGTGCCACCTCGTCGATCTGTTGGGGCGTTTTTTGGGCATCGCGAAGGGCAACGCGGCAGCGATCAAGGCTTCTCTTGACCAGGGGAAGGATAAGCTCCTCAAACTCCGGTTGGGTAATCCTCTCCCTGTGGCCCAAGGGGGCAATGGGATATGCGGGGATTTCAACCACCGTGTCAGGAGCCTCGGAAAGGGCGATTTTGGCTTGTTCGGCCAAGCCACGCAAACTCTGCAGGAAATGGGGATCGAAATCGTTTAATGCCTCGGTTTGGTGTGGGTTTTGGCCAAGCCTTGCCAAAAGGAACCTCATCAGGGCACGGTCAATATCATCTCCCCCCAAACGGGTATCCCCGCCTGTGCTTAATACCCTAAAGACGCCATCGTCCAGGTTCAGGATGGTACAATCGAAGGTTCCCCCGCCAAAGTCATAGACCGCAATGGTCCCCTTTCGGCGGCGATCAAGGCCATAGGCCAGGGCTGCTGCGGTCGGTTCGTTGATGATCCGAAGGACTTCAAGGCCCGCGATCTTGCCAGCATCCCGGGTGGCCTGCCGTTGGCTTTCGTCAAAATGGGCGGGTACGGTGATAACGGCACGGGTGGGATTCCCCGCCCGGTGTCTGATTTCTTTGAGGATAAGGGCGGAGAGTTCCTCAGGGGTCCTTTTTTTTCCCTGGATGTCCACACAGAGAACTTTGCGGCCTTCCCCTGCGTCGTGTTCTGTAATCCCCTGGGGAATGAATCCCAACTCGCCCCCAAGGTCAGAAAGAGTGCGGCCCATGAGGCGTTTGACAGAAAATAGGGTATTAAGGGGATCGCTTAAGGAGCGGGCTTTGGCTTCCTCACCAACGAGAGGAGGTCCCTTTTGGGGAAAGGAGATAACGCTTGGGACGAGAGGATTGCCCTCGGGCCCCCGCAGAACAACAGGCTTGCCGTCGATCATTTTGGCGACGAGACTATTGGTTGTGCCAAGGTCGATGCCGACGATTTCACTCATACCCCTATCACCTTTTCCGGGAACCGAATGGGCGCTGAGGGATTTGAACCCCCGACCAACACGGTGTAAACATGCCGCTCTACCCCTGAGCTAAGCGCCCCAAAATGAGGTCCATACCTGGTTAGTAGGAGTCCTCAAGTTCCCGGAGCAGGCCCTCAACCGAGCGAAGCTGGTTGAGTAGGAGCCTAATCTCTTTTGTACGGATCAGACGGGCCAAGGCATCCTCTTCTGGCCCACTGAATTGTTGTTGAATGTGATTGAGGAGTTTGGTTCGTTCGGTTTCCAATCCAATGCGCAACCGGGGATGGGTGGCAGGATCCTTGGCCTCTTCGCGCCATTCCAGCATTTGTTCGAGAAACGGCATGGGTTGGCTTTTGTTGGTGGAAGCGTCTGGTCCCCCCCAAAGGGCCAGCAAATGCTCCGCCCTACGCAAAGGATTGGCCAAAACGGCGTAAGCCTCATTGAGGGAAGTGCTTTCAACAAGGGCCTTTTCAAGGGCTTCTGGCCCGGATTGGGCGTTATGATCCGGGTGGCAGAGTCGGCTTTGATGGAGGTAGTTTTTCAGAAGTAGGGCATCATCAATATGAAAAGCGGGAACAATCCCCAGCCTTTCAAACGCCGAAACGGTCATTGCATCCCCGAAAAGTGATCCGGCCAAAATGCCGGGACCGGAAACAGGGTGTTTCCGGTCCAATGGTTTGCCTTGGATTGCCGGGGTTTGACAAGGTTTCGGTAGCCTACATGGAAAAGCTGGAACCGCAACCGCATGTGCTTTTGGCACTTGGGTTTACCACGCTGAAGCCGGTCTTGGCCAGATCTTCGTCATGGTAGTCCACCGTGGCATCGCCAAGGTACATGAGGCTGCGCTTGTCGACGACGATTTCCACCCCGTTAAGAGTAAAGACCTCATCGAGTTTTTCGTTCAGGTTGTGGTCAAGGTCGAGCTTGTGCTGAAAGCCGCTGCAACCACCGCCAACCACGCTCAGGCGCAGGTAGACTTTGTCGTTGATGCTGTTGTCCTTGATGATTTCCCGAACTTTGCTGGCTGCCTTGTCTGAAACTGTTATCGCCATGAGTCAATCTCCTTTGTGGTCCTGAAACCCCATTATACCCCAACGGTAAGTGTTTCGGCCACCGCAGCCGAACCCAAATTCTTGGTCTGATAATCTTTGATGGCCGCTTTGATGGCATCCTCGGCAAGGACCGAACAGTGGACCTTCACCGGAGGGAGGCAAAGCTCCTCGACAATGGAGGTGTTTCGGATATCCATTGCCTCGTCAATCGATTTGCCTTTAAGCCATTCGGTGGCCAGGCTGCTCGAGGCGATGGCACTGCCGCAGCCAAAAGTCTTGAACTTGGCATCTTCAATAAGGCCAGTGTGTTCATTGATGCGGATCTGAAGTTTCATCACATCGCCGCACTCGGGGGCACCAACCACGCCTGTTCCCACGAGGGGATCGGCCCGGTCGAAGCTTCCCACATTGCGCGGGTTGTAGTAGTGGTCAAGCACTTTTTCGCTGTAAGCCATAATAATCTGTCCTCCAAAAAGCGGTGAAAAAACGGGTTGGGGTGTCCCCCATGGGTACTTAGTGGGCGGCCCAGGCAACCGTACTCAGATCGATCCCTTGTTTGTGCATCTCGTAAAGCGGGCTCATCTCGCGCAAATGATTAACCGCGGTGATTACCTGCCGGATCACAAAGTCGATCTCGGTCTCGGTGGTAAACCGGCCCAGGCCAAAGCGGATGGAACTATGGGCCAACTCATCCCCCACCCCAATCGCCCGCAAGACATAGCTGGGTTCCAGGCTGGCACTGGTGCAGGCGGAGCCAGAGCTTACCGCCACATCACGGATGCCCATCATCATGGCCTCGCCTTCGACAAAGGCAAAGCTAAGGTTCAGGTTTCCCGGAAGGCGATCGGTGGGGTGGCCATTCACGCCGACATCACCCAACTCGGCGGTGATGCCATCATGAAGCCTTTTGCGAAGGGAAAGCAGCCTTTGTGTTTCCGACTCGCGCAATTTGCCAGCCAGCTCACAAGCCGCACCTAACCCAACGATACTGGGGACCGCCAAGGTCCCTGAACGCATACCACGCTCATGGCCTCCGCCATCCATCAAGGCATCCAGGCGGACACGGGGGTTTTTGCGGCGAACATAAAGGGCACCCAAACCCTTGGGGCCGTACAATTTGTGGGCGGTGAGGCTCAAAAGGTCGATTCCCATGGCTTCCACATCCACGGGGACCTTACCCACAGCCTGGACGGCGTCGGTGTGAAACAGGACCCCCCGAGCCTTGCAGATCGCCCCGATGGCCGCCAAAGGCTGCAATGTGCCTATCTCGTTGTTCGCAGCCATCACACTGACAAGGATGGTTTTTTCTGTGATCGCCTGGGCTACCTGCTCCGGGGCTACTTGTCCATATTTGTCCACCGGTAGGTAGGTTACTTCAAAACCGTCCCGTTCGAGCCGTTTGCAAGGGTCAAGCACTGCCTTGTGCTCGATCACGGTGGTAATGATATGGTTGCCTTTTTTCCGATACATCGAGGCCACGCCTTTGATGGCGAGGTTGTTGCTTTCGGTGGCTCCGCTGGTGAAGATAATTTCCTTTCCTGAGGCCCCAATCAGCCTCCCTACCTGTTCACGGGCATTTTCTACTGCCTCTTCGGCCACCCACCCAAAAGAGTGGTTGCGGCTGGCGGCATTGCCATAGTTTTCGGTGAAGAAAGGAAGCATCGCTTCCACTACCCGGGGATCACATCGGGTGGTGGAGTTGTTGTCCATGAAGATCGGGAGTTTCAAACTTGCGCTCATAACGGAAAAACGATCCTTTGGGATTAGGCAATTGCCATCGCCTGTTGATGGACAGTTGGGGTTTGGGACACAAAAGCAGTTTCAGGGTTGGGGTTATGGGCATTTGGAACAAATCCGATTTGGATGGCACCCACTTCGATGGGGCCATCATCGAAAAGTGTTTCCAGGGTGGTCCGTCCCAAAATGTCACTAATGCGCTGGTGAACCTTGCCGATGGCACCCTTTACGGGGCATATACCACTTAGGGAGCAGGGTTCGGTATGGTTGGTGGTACACTCGGTAAGGTGAAAGGGATCATTCAAGGCATCCATCAGCTGGGACATGGTGATGTCGCTTGCTGGCCTGCCCAGGACATACCCTCCCCGAACACCCCGGTGGCTTTGGACCAAACCCGTGGCACATAGCCGCTTCAGAATATTGGCCACAAAAGGGCGACTTAAGGCAAACGATTCCGCTATTTCCCGGGCGGAAGCCCCGCTTCCCCTTCGGTGCAGGATGGACATAATGAGCAGGCTGTAATCCACCTTTCTGCTTAGGAATGTCATGGGAAACCTCGAGGGAAAGCCGGTTTTTTTTGGAAACGCTTCCAAAGTGGGCCGAAAGAGCACACAATCAGTACTCTTTCCCTTTTATAATAGCACAATGGTGGTGCTGATTCAAGGATTCAAAAAAGATATCGAATCGAAAAATATTTGCCTTTTTCCTTTCTTCTGGGCAAATCCACTCCTACACTTGCAAAGCCAGTCTCGTTTTCCCCTCAGGATCCCTTTGCCTTTCTTTGGGTTGCCATGAAGTTCCCTAAGCCAAACCTGAACACTTTCCAGGGCCTTGTCCTCAGTTTAGTGCTTTTGGCATTTGCACAAGCCGGGGCATGGGCTGGGTGCGGAGACCATGTGGTTTTGGGAGGTAAGGCCGCCCTGTCCGAACAGGCCCTCCAACATTTGGCATTGAAACCCCAAGGGATTCCCGGTCAACCCATCAAAACACCCTGTTCAGGCCCAACCTGTCGAAAACAATCCCCCATGGCTCCGGCAATTCCTCTGGAAGTGGCCAAACGCATGGTAGATCAACCGCTTTGGTTCGCTTTGCTGGGGTTAGCCGAATTGCCCGCCATGGGTTCGTACACTTTTGTGTTTGAAGTTCCGTTGCTCTCCTGTGGCTTTTCATTGGATGTGTTTCACCCTCCGCGTGTGTAATCGAATCCGCCAAGGGAAGTGTCAACCCGACCCTTCCATGGCGGACAAATCGGTAGATCGACCGGTTGGATCCAATGTGTTAGGGCCTTTGTGCCCGGACACTTGGTAACCGACCCGAAGTCAGATCCTCAAACTCCGGATGCCTGCCCGCATCGCCTCCCCTTTTTCCCAAACACATTGCCAATTCTTACACAGGAGATCTGTCATGAAATCGAATTCCAGGAATCGTCACGCTTTCACCCTGATCGAGCTACTCGTAGTCATTGCCATCATTGCCGTACTCATTGGACTATTGCTGCCAGCCGTACAAAAGGTACGCGAAGCGGCCAACCGCATGAGCTGCCAAAACAACCTGAAGCAACTTGGTTTGGCACTTCATTCTTTTCACGATGCCAATGGTGCCTTTCCCCGTGGCCGAACGATTCCCAATGCGCAATCGTTTTCGGCCCAGTCCCGGTTGCTCCCTTTCCTGGAACAGGAAAATGCCTCCAAGTTGGTCAATTATGGGGTCAACTACAACGATCCTTCCAACTTGGCCGCATCAGGCATAGTGATCAAGTCCTTTATTTGCCCCTCCGATTCCACCTCGGCGGTACCTACAGGGATGGCTCCCTTGAGTTACCGGGTTAATGAGGGAACGACGGTTGCCATGTGGCAGGGGATTAGTGATGCCAACGGTGTGAACAAGAATTTGCCTCCCGACAATGGGCCTTTCTTTTGCAACAACCCCTACCGCTTTGCCGATATTCTGGACGGGACCAGCAACACCGCCGGCTTTAGCGAACATCTGATCGGTGACTTTAGCCAATCGCAGGTAAGCCCAAGGTCGGATACCTTTCGTCCCGGAACCTATCCCGCCACAGCGGATGAGGCGGTTGCCCAATGTGCCGCCGCCAATATCTCTGACCTGGCCATCCAGGGGAATTCCAATGTGGGGGCCCCCTGGATCTACGGGTTCCACTCAACCTCGAGTTATTGGCACTCCGGGCTTCCCAACAGCCGTTCATGTATGTTTCCTCCCAGTCGCATCATGACCACAGCCGGCAGCAACCACACTGGTGGGGTCAATGTTTGCATGCTGGATGGGTCCGTCAAATTCTTTACCAGTGCGGTTAGCATTGCAACCTGGCGAGCCATTGGCACCCGAAATCTGGGTGAGATTCTTGGACCTGATTTCTAGGGAATCAGACTTTGAGCTACCTAACCCATCTTTTAAGGAGTCGACTGAATGAGTCCGTTGCTGTTACTCGTCCTGCTTCAGAACCCGGCTCCTCCGGACGCTGCCCCCAAGCCTGTGGGGCAGACCAGGGTCCAGGAGAAGGAGCTTCTCGAGGCCTACAAGAAGGCCAAACCGCGCCTGCCTATGCCCCCTGTGGTGGAGGGCCAGGCATCCCGGGTCAACAATGGCCGGTTCCGGCAATACTACCTCGGGCCGGAGTTCCAAACCAGTGGCCTTGGCGGAAGGGAACCCGACCCGGAATTGACCCTGAACAACACCTTCAAGGTCAAGTTGTTCTGGATTGCCAGCCGGGCCAACAATTGCTTCTATTGACTGGGTCATCAGGAACACAAGCTTTCCGCCGCCGGGGTCTCCGACGATGGCATTGCCGCCCTTGATAGCGACTGGTCTGTATTTAGCCCGGCAGAACAGGCCGCTTTCGCCTATGCCCAAAAGCTCACCCATGAACCCTCCTCGATCAATCCTGCAACCATCAAATCCTTGAGGGAGTTTTATTCACCCAATCAGATTCTGGAGATGACCATTGCCATTGGTGGCTACAACTCCATGAACCGGTGGACGGATGCCCTGAACATTCCAGGTGAGGAGAATGGAAACTTTTTCAAGAAGGAAGGGGGCGAAGATCTTTCACGATTTGACACTCCGACCTCTGCGAAATATGCAACTGCAAAGTCGCTAATCATTCCCAAAGCTCCGGCTGGTATTCCTGCCGAGGGGCCTGGGCGCCTGAGTCTTGCTGACCTTAACAGGAAAGTGGTTGAGGCATCCAAACGCGCCCCGACTTTGCCATTGGCCGAGGCCGCCCCTGCCACCTGGAACACTTCCAACAAAGCTTGGGTGAGGCTCCTGGCAACCTTTACCAAGTCGGGCAAAACACGCCATGATGGGGTGATCAATTGCCAAACAAAGGGATCTCTCTCGCCCAAACTTCGTGGGGCTATCGCCTGGGTGGCGGCTCGGGAGGATGGGGCCCTTTATGCGTTTGACCTTGCCACCAAACAACTCAAGGATCTGGGGCTCTCGGATTCTGAAATCATGGGGTTGGATGAGGTTGGGTTGGCACTCGAACCGGGCGATCGGACGGCCCTCCCCCTGGTTAGAAAACTAACCGTCGCTCCAGCAACGGTCGCTGATGCGGATGTGGTTATCCTTCGTAAGGCCTTGGGAGGGTCTTTTACCGACAAACAGGTGGCAGAGATTGTCCACCAGGTTTGTAACGCTTCCTTTTTTCACCGGGTAACCGAGGCGGCAAACCTGCCCGTTGGAAACTAGCCAAAGACAAGGAACGAGGGGCCTGCGGGGATTCCGTTTCCCGCAGGCCCCTTGGTTTGTTCATTCCATACTAGAGAAAATGGAGGGTTTTAGGTTCCGCTTTAATTAGGTAAAGGTCGACCATCGGGTCGATCTGGGGCAGGACGGCGTTCCCCACGGGGGGGAGCATCCGCTTCGGGACGACGACCATCGGGACCATCAGGACGGCGATCCCCACGGGGGGGAGCATCTGCTTCAGGCCGACGACCATCCGGGCCATCGGGACGGCGTTCCCCACGGGGAGGAGCATCCGCTTCGGGACGACGACCATCCGGGCCATCAGGACGGCGTTCCCCACGAGGAGGAGCAATCCGGTCATCACCCGGTCCCCCCGGTCCACCAAATCCAGGACGACCACCCCCGGGTCCCCCCGGTCCACCAACGCCTGGTCGGCCACCGGGTCCACCAGGACCACCGGGTCCTCCCGGTCCACGGCCAATCGGACCATTTTCCCGTATTTCTTTGAGGTGATTGCGTTGCTCTGCAGTAAGGATTTTTTCGAGCTTGGCGGTCGTCTCCTTTTGAAGGTCATCCATCTGTTTTCTTTGTTCGTCACTTAGCCCAAGGATCTGCCCCAAAAACGGTGGGAAAATCTGGCCGGGACCACCGGCGGGCATTCTGCCGCCACCGCCCACACCAGGGAAACCTCCCCGGACACCTGGTCCTCCAGGACCTCGTCCCGGTCCCGCACCAGGCTGACCAGGGAACCCTTCACCTCGAGGCCCAGCCCCCTCCCGACCCGGTTCCCTTCCCTGTCCATTACGGCCCGGAGCCCTTTCGCCCGGTTGTCCAGGAGCTCCCTCTCGTCCCGGTCCACCCGCTGGTCGTTCCGGGCCATCCCGCCCCGGTCCAGCGGTTGGGTGCCCCGGGAACCCTTCGCGTCCTGGTTCTGTTCCATCACGGCCAGGTCCCCTTTCGCCCCTTGGTCCGGGAGCCCCATCCCTTCCCGGTCCATCACGACCCGGGGCACCATCCCCACCACGGCCACCCTGAGGACCGAGAATCGCCGCTTCCTGGGCTTTCAAAGCCGTGAGCTCTTCTTTGGTAACTTTGCCATCCTTGTTGGCGTCGGCCCGGTTGAAGGCTCGAAGCAACCCTTCTGGAACACTCTCCCGGTTGATGTTTCCTTCTTTGTCCTTTTCCAGGGCAGAAAGGCGAGCGGAAGCGGTTTGACCTCCTTGAATGGGGCGAGCCCCTTCCGGAGGGCGGTCGGGGGCCCTATCTCCCCGCGGAGGTTGGGCCAGGGCGAAAGAGGCCGAGAATACGCCCATTATCACCCACCCAGATCTTGCAAATCGAAACATTGTCATTACCCTTTCCTGTTAGTTGGCAAGAGGCACTGGCACAATCACGCTCCGGCCCATCCGGTTCACGCGAACCCGCACCGTTTCCCCCACCAAAAATTCACGCTCCACAAAACCAGTCAAATCCGCCGATTCGAAAACAAGAGTTTTCCCCTCGATTCCAACCACGACATCCTTTGGTTCAAATCCAAGGTCCACCAACCGGGGCGAAAGCTTGGCCGCAAGGCGAAAAGCCATCAGCTTGGGCGACAGTCCCAACCCCGTTTTCTCATCCTTGGTCAAGTCCTTCCCCGGAAGGGAAAACCTCGGAATCATCCGCCGCATGGAGGTGCGCCAAGTGATGTCGCCCTGCCTCCACCCTTCGGTCAATTCCAGAGAGGCCTCCTGGTCCTTGCCAGATCGCCTAAAGCTTAATGTAATCAATCCCTGCCGAGGGGCACGGTCCAAAGCGGTTTGAGTGTCGGCAAAACCATGAATGGGGATATCTTCAATCTGGCGAAGGCGATCCCCGATTCGGAGCCCGGCTTTGCCTGCGGCGGATCCTTTGCCAACGGCTTCCACAAGATCCGGATTGTCCACGCCAAGCTTGATGCCGATGTTTTCGGGTAAGGGATAGCGCCAAACCTGGTCCCTGTCCCATTCTTCCCTGGCCACAAGACGGCGGTTCAATTCTTCCCTGATTTGGTGGCAGTGCATACAGCCCTTGAATTTCGTGCCCAAATCATGGATGAAAAGGGGCCCGCCCGGCTGTCGTTTGGCAACCCGATCCTTTTCGTTTTGGTGGGTATAAAGCACCGAGGTCATCGTTTTTCTCAATCCCTCAAGCGATTGGCGGCTGTCGGGGCCTTCCGCATCGCGGCCCCCATAACGGGCATAGATCCGGTCGTTGGCATCCATGAAAAACACCATCATGGTCAGGTCAAAATCAAACTCAAACAGGTTGAGGTCGTCCTGATCTATGCGCGACAATCGTACGCGCACAAATTGGTCCGCTTCCCTTTTGATCTTTTCCAGACGAACAACCTGCCCGTCAAATTCATGGCAAGCCGTTCAGGGAATGCAGCGGATCACCACCATTAAAGGCAGGCCGCTTTTCTTCGCCAGGGCTTTGGCTTCCTGATAGTTGGCGTGCCAACCATATTTCGCTCCGCTCTCGTCTCGTCCTCGCTGGGCCAAAACCCAAGGGGAGGTAACCGTCCAAGCCCCATAAGCGCAATAGGCAGAAACCGCAACCAAGCTAATCCGTATCCAGGGTACCTGGTGAAAAAGGCCATCCCACGAAAGCATTCTTGTCCCCTTTGAAGTTTCTTTTACGGTCTTGAGGAAGGTGTTATTTTCGCAGCTGGGTGTCGGGCCCTGGCCCGGTTTTCCTGTAAATCGGTGACAGGAATGGCAGTTTCCCAAAATGCCCCTGCCTCAAAACCTGCAGTCAAGTGACCACGAAAGTTGCGGGCGGTGGCTTGAAACCCCGCCGCACCAAGGGCCAGCGTGTCTGCCAGTTTTCCACCTTTGTCTCCTGGATCCAAACGGGCCAATATCCGCCCGGATAGGCCAAAGGGATCTGCTTGAACCACGGCCATGGCCGGGACCTTTCCGCCGTCAAGATGCAAAAGTTTACCCATTTCAGAAGCGTTGCCCTGACAAAGAACAAAACGACCTTGCCAGGGAGAATCAAAAAACAGGTCGGTCATGGCGGCCTCAAACCCTGGGCCTGCGGCAGGTCCAAGAACAACCAAGGGAAGATTATCACACGCTGCCACATTGATCGCCAACCTCAGGTTGGCAAGGGCAGGTGATGTTTTCAATCGCCCGGGGGTTTCCTTTGTGGTTTGTTTTGCGGAAATCAGACGCATGGCTTCGGCCATTCGAACCGAGCTGCCAAACACCCGTTCTGGCCCCCGGGAAATTGGGGAAAGGGGAGTTTTTCCATCGCTTTTGAGCAGCGCAAAGGTGGAGTTTTCCATTTGTCCACTACGGCCTTGGTAGAGGCCAAGGAGGTAGTCCCGTTCCTTGGCACTTTCATAGGTGGTGGGGCGAATGGCGACAAATGGGCGTGATGCCAGGATCACCTCTACCGTGGACAGGAAACTCCTGTCTGCTTCCTGTTTTCCCGGTCACCAAACCCCAGGTACGCCTCCACAGCTGGGAGCCGCTGACATGAGCAGGATGGGTTTCCCGGTCTGTTTGGCCTCGGCGAGTCCTGCCTCCAGGTCGGTGTACCAAGCGATGGCATCCGGGATATTGACTCCCTTGGCAGCACCCTGTTTAGGAGATCCTTTTTCAGATGGATCGGGTTTTTCAAAGGGTGGCCTTGTTCCAGGTCCCTCTTTTCCATCTTCCGGACCACCCTTGCCGTCGGGGGGGCCTTTCTTGCCAAAACCCTTTTTCCCCTCTTTTTTGCCTTCATAGCCCTCTTTGCCCAAGCCAAGCCTCATTCTCCTCGGCATCATCTCCTCGCGGCTCAACACACCATCTTTGTTTTTGTCGAGTTTTTTCAACGATTCAGTGGCTTGTTTGAGTTCTTCCGGGGAAATTTGGCCATCTTTGTCCAAATCAAGGGCTTCGACCAATGGGTTGATGGGAAAACCGCCAGGTCCCATCGGGGGCCCACCAAAGGGTGGCTGGGCCAGGATCCAACTCCCTCCGGCCATCAAAAGGGAAATCAAGGTCCATTTGGTACTACGATTCATGGAGAAAACTCCTTGGGATTGGTTCTTTACCCACCCGCCTTCACGGGGTTCATTCCATTGGTTGCAAGAACCCCTCCATTACCGCCATAATTCCTTTGGCATTTTATGATTTTAAGGGGGGATTCTGGGTGGTAGCCCTTGTAAACCACATGGAGTCCGTTTTATAATCCAGAATGCCCGCCTCTCAAGAGGATTAGGATCGGATTCGGCTTGTTTTTCGATTGGAGTGTTTTCCTCCAGTCAAACCTAAGGAGATCGTTATGGCCAGGCTCAATCGTTTCCCGGTAAAACCGACCGTCCTTCCCTATTTGGAATCCCTGGAGAGCAGGGCTCTTCCCGCCGTCAACTTTATTGGGGTTAGTAGCGGTATCCTTTCCATTCGAACGGATGATTTTCCCACGGTTGTAAAAGTGGAATTCACCCTGACCGGCGTTGCCCCGGTTCAAGTGGAGCGTATCAAGGTAACCGAAGGGAGTTCCCGGGTTATAGGCAATTACATATTTCAGGAGGTGACCAGGGTTGAATTTACTGGGGGAAGGGGGGATGACACATTTAACGCAAGGGGTATCCCCTTTCATGTCCAGGCCCTTGGTAATGATGGCCATGACCAATTACGAGGCGGATCGGGGACGAACTCGCTGGATGGTGGGAACGGCAACGATTCCATTTGGTATACCGGCCGCGGTTCTGTTTATGGGGGAATGGGCAACGATTCCATTACCACCGGTAATGGAATCGACTACATTGATGCGGGGGAGGGAAATGACGGAATCAGTGCCCAAGGTGGTAACGATGAGGTAGATGCTGGGTTGGGGGATGATCGTATTGATGGGGGCGAAGGGAACGATATCATCCGGGGTGGCGGTGGGGTCGACCAAATCAATGGCGAGGGGGGAAACGACCAGTTGGAGGGCAACGATGACAACGATGACCTGTTTGGTGGAGCAGGAAACGACACCCTGAACGGGAATGGGGGTAACGACAACCTGCGGGGCAATGATGGGGATGATATCCTGAATGGCGGCGAAGGCAACGATTACCTGGCCGGATGGATTGGCCATGATTTTCTTAACGGTGGCAATGGCAACGACACCGCCTATGGAGGTGAAGGAAACGATACCATCAACGGGTGGGCAGGAGAGGATGCCCTAAATGGGGAATCGGGTAATGACATCCTCAATGGTGGGGATGACAATGATGCCATCCATGGTGAGGATGGCAACGATACCATCAATGGGGGTGGGGGTAACGATCGGCTTGTTGGACTGGCCGGACAAGACACGATCAACGGGGATGGAGGCAACGATACCATCACCGGAGGGCTTGGTGCGGACACGCTCCATGGAGGTGATGGCAACGATACGATCAATGGCAACGAAGATGCCGACCTCATCACCGGCGGAGCGGGACAAGACAGGCTTCTGGGCAATGCAGGGAACGATACCATCTCGGGCAATGCGGATGCTGATACCATCGACGGGGGATCCGGCTTGGACCGGCTGGATGGAAACCTTGGAGGCGATACGATCGATGGCGGAACCGAGGCCGACACGATTTACGGGGGCCCTGATGGGGACACGGTTCGGGGCGGCGGGGGCATAGACACTATCTTTGGTGGGGATGGTGGGGATTCCCTTTTGGGTGGTGCAGGCAATGATGTCATTTACGGAGGTAACGGCCGCGATTCCCTCCTCGGGGAGGAAGGCAACGACACCCTCTCTGGGGAGGCAGACGATGACTTCATCAATGGGGGAATCGGGGCGGACATCCTTACCGGGGGATTAGGAAAGGACCGGCTAGAAGGCAGTAACGACAACGACATCATCGACGGTGGTGGGGATGCAGATTTTATTCTGGGTGGGTTGGGCGATGATACCCTTCGGGGGGGAGATGGGAACGATACGATCAACGGCAATGCCGGCCTGGACCAATTGTTTGGGGGCAATGGCGATGATATTTTGATCGCTCTCGATGACCTTTACACCGATATTTTACAAGGGGATGGTGGGAGGGATGCCTTTTGGTCGGACGCAACAGGAGTCATCCGGGGTGGGGTTCGCCAAGGCGATGTAAGGCGGGATCTGGGTGCGGTGGATGTGGACAACTTTGTCAGAGCATTTACTTTTACGGGCATGGACCGAACCCTGGATGGAGAAGCTATAGGAGACCCCACCGTTACCGGGTTGGGTTATCAGCGTTTTGGCGACCATCCTCTTTACCCCGCAAACGGTCCAACCGGAGCGGACATCGACCAGGGTGCGGTACCGGATTGCATGATCCTTGCCGCCTTTTCTGCCTTGGCTCACAACACCACCTCGGGCTTGGCTTGGCCGATTCGTCGGGCCATGGTCGATTTCGGGGATGGAACGGTAGGATTCGCTTTGAATTTTGGGGGAGGAGTCCCTGAGTTTCGGTTAAGGATGGATGCCGATTTGCCGGTCGATGCCTTGGGCAACCTCGTTTTCGCAAGGCTTGGCAAGGAGGGCAGTCTCTGGGTGCCCTTGGCGGAAAAAGCAATTGTGTATCTCAATAACTGGGCCAGTGCTGCGGGCTACCTCGGTGTACCTGCCAATATACCTCTCAATTATGCCAATCTGGATTTCGCTCGAAGGTCTCCACGCCAAATATTCACCTATTTTGGCTCAGCAGATACAGGTAGGTTTAACTGTTCCAGTTTTGCCAGTGCCCAGGCAATGGCCGATGACCTATTCACCCGGTGGAATGGCTACCAGAATGTCGTCTTTGGTGTGGGGGACAACAACTTCGCCCTGGGAATTCCGGTAAATCACGCTTACACACTATGGGCGGTAAATCGCAACCCTGCCGGCCAAGTCACCTCCATTGTCCTTCGCAATCCTTGGGGGGTCGATGGCGGCCGGGACCAACAGGGTTATCTGGCGTATGCCGATGCCAATCCGAATGATGCGTTAATCACCCTCACCCCGGACCAACTCTATGCAACCACTCCGGGTTTTGATGAGGAAGAGGGCACCTTTTACTGGTGGGGATCCCGAATCGTCTGAGTAGGATCCTGATCCTTACCAACACGCCTTCTGGATAAGTCAAAACAAGGGAGGTCGTTACGGCTTGGCTCAATCGTTTTCCAGTAAACCAACGGTCGCAGGTCGGACCATGAAAACCATGGTTTCCCCAACAAGGATCCCGTTCATCCATTATCAGCCCGAACCCTTTTGGGCGTGTTTCACAACCAACCGTGGCGAGATCCTTAGGGGATAGGAGAGGGAAGATTTCCTACCCCTTTCCCTTTCCGAACTTTTACCGCACTCCGGATACCTTGAAATGCGGGTTTTCTATGATGCCTAGCCTGTTGCCAAACGGGTCTTCCACCGCTGCGACCAGGATTCCCCCTCCCACATCGGTAACCGGATCGAGTTCCTTTGCCCCAAGGGAAAGAAGCCTCTGAAACTCGGCATGGGCATCCGCCACCCCCCAAAGGGCCTGGGGGCCACTCGTTCCTGGTTGGCCATCTGGAATCAGGCCCAACTCAAAACCTCCCACCCTAAATCCCACATAAACGGGCTCCTCGAAATAGGGTGGGATGCCAAGGATGGCCTTATACCATTCCTTGCCCTTGGAAATGTCGGAAACCGGGTAAATCGCAGACCGTAATCCCAAAAGCATATTGCACTCCTTAGGGTTGGTTTTTAGTTTGAAAAAGGGGCAGCTCTTGCCATATTACGCCAGCCACCCTTGGAAAGGTACTTGTCGCCGAACAATCCTTTTGAAACGACACTCGATTATGAGAGATATAAAATTGGGTAAGGGAACGGATCCCTACCCACCGCTTCAAAAGGGGAAACGGTGGAACAAAGGTTTCCAAACGATGTAAGGAGTGATCGGACCGGGGGCACAGGGGAAATGGAAAGGGGTCGAAGCTTAACAAAATCCCGATCCTTGCCAGGACTGGATCGGATCGGGAACCTTGCCCACTGGGTGGAAAGGCATGATTCCTAAAAGAAATTTGCCCCCTTTCCTTTACACTCAGTTCTTTATTGCCATTTCTTTTTTTCGGGTTATTATTTTTTCATATAGAGATTTCATGATATCACCTACCATTTTCATGGTGTTCAAAGTGGTTTTCCCATTGCCTGGTAAAAAACTTTCGGGGGCATCTGCCATTTTGGAAACTGCATCCGCCCAAGACCTAGGATTGGCAGGTTCAACCAATAGTCCATTTTTTTTATCCTGAACCAATTCCGCAATTCCACCCAAATCAGATCCAATTACCGAAATTCCAGCGGCGAAGGCTTCAAGCACAACAATTGGACCGGTTTCCATCCATTGGGAAGGTACAGCCAACACATCATATTTTGCCAATGTTTCAACAACATCTGAAATGGGGATAGGAGGTAAAAACCGGATGCGGGAATCGTTCGAACTCAAATGGTGCAGTTTGGCTTCATAATCTTTCCCTGAATTCCCCTGTACAACCCCATAAATATCCAGGGACACTTTGCATTCCGGAATCAGTGACATAGCCTTCAATAATACCTCAATCCCCTTGGTCGGATCCAATCTTCCAAGGAATACCAACCTTAAAATTCCTTTTTGACCATCCTGATGGGATCGTTCAGGTATGCCACTGTAATTTGCTTGCGGAAGACCCTGTCTACATAGGGTAATATTGTTTGCATCAACATTGTTTCGAAGGAGCAGATTTTGGACCCATTGACAAACGGCAACAATATGATCCATTTTATTTAAAAATTTTTGGGTAGAGGCGTGTTTTAGGGTCACCAGGGAACGGGTTCTTAGAGCGGTCCAAATACCTCCCCTCAATCCCATCCTTCCCAAACGAGTCCCCGTTGCATTGGGAATCCTGGCGATTAAATGACTTAAGATTTTTGGAACTCCATTTCCATGGAGGGAACAGGCAGCACAGGTAAGGGGTTCCATTACTCCATTGCATTCCTCCCTTCCCCAACGAAGCATGGTACCCCTTTGACAAGTTACCGTTGGGGTGTGGTAAGTAAAAATAATGGGGATTTGTCGTGCCCTAACCACATTTAATAATTTTAGTGAAATGGCTCTGGTATGGGCATGAAGGTGAACCAGATCAGGTTTTTCAAGTTCCAGTATTTTGTCAAACTCAAGGGCCGCCAAACGATCACCTTCCCCGTACATTTCCGCCACATCCCCAAGGTGGGAGGATACCGCAAATCGTCGAACAGGAATTCCATCCCAGTCATAATCCCTTGATAAAACTCCCGGGGCCGCAATAACAGTTTCCACACCCAGATTCTTTAACCCCCGCACCAAAGATTCGACATAAATTTCGGTTCCTCCCACCGGGTCGGGATAATAGGTAAAGGGAACCTGGATAATTTTCATATTGGTTTTTTATTCTATTTTGGTTTGTAAAGAACCAACGGTCGTTGGGCAATGGATAAAAGTTCAGCCAAATCTTCGGAGGTACCACCCTCGCACCCAAAACCCTGCCGCCTTTTGCCCTAGGTGGGGAAGGGTCCCATTGCTACCCATTCCGGGTAAGCTTTCTTGGGTTTGAAAGGGACGGAAACAAAAAAATCGGGGTGACATGATTCGAACATGCGACTTCTTGGTCCCAAACCAAGCGCTCTAGCCAGGCTGAGCTACACCCCGGGTGTATTAGGCTATTGTCCCGGTTGAGGGGTGCAATCGTCAAGGAGTCAATGGGTTTTGAGCCCAAAATTTGTTCCCTTTAGGCCCGGACATGGGTTTTTTGAGCCATTTGGAGCCAAAAAACATCATTAACAGGCTCCTTTTTGCCAAATACCCCAACCCAAGAAATGGACTGAGTCCCTTGGCCCCCAAGCTTTTTCCGAGGCAACCTGTACCCAGTTCCCCCAGGGGAAGCCAAAAAAAGGTGGTTCCTTTTCTTTCGATTTGCCTTTTCCCTTCCGGTAGGATGTTTGGATAATCCCTTTTGGAATCCGACCAAAGGTGTGGCCTTGCTCAACACGCAAAAACCGACCAATATCCGCTTTGGCATGATTGCCATTACCACCCTTGTCGCCCTCATGCTCTATCTCGACCGGGTTTGCCTGAGCATCGTTGGAAGCTCCATCAAAGAGGACTTGGGTTTTACCGAGCTGGAATTTGCCAGGCTCCTATCGGCGTTTTTTTGGGCGTATGCCTTTTGCCAGATTCCTGCCGGGTGGATTGGCGATCGCTATGGCCCACGGGTGGTGCTTGCCTGCTATCTTTTCTTTTGGTCGCTTTGCACCGGGCTAATGGGTATGGTAAGCGGGTTTACTGCCTTTCTGTTGCTACGGTTGGGGTGTGGGCTCTTCGAAGCGGGAGCCTATCCCTTGGCCAATGGCATCGTCAGGAGGTGGATTCCCCTTTCGGGAAGGGGCTTGGCAAGTGGCTGTGTGGCGGTGGGAGGCCGGTTTGGCGGAGCGGTCGCCCCGATGTTGACTACCTATCTTGCTGTCGGTGCAATCGATGGCTGGCGGCGGCCCTTTATCATCTATGGACTTTTCGGAATGGTGGGTTCTCTGCTTTTCTATTTTTGGTATCGGGACCATCCCGGCCAACATCCTGCCGTTAACCAGGCCGAGATCGACTTGATCCAGAAACAGGGTGCGGATGCCGATGGTTCCAAACCCTCGTTTCCAAACCTTTTGGCCCTGGCCATGAGCGGGAGTTTATGGCTAGCGTCCCTGGTGCAGTTTTTAACGAACTTTGCCTGGGTGTTTTTGATCACCCTTTTGCCTGGTTACCTGGAAGAGGTTTATCAAACGCCCTTGGAAACGCGTGCGTTCTACCAGTCCTTTCCGCTTTATTGTGGCATCCTGGGGATGTTCTTTGGGGGCTGGGTAACGGACCGTTGCTTTCGGCTTTGGGGGCCAAAGTGGGGTCGGTCTTTACCGATGGCCACCTCCCGGGTGATCGTTGGCTTGTCCTACCTTATTTGCCTTTTTCTTGGCGATCCCTTCATGATCATCCTGTTAATGTGTGTTGTGGCAATGGCGACCGATATGGGCAACCCCGCCTTTTGGGCCTGGTGTCAGGATGTGGGGGGCAAACATGTAGGCTCGGTAGTCGGCTGGGGAAATATGTGGGGCAACATCGGAGCCGCCCTTGCCCCGGAAATTTTTATCCTTGTCAAGCAAATGTACCCCAACGACCCCATCATGGGTTGGCAAGCCGTATTTCTGCTTTGTGCTATCGTCCAAGTGGTAGGAGCGGTGGCTGCTTTGGGTGTCAATTCCACCAAGCCAATCCAGGTTGAGCTAAAGAAAAAGAAATAAAGGGGGAGTCTTTTCATGAAACCATGCCTAACGGTGTTCTTCCTCCTTGCTTTGCCCTGGCTGTCCCTTGCCCAGGCAAGGAAAACCGAACCGACCTACGAAGCCGTGGCGTATGGGACCCATCCCAGGCAAGTTCTTGATTTCTATCAAGCCAAATCCGAAAAACCGACACCGGTTCTGTTTTTCATCCATGGAGGGGGTTGGGTGGCGGGGGAAAGGCGGGTAGCCGACCTTGACAAATACTTGGAGGCTGGTATCTCGGTTTTCGCCATCAGTTACCGTTTCATTGATGATGCGATCGAAGCCAGGATCCAACCGCCGGTCAAGGCGCCGCTTTATGATGCCGCCCGGGCTTTGCAATTTGTCCGGTCCAAGGCCAAGGAATGGAATCTGGACAAATCCCGAATCGGTGCCTCCGGTGGTTCCGCGGGGGCCTGTTCCAGCCTGTGGCTGGCTTTTCATAAGGACCTTGCGGAGGGGGATAGTGAGGACCCCATTGCCAGGGAATCGACTCGCCTCTGGTGTGCTGCAGTAACCGGGGCCCAAACGACCCTTGATCCCAAACAGATGAAGGAGTGGACCCCCAATAGCCGCTATGGCGGCCATGCTTTTGGATTCTATCCCGACCCCAAGGACAAAAAGACCCGTGACACCCAGTTTGCAAAATTTCTTGAAGCAAGGCCAACCCTATTGCCCTTTATTCAGGAGTTTTCTCCGTTTGAACATGTTTCCGCGGATGATCCGCGGATCTACCTGATTTATGCGGATCCTCCGGATTTGGGGAAACCTGCAAAAGACCCGACCCATAGTGCGAATTTTGGGGTGAAGCTCAAAGAGAAACTGGATGCGGTTGGGGTGGATTGCGAACTTGTTTACCCAGGTGCAAAAAAGGTAAATCACCCGTCGATGTTGGCCTATCTGAAGGAAAAGTTAAAGGCCACGGAGAAGAAGTAGATTGTAGGACTTACGCAGTTGAGGGTCTTGGAGCTTGAAACCAAGGATTCGCTCTGAAGGCCCTCACGGCCTCCTGAACGATCTTTAACTTGGTGGCGACCCAGTTGTATCCGGTATTGAAACAGTATTTTTCGAATACAAGGAA